>Ga0134126_10010219_pt1 | contig 11834 bp, 6 predicted proteins | sample KB31752_FD_96881 | JGI IMG/M metagenome (GOLD analysis project Ga0134126, IMG submission 96881) | Terrestrial soil microbial communities with excess Nitrogen fertilizer from Kellogg Biological Station, Michigan, USA - KB3-175-2 | ecosystem: Environmental > Terrestrial > Soil > Unclassified ...
CGCTCGATTTCCGAATCGATCCGCACCATTACTGCTGCTACTGCTGCCGGCCTTCCCTCCGAGGCATGGGCGGGGCGGCGGATGGGCAAGGAAGGCGTGAGTCGAACCGCTGCGGACACTCAACCAAAGCCACTGAAGCAGCAGCCAGGGGCTGCCCGGAATCTGGCATTGAACCAGTCCGGGGCCAGCCGCGCGGATGCGATATTGTCCCGAGCGCCTCAGTCCCGACCCATTTCCCGTCTGGCGCCCGAGGCGCGGCGAGCGCCGATTACAGACAAAGCCTTCCACGGCAAGCCGGAATCGCGTGGTTCCGTGCCGGCTAATGCACTGGCGAAACCCGCTTCCGCCGATTCTTCGATGCCTCACGTGCCGCACTCGCCTGCCCCGAAGGAAAGCTTGCGGACTAAAGCCGCCCGTACACACACCGCCCGCACGACAACCTATGTGGGTCCCACGGTCATTCAGCAGGTTCGGCCTCGGATTCCGGTAAGTATTGCCAGCCTGGTCACATCAGAGCAGACGGTTCAGATCACCGCCGATATCGATGCTGAAGGAATGGTGACAAATGCTCAACTCACAGCGAACAAAGGGCGGACTTCGGGCTTGTTGGGACCGCCCGCGCTGGATGCAGTGCGGCAGTACCGTTTCCGCCCGGCCAGCCGCAACGGCGTGCCCGTTCCAAGCCAATCGGTGATCTCTTTCCGGTTCAAGCCATAAGCGCCGGCGGGAAATAGATATCGTCAGACGATATACCGGCCTGCTTCCGACAATCTACCAGCCACCTGCCGGCGAATGCCGATGACATCGGCGGTGTCGCGGCGCGTCAACTTTCTCAGAACAGCGAGTCCGGCACGCAACTCATCGCCTTCGCTGCACGCCGCAATCACCTCCGTGGCCGCGCGTTCCATTTCACGCAGCGCCTGGTTCGCTATCAGCGAGCAGTAAGCGCCGGCAATGTCTCCAACGCCGTGTTTCTTTGCTTTCAGCCAACGCAGCACGCTCGATTCCAGCGTAAAGGCCGACATCATCGCGTCCGCGATACCGGCGAGCACTTCCTGTTGCTCCTCGATATTTGCGGCAAATTTCTGGTACGCGGCGCCCAAGAGGAAGAGGACGAGCTTCTTTGATTGCTGGACTAATAGGAATTCCGGGGGACTTGTGCTCGAATCGCGGTTCAGAGGCTCCAGCAATTCCGTCTGTAACTTCTTCACGGCTTCCACGAGAGGCAATTGTTTCTTTTGCGCTCGTTTCAAAAGCATGCCGGTCGCCAACAGGCGATTGATCTCGTTCGTGCCCTCGAAAATGCGGTTAATGCGCGAATCGCGATAGGCTCTCTCGACGAGATAGTCTTGATGATAACCGTAGCCGCCGTGAATCTGAACGCCCTCGTCGACAACGAAATCGAGCATTTCGGACGCAAACACCTTCACGAGCGAGCATTCAATTGCATACTCCTCGGCTGCTTTCAGGACTCGCGCAGCCGCATCGGGAGCATTCCAATCGAGGCCGCCCGATGCCCGGTTCAGCAGGCCATCCACGCGATAGCTCATCGATTCAGCCGCATACAGGCGAGCGGCCATTTCGGCGAGCTTATGCTGGATCAACCCGAACTCGGCGATTGGTTTTCCGAAGGCGACGCGTTCTTTTGCATAGCGGATGGATTGCGCCAAGATGTTTTTTGCGCCGCCCGTCACAAACGCCCCAAGTTTCAGACGGCCGAGGTTCAGGATGCTGAACGCGATCACGTGGCCGCGACCGATCTCGCCGAGTACGTTGTTAGCCGGAACGTTTACGTTATCGAAATAGATGGCGCACGTGGAGCTACCCTTGATGCCCATCTTTCGTTCTTCGGCTCCCTGCTTGACCCCGTCGAACGAGCGCTCAACAAGAAATGCCGTGAGTTTTTCGTCGACTTTCGCGAAGACGGTGTATAGGTCCGCTGATCCGCCATTCGTGATCCACATCTTCTGGCCGTTCAGGATGTAGTGGGTTCCATCGGGGGCCAGTTTGGCGGTAGTGCGAGCAGCCATTGCATCGGAGCCGGCCTGAGCTTCGCTCAGGCAATAGGCGGCGATCATTTCACAACTGGCGAGTTTCGGCAGATACCGCCGCTTCTGTTCCGCCGTGCCGAAGAGCAGAAGCGGTAACGTTCCGATGCCGGTATGCGCGCCATGCCATGCGGCGTACGAGCCATCCTTGGCAATTCCTTCGGCGACAATCATCATCGAGGTCAGATCGAGGCCCATGCCGCCGAACTCTTCGGGTATGACGACGCTGGTTAATCCCAATTCCGCTGACTTTCGCAACAGAGTGGCGGCAACGCCCGGTTCCTGGTGCTGAATGGCCTCAAGCCGAGGGACAGCTTCTTTGGCCCAGAACTCTTCCGTTGTACGCGCAATCGCACGGTGCTCTTCGGTGAAATCTTCGGGTGTGAAAACCTCGTCCGGTTGAACCGCGCGTAACAGAAACTCGCCGCCGGCAAGCGGTCCGGCAGTCATGGCCGTCGACATGGAGACTCCTTTACAGCAACTCGAAGATGCCGGCGGCGCCCTGGCCGCCTCCGACACACATCGTCACCATTCCAAACTGTGCCGAGCGGCGCTGCATCTCGCGCAGGATGGTCGCCGTCAGCTTCGCGCCGGTGCATCCCAGGGGGTGACCGAGGGCAATTGCTCCTCCGTTCACATTCGTCCGATCCTCATCGAATCCGAGGGCGCGAATGACAGCGAGGGCCTGCACCGCGAACGCTTCATTCAACTCGATCACGCCGATGTCTTTCAGCGTCAGCCCGGCGAGCGCCAGAGCCTTAGGCACAGCCACAACGGGGCCTATGCCCATGACTTCGGGCGGCACGGCGCCCACAGCAAAGGCAACGAAGCGAGCGAGCGGGCGCAAGCCTAGTTCCCTGGCTCTCCGTGAAGACATTACGAGAGCGGCCGCTGCGCCGTCGCTCGTTTGCGATGAGTTGCCAGCCGTCACCGTGCCGTTTGCGTGGAAAACCGGCTTCAGCGCAGCCAGTGCTTCGAGCGACGTATCCGGCCGCGGCCCTTCGTCTTTGTCGAACACCGAAGTGGACGCCGCAACGTGGCGGCCATCGAATTTCTTCTCTTCCACTTGTACCGGGATAATTTCGCCGGCGAACCGGCCCTCCGTCTGCGCGGCAAGCGCGCGCCGATGGCTGCGCAAGGCGAATGAGTCCTGATCCTCGCGAGAAATCCGGTAGCGGCCGTACAATCGTTCCGCCGTCTGCCCCATGCCCATGTACAGTTCCGGCATCTGTTCAACCAGGTAAGGATTGGGAGAAAAGGCGTGGCCCGCGCGGGGCAGTAAACTCATGGATTCACTGCCTCCGGCAATCATCGTCTGTGCGGCGCCTGCCTGTATCCGCTCGGCCGCAAGCGCGATTGCTTGCAGTCCTGAAGAGCAGAACCGGTTAATGGTCATTCCTGGCACGGAATCGGGCAAACCGGCGCGCAGGGCCGCGATACGCGCCATGTTCAGTCCTGATTCGGCTTCGGGCATCGCGCATCCAAGAATCACGTCCTCGACATCCTCCTTGGGAATGACGGAGTGACGTTCGAAAAGTGCGCTAATTGCAGAGGCAGCAAGATCGTCCGGCCTGGTATGACGCAAAGCGCCTCGCGGCGCTTTGCCGACCGGCGTCCGCACACAATCGACAATGACTGCGTCTTGCATAAACTAATTCCTCAAAGGCTTGCCGGTCTTTAGCATGTACTGAATCCGCTCCTGGGTTTTGGACATGCCGCACAGGCTTAAAAATGCTTCACGCTCGAGATCGAGCAGGTTCTGTTCGCTGACCTGCGCGCCGGAAGTGACGCGGCCACCACTGAGCACGAATGCAAGCTTTTCGCCGATTGTAAAATCGTGATCGCCGATCATGCCGCTCTCGCGAAGGGACCACGCAGCCAGGCGCATTTTCGCATAAGCAGCATCACCGCCAGCGGGAATATCCGTTCTGGGGAAACCGGGGCGGTACGTCCGGGCAAGCTGCAACGCAAGCTCCTTCGCATCTCCAATCAGCAACTCGGGATTCATACTGATCCGGTCGGTCGCACGCAAGAAACCCAACTGGCGCGCTTCAACGGCGCTTCCCGAAACCTTGGCTTGGCCGATCAACTCAAATGCTTTCATTGAATCGTCAAACCGAAGCGTCATCTCCTTGCACCCGCCCGCGGCTGGAATCAAGCCGACGCCGACTTCGACAAGACCGATGTAGGTCTCGGCGGAGGCCTGCACCGCATGGCTCTGCAGCACTATTTCACAACCCCCGCCCAGGGCCCGGGAGAAAACGGCTGCAACCACCGGCCTTGGCGCATATTTGATGCGGAGCATGCACTGTTGGAAATGGTCGATGGTTTGTTCCAGCTCGTCGAATTCGCCCGCCTGCGCGGCAGTCAGCAGCAGAACCAGATTGGCGCCAACACTGAAATTTTCTCCTTCATTTGCAATTACCATTGCATCGAACCGCTCCGGCAAAAGCTGGATAGCCTTGTCGATCATCCGCAGCGCATCTTCGCCGATAGCGTTCATTTTGCTGTGAAACTCCAGGCAAAGCACGCCATTCCCGATATCAATCAGAGACGCTCCGGCATTCTTCTCGACAACTCCCCGGGCCCGCTTCATGTCGCCGAGCACGATGACGCCGGGGCGTGCTTCGAGCGGCTGATAGACCGACCTGGCGAGATCGAAATATTCCGTATGTGGAAAATCCAGCCGGTCGGCAGGGCGATAGAACGATCGTGCGCCCTCCGCTCGCATACGCTGTATCGATTCCGGCAGAGTCGTTTCCTCGGCGAGCATCCGCTCGGCTACATCGTTGAACCCGAGCGCATCCCAAAACTCGAACGGACCGAGCTTGTGGCCGTAGCCCCAACGCATCGCCCGATCGATTTCAACGATCCGGTCGGAGATCTCGCCGACCATCTCCGTAGAGTACAGAAATACACTCTTGAGCACCTTCCACAGAAACGAACCCGCGCGGTCCGTGCCGGCGACAAGCTTTCGGATGCGCTCGTCAAGAGCGGGAATCGTCCGGGCCACCTCGACGGATTCAAAACTGGCCTTGCGAACCGGATGGTAAGCGAAGGTCTTCCAATCGATCGCGTGGATTTGCTTGTCCGGGCCGACGCGTTTGTAGAACCCCTGTCCGCGCTTCTCGCCGATCCAACCTTGCTCGATCATGGTTTGAAGGAACGGCGGCGGCACAAACCATTCGCGCCACGGATCACCAGGCACGGCTTCATATAGATTTTTCGCCACAAACGCCCAGACGTCGAGGCCGATGATGTCGAACAAGCGGAACGAGGCGCTTTTCGGCAGCCCGATTAGCGGCCCCGTGAGCGCATCCACTTCTTCGATTGTGTAATTGCCTTCCATCATGGTCCGCACGACCGCCGATCCGAAGAAGCTGCCGATCCGGTTCGCAATGAAGTTGGGCGTATCTTTGCAAAGGACCACGCCCTTGCCGAGCGCTTTTTCGCCGAATTCCGTAACGAAGTGTAAAATGCCGGGATCGGTTTGGGCGCCGGGAATCACCTCGAGCAGATGCAGGTAACGAGGCGGATTAAAGAAGTGGGCGCCGAGAAATTGACGCTGAAAGCCGTCATCGAAATCCCGCGAGATCTGCGCAAGCGGAATGCCGCTCGTATTCGTTGACAAAATAGCATCCGGCGCCCGGCACGTGTCCACCTTGCTCCAGATCGCTCTCTTGATATCGAGGTTTTCCGTGACCGCCTCAATCACCCACTGGCACGATCGGATCAATGGCAGGTCATCCTCGAAGTTGCCAGCTTGAATGACGCGCGTGTTCTGTGGGACAAAGAACGCGGTTGGCTTCTGCTTCAGTGCGTTCTCAATGCCTTTGCGGGCCAGGGCGTTGCGGTCCGGGCCATCCGCGGCAAGGTCCAGCAAAATAACGGGGATTCCGGCGTTCGAAAAGTGAGCTGCGATGCGTGAGCCCATTGTGCCTGAGCCGAGTACGGCGACGCGTTGAATGGATCGCATTTCTTGAGAGTCCTCGCCGGCTGACGCGCGGTGCGCCGGCCATCGTTTTGGCGGCTATGCGAAAGTGTATCGAATTGCGAGCCGGAGTCCAGCCGGTTGTGAGCAAAGCCCTGCGCATCGAAACCACGTCGCCAGCAGGTTGGTAAACTGGCGGCAATGAATATCGCCCAGCGAGACGTCGAAGGGATTACTATCCTCGATCTCGATGGACGGCTGGTTGCCGGCTCGGATTCGAGTTCGCTTCGCGAGCGAGTCGTCGAGCTGGCCGATCGGAAACGACTCAACATTATTTTGAACCTGAAGCGAGTGGAGTTCATCGACAGCACGGGCCTCGGCACCATGGTCATGTGCTTCACCGGGATTCAGAAGCAGGGCGGGGCGCTTAAGCTTCTGAATTTATCGAAACGTCATATTGAGTTGCTGGTCCTGACGAAGTTGACGACCATCTTCGAGGTGTTCGACGACGAGCAGGACGCGATCAACAGTTTCTTCCCAGACCGCGAAGTCCGGCATTTCGACATCTTGAATTTCGTGAAGAGCCAAGAGAAGCCGTAATCAAGCCCCGGCGCGCTATTCGCCGGTATGAAGATGAGGATGCGGATGCGGCTGAGCGGCGCCGGGTTCGTGTTTATGGTGATGCGGACGCACGAGCTGAATGCGCTCGAGCAGGGCGACATCGTGGAGAATATCGAGGGGAGCGCCTTCCGCCACAATCCGGCCCCGATCGAAAACGGCGCACCGGCCGGCAATATCTTCCAGATTATCGAGATCGTGAGTGGCAAGGATAACGGTCCGGCCGCTATTTCGCCAGGAAATCAACAAATCGAAAATCTGGCTCTGACTCGCGGGATCGAGCGCGGCGGTGGGCTCGTCCAGCAATAAGATATCGGGATCGAGGATCAGCACCGAAGCCAGAGCTACCCGCTTTTTTTCGCCTCCAGAGAGCCGGTGCGGGGCGCGGTCCTTCAAATGGGCGATGCCCATTACCTCCAGCAGATCGGAAACCGTTTTGCGGATTCGATCGCGGGGCCACTCGAGTTGAAGTGGGCCGAACGCCAATTCATCGAAGACGGTGGCGTTGAAAAGCTGCACCTCGGAATTTTGGAAGAGCAATCCCACTCTCCTGCGGAACTGGGTTGAGAAGGAAGCGTCCGCCAGGCGCTCCGCCGTGAGCGCCTGGCCGCAAAACGTGACGCGGCCGGCGGCAGGGAACGAAAGACCTGCCAGAATACGCAGCAGCGTCGATTTCCCGCATCCGTTTGCGCCTAGCAGGGCAACGCTTTCACCGTGGTTCACTTCGAAAGAAAATCCATCGAGCGCCGTTACCGCGCCATACCGGAAAACAACATCTTCCAGGTGAAAAACGGGGGAATTTGGCCGGTTTGCGTTCATCGGCCGAACCAGATCGCGAGGACGGAAATGCCGGCTGCCGCTCCAAGCCGGAGCCAATCCGCCGGCAGCATGCGTATGTCCTCGAGGAGATGCACTTCTCCACGATAGCCGCGGGCCTGCATGGCGGCGTGTACTTCGGAGCTCAACTGCAGGCTCTTGTCCAAAAGCACGCCGGCGGTCCCGGCCAGCAAACGGCGCCGTTCGGACGGTTGCAGAACGCCGACCAGCCGCGCGCGACGGGCCTCGAACATTTCCTCCGCTATCTGCAACAACAAAAACAAATATCGATAGGTCATCCCGACAATCAGCACAAATAAGGCCGGGACCCGGAAAAAACGCAGCGATTTCAGGACCCGTATCCAGGGCGTGCATAGGATCAGGAGAAGCGAGTAAGTGCCGGCCGTTTCCGCACGCAGAATGAGGAACGCGGCGGTTCTGAGCCCCTGCACGGTAATTGGCCAATCCACGACGGGAACGCGCGCCAGCATGACCCCAGGAGTTAAAAAGACGGCGGGCAATGCGATCAGGCCGGTGAATCCTAATACGGCCAGCCAAACGCGAACTAATAGCGTTTTCAACGGCACATGTGAAAGAAACGCCAGTAGACAGGCGAATAACAAGAGCGCGGCCAGCACGATCAACCGTCTGGAGGCCACGCATGCGACGATCAGCGCCAGTGTCCCGGTGAGTTTCACGCGCGGATCGAAGCGTTGCAGCAAACCATCGGATCGCGCCAGGTCCTCCGCGAAGATTGCGTGCTGTGTTGCGCGGATGAAACCGGACATGGTCTTTTCCAGAAAGCTTGCGCGCTGCCGCTTCGGGTTCCGCGCGCGTGCCCGGAAAACACGGCTCAAGAACAGAACGAACAGAATAATAATTCCTACGCCCGTCATTGCCGAAGCAAAATAGCCGAAGTAGGCGTTTTTTACGAATCTCGGGGCATAACCCGAAATCGGAGCGGTCCAGAGAGAGGACAATCTCTGAAGACCTTTGGGCGCATGGGAGGGCGGAGCCTGATGTCGCGACGCTGCCGCCATCTCACGCCGTGCACCTGGGTTTTCGAAATCCTGCGCGGACCACTCCCCCCAAGCGCTGCCGGCGGTGACGATGCCCAAGGGAGTGATGACCAGAACGATTGCCAGAATCAGCCATAGCTTGCGAGCGGCGGGCCAACGCACAGCTTCGCCGGCTTCGCGCGGACAGTCGCGATCGGGCGCTTCCGGAGCGGTGATACGCAGCAGCGAGGGATCGGCTCGTTGCAAATACGAAACTAGACCGGCCGTCACGATCAATTCCGCGAGGCCCGCAAATGTCAGGTGGCCAATCATCATCGCGGGAATTGAAACACTCAAGGGATACGGGCAGTAAAGTGGCGCGCCCGATGCGTCGCGAAACAGGGCAGGCTGAATGCCAAATTCGATAGCGGCCAGCAGAGCAGAAACGTTAATGGCGATATAGCCGGCCACGCCCGCCGCAAACACCCTCCGCCTTGCCGTGAGGCTGGCTCCGGCTCCCACCAGACGGTACACGGCGTAGGCGACGAGCGAGCCGGCGATCGCCATGTTGAAACAATTGGCGCCGAAGGTGCTGATTCCCCCATCGCCGAAAAACAATGCCTGCACCAGAAGCGCAATCGAGATAGCCAGTATGGATGCCGCCGGGCCAAGGACGATCGTTGCGATACCCATACCTACTGCGTGTCCGGTCGTGCCCCCCGGAAGCGGGAGATTGAACATCATCACGACGAACGAAAAGGCCGCGAACAGCGATAACAGCGGAACCACCCGGGTCGAAAGAACGGCTTTCAAGCGGATCAGCGCGCCAGACCAGAACGGCAGCGCGAGGAAATACATTACACCGCAAGTGGAGGGACTCAGGTAACCGTCTGGAATATGCATCGAAATCCGCCTGCGCAAAGCGGCGGGATGGCTGAAGTGGCGGACTTCCAACCCGTTATCTAAACCATGCTACCGCCCGGTTGTCGCACCATCGATTTTCGCGAACCGGTGAATGCGATCGGCAAGAGCATGTTTAATTTATCTAACGGTTGTTGTTTGGGTAACAAAAATGGCAGATCATCTCGATTGAGCGAGCGGTTAGGCCGGCTACTTGAAGTCGTTTTGGATAGAAATTGCCGATTCTCGCGCTGGATTGGAATCATGTCGGCATTTTTCGTCTGAATCGACGAAGTTAAATGCCCATTCATTCGCTTTCCGCTTACAATAGTCCAGAGCGGAGGAGGATTGGCATCGTCAGATGCCAGTCGTTCGGGCCTCACATCCGATTTGCGTTTCTCGCCGTCTGGCGACGCAGAACTCCTGGAGCACTATTTGGTTCTATATCTTCCAGTACGGGATATCCCGTTCTACACGGCGGAGCGGTGGAGCAGGCGTTCCGACCTGTCTTCCAGGAAGCCGAGCCGCCAGATCCGGTTTTGCCGTCTTCCTGGCAAGCGTGGTCCTCCTGGCGTTTTATTCCAATTGTGAGGATTTTTCGGGCAGATTGCCTGAATTTGCTCGCGCACGGAGTATTTTGGGTTCGGCGTATCGCGTTCGCGCCCTTCCTCAACTTCGACAGCCGTTGAATCTCAGCATTGACGCCTGGTAATCACGAGCCAATCCCGATAGTTGTTACGCATTCCGGGATGAGGACAAACTTTCGGCCTAAAACCACAGATATGTAACAAATGTGTAATCGTTCTTTTGCAAAAGCGTCCCAGTATAGATACATAATCAGTTGGAGCGACATGACTCAGTCCTACCCCCTTCACGCCAGACAATCGCGAAACAGTTCTCTCGCGGCACGTGTGTTCGCGCCGGTTGCGCTGCTCGCCGTTTTCGGCTGCGGAATCGCGCATGCGACCGATGTATTGACGTACAAATACGACAATGCCCGGACAGGCCTGAATGCGTCCGAATATGTGCTGACGCCACAAAACGTAAATCAGCAGACATTTGGAAAACTATACAGCTTTCCGACCGACGGATTCACGTATACACAGCCTCTTTATAAGACGCAGGTTAATGTCCCGGGTCAGGGAGTTCACAACGTTATTTACGTTGCGACTGAGCATGACAGCGTGTATGCCTTCGATGCGGACGGCAACAATCCCGCCCAAGGATATCTCTGGAAGGTATCGTTCATCGATCCGGCGAATGGCGTTACGACGGTGCCATATACAGATGTGGCCACTTCCGACATTGTGCCTGAGATCGGAATTACCGGTACGCCTGTGATTGACCCGGCGAGTAACACTCTCTATCTCGTTTCTCTAACTAAGCACACATCCGGAGGGGCCGTTAGTTACGTCCAGGAACTACACGCGCTGGATCTGGGGACCGGCGCCGAAAAGATGAACGGCCCCACGGTGATTCGAGCCTCCGTGCCGGGAAACGGCGCGGGAAGTTCAAATGGAACGATGAATTTCGACCCGATGCGCGAGCATCAGCGGGCAGCGCTCACGCTGGTGAACGGCGTGGTTTACATTGCATGGGCCGCGCACGGAGATATGGGCAACTATCACGGATGGGTACTCGGCTATCAAGCGTCCAATATCAGCCAGCAGGTGGGCGTGTATTGCACCACTCCCAACGGATGGGGCGGCGGCATCTGGATGGCGGGCGGAGCGATTTCGACGGACAATAAGGGCAATCTATTTCTGGCGGCGGGGAACGGAACGTCGGATCCCACAAATAACAATTACGGCGAGGCGGTGCTGCGGCTCAGCACTAACTCCGGAATCCAGTTTGGCGATTTCTTCATGGCCAACGACCAGGACAAGTTAAATGCCGGCGATCTGGACACCGGTGTCGGATCGGCCATCGTGCTGCCCGATCAACCCGGTCCGTACCCCCATTTGCTGGTGTCGTCGGATAAAGCCGGAAACATTTATTTACTCAACCGGGATTCAATGAGCGGCTACAACCCGACTGCAAACGCAAACGTGCAGACGATCTTTGCGGGCACCACACTTCACAATAGCTTCGCGCTCTTCAACAACACGCTGTATGTCGGGGCGGACGGCAACGTGTTAGCGGCCTATACACTCAGTAACGGGCAACTTTCGTGGAACCCGGTTTCGCAGTCGGCGGATCACTACGGCACGAACTATACGACAAGTGGAACCAGTCCGGTAGTTTCCGCGAGCGGCGCTTCGAATGGCGTCGTTTGGGCGATCGATAACTCGGCCAGAGGGAACGGGCCGGCCGTTCTGTACGCGTACGATGCCGGGAATCTGGCAAACAGGCTTTACAGCAGCAACGATGCTCCTAATTCGCGCGATGTCCCGGCCTATGCCGTCAAGTTCACAAATCCCATCGTGACGGACGGAAGAGTATTCGTGCCCGGTCTGAATAGCGTGACGGTGTACGGCTTGCTGTCGTCTCAGGGAACGGGTAATCCTCCCGCTGCCGCGCCAA
>Ga0134126_10010220_pt1 | contig 11833 bp, 10 predicted proteins | sample KB31752_FD_96881 | JGI IMG/M metagenome (GOLD analysis project Ga0134126, IMG submission 96881) | Terrestrial soil microbial communities with excess Nitrogen fertilizer from Kellogg Biological Station, Michigan, USA - KB3-175-2 | ecosystem: Environmental > Terrestrial > Soil > Unclassified ...
ATGCCGCATTTCGAGTGCGGTGCATTCAACCGCTCTGCCACCTCTCCATTCCAAGTGCCCGAGCGCGAGGGCGCGATAACTAGCGATGCGAGGGCGCCGCCGCAAGCGGGCCGCGAGCGGCGGGGGGTCGCGGGGCGCGGTTCCTCATTTTCCGCGGCAGGCGGCGTCGGTCTGCTGGACGACCACGCGGTCGTAGCCCTTCAGCTCCTCGCTGAGCTGGTCCCAGGGCTTCAGCGCGGGGTGGCGGCGCCGGGCGTTGTCGCGGCCGCCCTCGGGCGCCGTGCGCCAGCCGTCCATGCGGCGCTGGGCGTTCCAGCGCTCGTGCTCGAGCTGGGCGAGGGCGTCGAGGAGGGCGGGGTCCTCGGCGAACACGTCGCCGGGGAGCAGCCGTGGCAGCCCGGCGACGCCGACCCAGCGGGCCGGATCGATGTCCGCGCTGGCGAGCTTGGCGGGGACGTGGGCCGCCACGTCGCGATTGTTCTGCCGATAGGTCTCGGCCAGCGTCTCCCAGGGGCGCGCGGCGGCGTTGGCGGGATCGTTGCGGCGCTCGGGCGTGAGGCCGGCGCGGTAGGCCTCGTGGAAGCCGCGCGCCGCCGCGTCGGGCGCATCGGCGAGGAAGTCGCTAGCCGCCAGCACCGCCTCCAGGCCGCCGAACGGGATCAGCGCGTCGAGGCCGCTGGCGCCTTCGCGACCATAGCCCTTAGCGCCCAGGCCGATCGCGCCCGACCGGCGCAGCCGCACGAAGATCGGCGGCGCCTCGATATCCAGCGTGCGCAGCAGGGACTGCAGCATCGAGGCGGCCGACAGCGTGGCCGGATCGTCGGCCAGGCACACGTACGCGGCGGTGAGCGGCCCCGCGTCGGCCAGCGCGCCGGCGATCGACGCCGGCTCCGGCCGCACCGCCCGCCCGCTGATCTCGCCGGCGACGAAGCGGTGCTCGGCGCATTCGTCGAGCTCGGGCGCGCGCACCCGCAGCACCCCCTCCAGCGCGCCGGCCATCGGGTCGATCACCGTCAGACGCGGCAGCGCGAGGTAGGTGGTGCGGCAGTTGACGATCAGGTCGCGGGCGATCGCCTGGCCGGTCTGCCCGAAGCCGACGATCAACGCGTGGATGCGCGCCTGGCCGCGCTCGCGGGCGATCAGGAACGGCGGGTGGGCGACGTTGAGCGCGCGCGCCGCCACCCGGCCGGGCGACAGCATGCGCGTGTGCGGATCGTCGAGCGTAGCGGCGGCGTCCTCGGCGAGCCGCATGTCGCTGATCAGCACGGTGAGCTCGGCGCTCGGCGAAGCGGCGCGGGCAGCCTTGGCCAGCACCAGCGCCTCGGCGTCGTCATGCTCGGCGATCAGCAGGTGGTCGGCGCGGCGGGCGTGATCGAACACCGCCCCCTCGCGGTCGCGCGGCGGCCAGGGCAGCGCGATCGCCGAGAGGCGCACCCAGCTGAAGTCGCCGGCGCCCAGCCACAGCACGCTCTTGCGGCGGGCGCGCGCCGCCTCGAACGCGGCGGTCGCCAGCGGCTCGCCGCCGGCCACCACGACCTGCTGCTTGGTCCAGCGCGCCAGCCAGCTCGCCAGGTGCACGCGCAGCAGCGCCGCCAGCGCGAGGACGCCCGAGAACACCACGCCGGCGCCGATCCAGCGGCCGACCCGGAAGCGCCAGTCGGTCAGGCCCTCGTCGTTGTCGGCATAGGCCTCGTTGTTGATGTCGAAGAGGGCGATCGCCCGGTAGAAGGCGTCGTCGATCGGCTTGTGGGCGGCCAGCCAGCCCCAGACGCCGAGCCCGATGGTGACGAGCGCCGCGACCGGGATCAGCCAGGCCAGCCGGAACGGGAAGAAGCCTCGGCTTTCCTTCAAGTGCCCGCGCCCCCGCTTCGAGAATGCTCTACACTATGTCGGAAAACCGCCGGCGCGGCTAAGGGCGGAGACCGGCGGCTTGCCGATCTTCTCGCCGATCCAGCGTCCCGTCTCGATGAGGGCGGCCAGGTCGTAGCCGGTCTCGTAGCCGGCGCGCGAGAGCATGTAGACCAAGTCCTCGGTGGCGATGTTGCCGGTGGCGGCCGGCGCGAACGGGCAGCCGCCGAGGCCGCCGCAGCTGGCGTCGAGCACGGTGACGCCGGCCTCGACGCTGGCGAAGGCGTTGGCGAGGCCGGTGTTGCGAGTGTCGTGGAAGTGCATGCGCAGCCGCGCGTTCGGCGCCGCCTTGCGCACCGCCTCGATGCGGCTCTTCACCGTCCAGGGATCGGCCACGCCGATGGTGTCGCCGAGCGCGATCTCGACCACGCCGAGCTGGCCGGCGTCGCGCGCCAGCGTCGCCACCTGGTCTTCGCTCACTTCGCCGTCGAACGGGCAGCCGAACGCCACCGAAAGGGTGACGCTGATCGGCGGGCCGCCCTCCTTGGCCTGGCGCTCGACGATCTTCGCCAGCGCCGCCATCTGATCGGCCACCGAGGCGCCCTGGTTGCGGATGCCGAAGCCGTCGGTGACGCAGACCACCACGTTGGCCTCGTCGACATGGGCGGCGAGCGCGCGGTCCCAGCCGCGTTCGTTGAGCACCAGGCCGATGCGCGAGCGGCCGTCCTGGCGGGGCAGCGCTTCCATGATCGTCTCGGCGCCGGCCATCTGCGGCACGCGCCGCTCGTTGACGAACGACACCGCCTCGACGCGCCTTGCGCCGCAGGCTTCCAGGCGGCGGATGAAGTCGACCTTGTCGGCGATCTCCACCGGCTGCTTCTCGTTCTGGAGGCCGTCGCGCGGGCCGACCTCGACGATCTCGATGAACTTGCTCATTTCGGCGGACCTGGACTGGGTGGACCTGAAGCTGGCGATTGAGCGTCCGGCGACGGCGCGGACGCCGGTGGCGGCGTCGCGGCCGGCGGGGGCGCCGGTACGGGCTCATATAGGCGCAGCACCTGCGCGTGGCCTGTCGAGTAGTCGAGCCCGGCCTCGGCCGCGGCGACCCGGGCGCTGACCTCGCCCTGCGCGATCGCGGCGCGGAACGCCTTGTCCTGGCGGTCGGCCACCACGGCGGGGCGGCCCTCGTTGATGGCTTCCGCCGCGTCTTCCGCGCCGCCGAGCTCGGTCGGCGAGCCCAGCGCGAAGACCAGGCTGGGCTCCTCGTAGCCGGCGACCGCCGGGGGGCCCTTCTCGAAGCCGTTCGGGCTCGCCCGGTTGAGGTCGGCGGCGATGCGCTGGGAGAGCCAGAGGCGCTGCAGGCTCGGCGCGAGCCCCCCGACCAGCGCGCCGTGCGCCAGGACGCCGAACACGCCGGCGAGCAGGGCCGCCAGCGCCGGGCGTCGCCGCAGCACGAAGAGCGAGCCGGTGATCGCCGCCGCCACGTAGAGCACGGCGGCCAGCGTCGCCCAGACGCCGCTGGCCGGTCCGCCGAGCAGCGAGGCGGCGAGCGCGCCGGCGACGGCGAAGCCGGCCGCCACGCCGAGGTTCAGCGCCGCGCCAAGCCAGCGCGGCCACGTGTCCAGCGGCCGGGTCACCGACGCGGCCATCAGCCAGGCGATCGCCCCGAAGGTGGGCAGGGTGTAGTGGGGCAGCTTGGTCGGCACGAGCTCGAACACCAGCCAGCTGGGGATGAGCCAGCAGAGCGCGAAGCGGATCCCCGGCTCGGCGCGGCCGCGCCAGCCGGTGACCGCAGCCGCCGGCGCCAGCAGCACGGCCGGGAACAGCAGCACCGGACTCAGCAGCAGGAAGTAGCCGGGCGGCGCGCCGTGGCCCTCCTGGCCGCCGAACAGCTTCGGCGCGAGGTCACCGCCGACCGCGACGCCCCAGAAGCCGCCATCGGTCTCCACGGTGATCGCCAGCGCCCACGGCAGCACGATCCCGAAGAAGACGATCAGCCCCCAGTCCCAGCGTAGCGAGGAGAGCCAGCCGGCGCGCCGGTCCCAGACAACGAGCGCCAGGCCGGTGAGTCCCGCGACCATCGGCCCCAGCGGCCCCTTCAGCAGCACGGCGCCGGCCATGCCCAGCCAGAACAGCAGCCAGGTCCAGCGGTGCGGCGCGGGGCCGCCGCGCGCGGCGAGGTAGAGCCGCGCCATCGCCGCCATCGACAGCGTGATCGCGCCGCAGAGCGCCGCGTCGGTGGTGGCGAGCGTCGACTCGCTGGAGAGCACGGTCGTGGCGGCCAGCAGCGCGCCGGCGCCGGCGGCCGCGCCCGGCTCCAGGAACGCCAGCGCGCCCCAGGCGCAGGCCGCCGCGGCCAGCATCGCGCCCAGCACCGAGGGGATCCGGTAGGCCCAGATCTCGCGCGCTTCCGGGTCGGAGAGCGCCGCGACGCTGGCCGCCTGCAGCCAATAAATGCCGACCGGCTTTTTATACCGGGGCACATCCTGGAACATGATGTTGGTGAAGTCGCCGCTCTCCAGCATCTGGGCGCTGGCTTCGGCGAAGCGCGATTCGTCGCGGTCGGTCGGCGGCAGGGTGAACAGCGTCGGCAGGCTCGCCAGCAACGCCACCAGCGCGGCGATCAGAGGGGCGCGCCTGGGCGCCGCGAACCGGTCGGCGAAATCGCTGAGCGTCATCTGCCCTGCTGATAGCACGATCTTTCGGCGCGCCGCTTTTCCGCTAAGAGGGCGCGATGAGTTCCGGTCCGAGCCCTGACGTTTGTCCAGACATCTCGATCGTGGTGCCCGTCTTCGACGAGGAAGGCGCCGCGCCTGAGCTGGCGCGCGAGATCGCCGCGGCGTTCGCCGGACGCCGCTACGAGCTGATCTTCGTCGACGACGCCAGCCGCGACGGCACCCGCGCCGCGCTCGAGGCGCTGCGCGGCGAGATCCCGGCGCTGCGGCTGGTGGCGCACGGCAAGAACGCCGGCCAGAGCCGCGCGGTGCGCACCGGGGTGATCGCGGCGCGCGCGCCGATCGTGGTGACGCTGGACGGCGACGGACAGAACGATCCGGCCGACGCGCCGCGGCTCGCCGATCGGCTCGCGGCCGGGCCGCCGTCGCTGGCGCTGGTCGGCGGCGTGCGGGTCAAGCGCCGCGACACTTTGGCCAAGCGCTACGCCTCGCGGTTCGCCAACGGCGTGCGCCAGGCGCTGCTGCACGATGCGGCCGCCGACACCGGCTGCGGGCTGAAGGCGTTCCGGCGCGAGGCGTTCCTGCGCCTGCCCTACTTCGATCACATCCATCGCTTCCTGCCGGCGCTGATGCTGCGCGAGGGCTACGAGGCGGCGTTCGAGCCGGTCGGCCACCGCCCGCGCCAGGCCGGCAAGTCGAAGTACACCAACCTCGGCCGGCTCTGGGCCTCGCTCTCGGACCTGGCCGGCGTGATGTGGCTGAATGCGCGCGCCCGCAACCCGGGCGAGGTTACCGAGGCCGCCCTGGGGGCCGCCTCAGGCTCGTCCGCCTCAGGTCAGGGCGCTGAACATCACCGCGACGATGATCAGGTCGATGGCGCGGAAGAGGACGGCGGCCATGGGAGCTCCAGCGGAACAAGGTTAGCCCGCCGTTAAGCAAGTTTCGGGCCACGCCACCTCAGCGCCGCTGCTCGGCACAGGGGCATGGACGCCCTCGGGCCACGCCTCCGCGACTGCCCAGCCGCTCCACACGCGGGCGTGTGCATGGATCGCCGGGACTGACGCCCAGCGATGACGGAAGAGGGGAAAGCTTCGGGTGGCCTAACCCGGCGTCGCGGTGTGGGCGGTCTCGGAGGCGGCGTTGGTCGGGGCGCCGGTGGCGGTCGGGGCCGTGGCGGTCTTCGCCGCGGCGGGCGCCGCCGCCGGCTTCGGAGCCGGGATCGGGTAGTTCGGCGAGCCGTTCGAACGCAGGAACGCGATGACATTGATGCGGTCCTGCGGATTCGGCAGGCCGACGAAGGTCATCTTGGTGCCCGGCATGTCCGTGCCCGGCGCCTTCAGGAACTTGTAGAGCTCGTCGTACGTCCAGACGCTGTGCGTCTTGGCGAAGTTGTGCATCGGGTCGTCATACGTCGTGTACTTGGCCTGCGTGCCCGGCGCGCGGCCGACCACGCCGTAGAGACCCGGTCCAATGGCCGGCGTGTCGCCCGGATCGAACTGGTGGCAGGAGGCGCATTTCGAGGTGATCGCCTGACCGGCGGCGATGTTGGCCGCCGGCAGCACCGTGCCCCAGTCGGGCGGCACGTCGGCCGGCGCCGCGCCTTCGGTCTCCTCCTGGATCGCGATGGCGTCGCCGGGCTTGGTCGGCGGGGCCTGCTCGAAAATGATCCCCATCGCGTTGGAAAGACCGAAGATCAGCAGCCCAGTCGCCAGCGTGGCGCCGGCGATCTTATTGAACATCAAAGAGTCGGCCATGGGCTCGTCTTCGGGTCCCCTCATTGCGTGCGCGTCTGTTGCACGCTACCGCCGCTCGCGCAACCGGGCAGACGTCGCCGTGCGTTGCGACCGCAAACCCGCGCCCGATCGAGGCGCGCCGGAGCCGTCATGCATCCGATCGTGATCATCCCCGCGCGCCTGGCGGCGAGCCGCCTGCCCGGCAAGCCGCTGGCCGACATCGAGGGCGTGCCGATGGTGGTGCGCGTGCTGCGCCAGGCCGAGCGCGCGGCGGTGGGCGAGGTCGCGGTGGCGGCCGGCGATGCGGAGATCGTGGAGGCGGTGCGGGCGGCCGGCGGCCGCGCGGTGCTGACCGATCCGGACCTGCCGTCAGGCTCCGACCGGGTGCTGGCGGCGCTCGGCGAGCTGGATCCGGACGGCGCCTGCGACATCGTGGTCAACCTGCAGGGCGACATGCCGTTCGTGGCGCCGGCGACGCTGACCGCCTGCCTCGGCGTGCTGGCGGCCGAGGCGGGGTGCGACATTGCGACCGCCGTCGCGCCGGAGGCCTCGCCGGCCGACCGCGCCGACCCGGCCGTCGTGAAGGCGGTCGTCAGCCTGCCGGAAGGCGATCCCCGCGGGCGCGCGCTCTACTTCACCCGCTCCGTCCTCTATGGCGACGGGCCCATCTGGAAGCATGTCGGGATCTACGCCTACCGGCGCGGCGCGCTGGAGCGGTTCTGCATGGCGCCGCCCTCGCCGCTCGAGCAGCGCGAGAAGCTGGAACAGCTGCGCGCGCTGGAGCTGGGCCTGTCGATCTGGGCGGCGGTGGTGGACGAGACGCCGATTTCCGTCGATACCCCCGCCGACCTGGAGGCCGCCCGCGCCTTCGCGCGGACGCACGGACTCTAGACAACCCCCACGCTCGACCGATGACCAAGCCCAAGATCGCCTTCCAGGGCGCGCCCGGCGCGTTCAGCCATGAAGCCTGCCGCGACTATTTCCCGGACTACGAGGCCGTGGCTTTCGCCGACTTCGAGGCGGCGCTGGAGGCGGTGAGCGGCGGCAAGTGCGAGCTCGGCATGATCCCGGTGGAGAACTCCACCGCGGGGCGCGTCGCCGAAGTGCACCACCTGCTGCCGGAGTCGGGCCTGCGGATCATCGGCGAGCGGTTCAAGCCGATCCATTTCTCGCTGATGGCCAATCCGGGCGTCGCAATGGCCGACGTCAAGACGGTCACCAGCATGCCCATCGCGCTCGGCCAGTGCCGCAAGTTCATCAAGGCGAACAAGCTGCGCGCCATCGCCGGGGCGGACACCGCCGGCTCGGCCAAGGCGCTCGCCGAGACGCCCGATCCGCACGGCTCGGCGCTGTCGCCGACGCTGTCGGCCGAGATCTACGGCCTTACGGTGCTGGCGCGCGACGTCGAGGACGAGGCGCACAACACCACCCGCTTCATCGTGCTGACCGCCGACAAGTCCCCGCCGCGCCCGCCGACGGGCGCGCCGACGGTGACCAGCTTCACCTTCCGCGTCCGCAACCTGCCGGCGGCGCTCTACAAGGCGCTCGGCGGCTTCGCCACCAACGGCGTCAACATGACCAAGCTGGAGAGCTACATGGAGAACGGCGCCTTCACGGCGACCTTCTTCTACGCCGAAGTGGACGGCCGCCCGGAGGACCTGGCGATGCAGCGGGCGTTCGAGGAGCTGAGCTTCTTCTCCGACCACTTCGAAGTGCTCGGCGTCTACGCCGCCGACCCGTTCCGGAAGAAGTAGTCCCTACTCCTCCGCCCAGGCCTTGATCAGCTGGTAGGCGATGGCCATCGAGCCGGGGGCGCGCGCGCCGGGCAGCGCGGCGCCGATCAGCTCGCGCGCCTCGGCGCGGGTGAACCAGCGCACTTCCTCGAGCTCGGTCTGGTCGGGCGTCGCCTCGCCCTCCTCGACCTCGGCCATCAGGCCGATCATCAGCGAGGACGGATAGGGCCAGGGCTGGGTCGAGTGGTATCGCACCCGCTCGGTCTTCAGGCCTGCCTCCTCGAAGATCTCGCGCGCGCAGGCCTCCTCGATCGACTCGCCCGGCTCCAGGAAGCCGGCCAGCGCCGAGAACATGCCCTTCGGCCAGATCGCCTGGCGGCCGAGCAGACACCGGTCGCCGCGGATCGCCAGCATGATCACCACCGGGTCGGTGCGCGGGAAATGCTCGGTCTTGCAGGCCGCGCAGAGCCGCCGCCAGCCGCCATCGGCCGGCGCGCTGGGCTGACCGCAATTGGAGCAATAGCGATGGCGCCGGCGCCACTCGAACATCGCCTTGGCGGTGGCCGCCATCGCCGCGTCGCCCGCGGGCAGGTCGAGCGCGATGGCGCGCAGGTCCTCGAAGCGGCCCATGCCCTGCAGCGGCCCGTCGGCCGGATCGGTCTGGCCCTCGACGTCGAGCGCGAAGACCGCAGTCTCCTTCCAGAGGCCCATGAACAGCAGCCGCTCGCCGCCGTCCGAGAGCTCCTCGGCCATCGAGGCGCGCACGTAGGCGATCTGACTGCCGCCGCCGTTCTTGGCTTCCACCATCGGCTTGCCGTTCCAGAGCACCATGGCGAGGCTGTCCGGATCGGCGATCTTCTGCGCGACCCACTCGCTCTGCGAGCGCTGATAGCTGGCCCGATCGAGCGGGTTGCCGGCGAAGACGTTGGTGAAGGCGTCGAGAGGCATGGGACTCGCTCATAGCGTGGCGGGAGGGGCGCGTCAGCACCCTGACGCGCCTGCACACCCTGCCGCGTCTGCACCTTGGCGCGTCAGGAGCCTGCGGGCCAAGCGGCGCACGGGGACGCACCCGGCTTGCGCCTACCCTCGCCGCACGCGATATAGGTCTCGGAGATCGGCGATGGGCGGAGGCCTCGCCAACCCGGTCAGGTCCGGAAGGAAGCAGCCGTAACGAGTTTTTGCTCCGGGTCGTCTGCCGGTCTCCACCTAGCTTCCAGCCCTCAGCTCAGCTCCCAGAGTGCATGGCCGACAACGACTTCACGCCCGCCGCCGCCCCGGACCCGACCGGCGCGGCCGAGCGTGAGGGCGCCCTAAACGATGCCGCGCCGCCTGACGAGAACACGGCCGACATGTTCGGCGGTCCGCCGCCGGCGGCGGCTGCCGAGGGCGCGGCCTATACCGTCATCGCCCGCAAATACCGGCCGAAGAGCTTCGACGACCTGATCGGCCAGGAGGCCATGGTGCGGACGCTGAAGAACGCGTTCGCCACCGGCCGCATCGCCCACGCCTTCATGCTCACCGGCGTGCGCGGGGTCGGCAAGACCACGACCGCGCGCCTCCTGGCCCGCGCGCTGAACTACGAGAGCGACACGGTCCACGAGCCCAGCGTGACCGCGCTCGCGGGCGGCGACGGGCGCAACTGCCGCGCCATCCTCGAGGGACGGCACATGGACGTGCTGGAGCTGGACGCCGCCAGCCGCTCCAAGGTCGAGGACATGCGCGAGCTGATGGAGGGCGTGCGCTACGCACCGGTCGAGGCGCGCTACAAGGTCTACATCATCGACGAAGTGCACATGCTCTCGACGGCGTCGTTCAACGCCCTCCTGAAGACGCTCGAAGAGCCGCCGCCGCACGCCAAGTTCATCTTCGCCACCACCGAGATCCGCAAGGTGCCGGTGACCATCCTCTCGCGCTGCCAGCGCTTCGACCTGCGCCGGGTCGAGCCGGAGGTCATCTCCGCCAACCTGGAGAAGATCGCCGAGGCCGAGGGCGCACGTATCGAGGGCGATGCGCTCGCCCTGATCGCGCGGGCGGCCGAGGGCTCGGTGCGCGACGCCCAGTCGCTGCTCGACCAGGCGCTGGTGCAGGTCGAGGCCGGCGGTCAGGTCACCGCACCGGTGGTGCGCGACATGCTGGGCCTCGCCGACCGCGCCCAGACCATCGAGCTCTTCGAGAAGATCGTGCGCGGCGAGGCCGGGCCGGCGATCGAGGCGTTCCGCACCCTCTTCGCCTACGGCGCGGACCCGGCGACGGTGGTCGCCGACCTCTTGGAACACTGCCATGGCGCCAGTCTCGCCAAGGCGATCGGCCCGCAGGCGCTGGTCTTGCCGAAAGACCAGGCGCAGCGGCTGGCGGCGATCGGCGCGGCGGTCTCGGCCGCCAGCCTGTCGCGGCTCTGGCAGATGCTGCTGCGCGCCTACGACGAGGTGCGCCGCGCGCCGGATCCGGCCGCCGCGGTCGAGATGGCGCTGATCCGCCTCGCCTACGCCGCCGACCTGCCCGGCCCCGAGGAGGCGCTGAAGGCGCTGCGCGACGGAACCGAGCTGCCCGCCGCCGGCCCCTCGGCGCCGGCGCCGCGTGGCGGCGGCGCGTCCGCGAGGTCGGGCGCAGCGCCGATGATGGCGGCGCAGCCCGCGGTCGCCGCGCCGCTGCCTTCGCCGCGCAACTTCGGCGACGTGGTCGCGCTGATCGACCAGCGGCGCGACATCGCCCTGAAGCTCGATGTCGAGAAGTACGTCCGCCTGATCAGCTTCCGCACCGGCGCGATCGCCTTCGAGCCGGCGCCCGGCGCGCCGAACAACCTCGCGCAGCGGCTTTCCGCCCGCCTGAAGGAGTGGACCGGCCAGCCATGGCTGGTGGCGGCCGAGGGCGGCGGCGGCGCTGAGACCCTGGCCGAGACCAAGGCGCGCGAGCTGGAAGTCGCCCGCACCGAGACGCTGGCCGACCCGTTCGTGCGCCAGGTGATGCAGGTCTTCCCCGGCGCCGAGCTGACTGACATACGCACGCTCGCGCCGCCGGAGCCGGCGGCCGCGGCCAACCCCGACGATGACGACGACGTAGATGAGGACGCCTGACCGATGAAGAACCTTGGCGACATCATGAAGCAGGCGCAGGCGCTGCAGCAGAAGGTGGCCGACGCCAAGGCCAAGCTCGCCGAGACCGAGGTCGAAGGGACCGCCGGCGGCGGCATGGTGAAGGTGACGCTGAAGAACGTCGGCGACCTCGTCCGGCTCGACATCGACGAGAGCCTGCTGAAGCCCGGCGAGGGCGAGATCGTCGCCGACCTGATCATCGCCGCCCACGCCGACGCCCGCCGCAAGCTGGAGGCCGCGCAGGCCGAGCTGATGCGCGACGCCACCGGCATGCTGGCCGGCATCCCCGGTCTTCCCTCGTTCTGATCCTGGCGTCGTTTTGATGTTGGCGTCCTGATTTGGCCGCGTCCGCCGGACCCGAGATCGAGCGACTGATCGCGCTCCTCGGCAAGCTGCCGGGACTGGGCCCGCGCTCGGCCCGGCGCGCGGCGCTGAACCTCCTGAAGCGCCGCGACCAACTGCTGGTCCCGCTCGCCGAGGCGATGGCCGAGGCGGCCGACCGGGTGCGCATCTGCCAGGTGTGCGGCTCGCTCGACACCCGCGATCCCTGCGCCATCTGCGAGGACCGCACGCGCGATGGCGCGTTGATCTGCGTGGTCGAGGAGGTGGGCGCGCTCTGGGCCATGGAGCGGGCCGGCGCCTTCCGCGGCCGCTACCACGTGCTGGGGGGCTTGCTTTCGGCGCTCGACGGCGTCGGGCCTGACGCGCTGCGCATCGCGCCGCTGGTCGCCCGCGCCCAGGACGAGGCGGTG
>Ga0134126_10010221_pt1 | contig 11832 bp, 8 predicted proteins | sample KB31752_FD_96881 | JGI IMG/M metagenome (GOLD analysis project Ga0134126, IMG submission 96881) | Terrestrial soil microbial communities with excess Nitrogen fertilizer from Kellogg Biological Station, Michigan, USA - KB3-175-2 | ecosystem: Environmental > Terrestrial > Soil > Unclassified ...
CCTGTGCCATGCGGCCGGTGCCCGCTGCGATGTGCGCTGATCGCTGAGCCCTGAGCCCTGAGCGCTGAGCCCTGAGCCCTGAGCCCTGAGCCCTGAGCCCTGAGCCCTGAACCCTGAGCCCTGAACCTACCCCCGTTGCAGATACCACGGGATATTGATGACCAGGATGCGCTGGTTGCCTTTGAGCAACAGCATCAGCTTCAGCAAGTTGGCCCGCTGGTTGTGCAGCAGGTTCTCCCACCAGTGCCGCACCACAAGCTCCGGCACAAGCACGGCAATCTGCCGGTTCGCCAGCTTCTTTTCCTTCTCCAGAACGAACTCCATTACCGGAGACAGCACAAACCGGTAGGGCGAATGGAGGTTCACAAGCTCAGGAACCTTCAGCCCCGCGGCGCGAAGAGGCGCGGCGATCTGGCTTTCCCAGTCCTCGCAGATGCTCTTGCCGTCATTGTCCGCCGTCTCCACATGAACGGCGATGATGTCCGGCGACATGCAGAGCGCAAAGCGCAGCGCCTTTTCCGTGATCCGGCTCCAGCGGTCCAGGGGGATCACGATGAGCGGCGGCCTCAGGTTTTCGACACGCAGCGGCTCCGGATTCGCAGTTTCAACGGCCACACGGTCATAGTGCCGGCGGACGATAAGCATCACCAGGATGAGCGCCGGGATGAGAAGCACGGTGACCCACGCGCCCTCGTCAAACTTGGCTACCAGCACCACCAGCAGAGTGATGCCGGTGGCGACCGCGCCAATGCCGTTGACGATGGAATGGCGAATCCAGCCTGGGGTGCGATGCCTCCGCCAATGGATCACCATTCCAGCCTGCGAAAGCGTGAAGGCCAGGAAGACTCCCACCGCATACAGCGGAATCAGCCGGTCGGTAATGCCGCCGAACAGGATGATGATAATCGCCGAGAGGAACACCAGCGCGTAAATACCGTGCGAGTGAAGCAGCCGCCGTCCGCGCAGCAGAAATACGTGCGGCAGGAAGTTGCGCGACGCGATGTTCTTGGCCAGGCGGGGGAAGTCCGCAAAAGCGGGGTTTGCCGCCAGCGACAAAGCGGCCAGCACCGCGATCATGGTCACATAGTAGAACCAGCCCCGGCCCATCACAGCGGCCGTCAGTTGCGAGAGCACGCTTTGGTAGGCGGGGCTGTCGGGGCCCATGGCGCCCACATGGTACAACCGGCACAGCACGGCGATTCCAATCAGCAGCGTGGCGAGCAGCGTCACGATCATGGTCAGCGTGAGCCGCGCGCCCTTCACCCGGGGTTCGCGAAAGGCCATCACCCCATCCGACACCGCTTCAATGCCGGTCATTGCCGTGCAGCCGCTCGCGAACGACTTCAGCAGCAGCCATATTGTCACTGCTTCGGTTGCAACCGGAAGCACCGGGGCGGCGGCGACCGCGTGCGGGTGTCCGCCGGTGAGCATGGTCTTGGTTAGACCCACCACAATGACCACTAGCAGCGTGCCGACAAACAGATAGGTGGGGATAAGGAACGCAACGCCCGAGTCGCGCACACCGCGCATATTGATGAGCGTCAGCAGCAGCAGAATGGCGAGGCACAGAGCGAGCGTATGCTGCTGCAGGCCGGGCACTGCCGAAACCAGGGCCGCAACGCCCGCTGATATGCTCACCGCAACCGTGAGGATGTAGTCGATCATGAGAGCGGACGCCGCTAGCAGTCCCGCCCCCGTGCCTAGATTATCGGTGGCAACGAAAAACGACGCGCCGCCGCGCGGATATGCGCCGATCGTTTGCCTGTAAGAGAGGTAAACCAGCGTCAGCAGGACGATGATGGCGATCATCATCGGCAGGATCAGGTGGATTCCGCCTACGCCCAGCGGAATCAGCAGCACCAGCGCGGCTTCCGGCCCGTAAGCTGCCGAACTTAAGGCGTCCAACCCAAATATCGCAAGCCCCGCCGTCGAGCCTATTTCCTCCGCGCGCTCCTCGCTCGAAGCCAGCGGCTTGCCAAACAGCAAATCAAGAATCCGCATTCAAACTCATACAAAACGAAATTTCCCGCCGCAGAAGATGTTAACCCAGAATTCGATTCTTGACGGAGTTTTCGACAGACCTTTCGCCCGCTGTCCCATAGCGGGCCGCCACCCGTCCCTCCTCCTCTGCACAGTAGCCCTCCCTGGTCTCACTTGCCCTGGGTTTGATTGGCCGAAGTGGACATGGATGGAGGTGCATCACCGGGCGCACCGCCCCATTGAAAATTGGGCCTGTCTCCCATTTCCAGAATCAGCGTTCCACCGTTCGCAATATCCGATTGGCTAAACCACGGCTTGTCGAGCGTATGTCCATTGAGCGTTGCCGATTGAATGTACTTGTCCTGCGCGGAAACGTGGTTAGCAATGATTGTGAAATTCTTGCCGCCGCCCAGCCGGATCACGGTCTTCGCAAAAATGGGGCTGCCGATTTCATACACCGGGCTTCCAGGACAAACCGGATAAAAACCCATGGCGCTGAAGACGTACCAGGAGGATGTTTCGCCACCGTCATCATCCCCTGGAATCCCCAGCGGCCCGTCTTCATACCAAATGTTCATGATCTGTCGTACGCGGCGTTGCGTCTTCCACGGCTGGCCGGAAAAGTCATAAAGGTAAGGAATGTGGAAGCTCGGCTCATTCCCCTGCGCATACAGACCAATGAGTCCCGTGTCATCCGGAAATTGCCCCAGGAATTGGTATTTCGATGTTCCATATTGCTCTACGAACAACTGATCGAGCTTGGCATTAAACTTGTCGCGTCCGCCGAACAGATGGATCAACCCGGCAACATCGTGCTGTACGCCAAAGGTATAAATCCACGCGTTGACCTCAGTGAAGTAGTCCCGCCCGCCTTGGCCACCGCCCAATTTCGGATCAAAATGCGCAACCCATTTCCCATCCGCACTCCTGGGAGCCATGAAGTCAATCGCCGGGTTGAATACATTTTCATAATTGTGGGCAAGCTTCATGAAATATGCCGCATCCGCCGTTTTCCCGAGCGCCTTCGCCAACTGGGCAACGCACCAGTCATCGTAGCTGTTCTCAATCGTGACCGACACAGCCTGCCGTCGCTCCCCGGTCACTTGAGGCGCGGTTTCCTTTTCTCCATAAGCCAGAGCGGGAAAAAAGCCCTTCTCAAAATACACGCGATCCAAACTGGTAAGCGGACCGCGCTGCCACGGCAGCATCGTAGCCTCAGTCGCATTCTTCCGCATGGCTGCATACGCTTCCTGAACATCGAAATCCCGGTAGCCCTTCTCGTAAGCGTCAAGAATGAACTCATCCGCGTGATGGCCAATCATCACCGCCTGCTCTCCCGCAACCGAAGGAAACGATGGCAGCCAACCGCTCTGCTCGTACATGCGGAGGTAAGAGCGAATCATGTCTTCCTGCCGCCCGGGATCAAGTAGAAGCTGCAATGGATGGAGTGAACGAAAGGTGTCCCATGTTCCGTCATCGATGTAAAAATCGTGCCCATCCGCATTGTGTACATGGTGGTCGTAACCGCTGAAGTATTGGCCGCCTTCGGTGATATCAGTCATGCGCCCGAGCGACCGGTAGAGAGCCGTATAAAAAATAGTCCGCTGCTTCCTGGTTCCGCCGGAGACCTGAATGCCGTCAAGGGCATGGTCCCAGACCGCTTTCGTTTGTTCCTCGATTCGGTTGAAGGTCCAGTCCGGAATTTCTTGTTCCAGATTCTTTCTGGCCTGCTCAACACTGATATAGGACATCCCGATTCGGACTTCGACCTTCTCTCCCTGCATGGTGGCGCCATCGCTGACAAACCCGATACTGTCTCCTTCCTGCTTTGCGCGCGTCGAAAGGGTTTTGTCGTGCCATGTCTGCCACGATTGGAACGGACGCGAGAATTCTGCATAGAAATATTCGCGCGTTTCACCGCTGGGCTCGGACTTTCCGCTGATGGGCCCGAGGATGCGCTCACTGCCTTGCACCGCGTTATTACCGACCACCGCCAGGCGTGCATCGGACTGTAGAGTGATCGCCAAATGTGAATGCGCGTTGCTGGGAAATGTGAAGCGATAATACGCAGCCTTCTTCGTAGCTGTAAGCTCCGCCTTGATACCCCAGGTGAGCAAATCCGCCTCGTAATAATAGGGAGTACTGACCTCAAAATCGTGATCGAAGTCCGAGGCGTATACCTTTTGGCTCTCACCCACTGGTCCAGTGGAAGCCATCAGCGTGGCTGGTCCGGCGGGAAAGCCGTAAATTTTGTCAGCAAGGTAACGATCGGTTATGCCGGGCGTGGTGATGGGTGCGATTCGCGCCATGCCATGCGGATATTGCACATAGGGCACCGTTGCCGTAAGTAACTGGCCAATGCCTCCTATGTTCGGAGAAACATAACTCACCGGGCTATTTTCTTGAGTTCCATCCACCTGGGCAAACACAGCGCCGCTGCCGGGGAATAGCAAAAAAGACAAGAGTGCTGCGCATAAGAATTTCAATTTTATCTGCATAAATTTCTTTCAGTGATCATAGCGGAAAGTCGTGTAGCTCATGCCAAATCTGAACGGAAGCGGCTCAGACGCAATCCATCGGCCGCCATTTCGTCAGTCCTCGTTTAGTCCGCTTTATTAACCATGGTTTACACTTGAATTCAGAATGGCTGCTCCTCCCGCCGAATCCGGACGAACCTCGCTGTTGCCGCGCTTGCGCAGCTCCCAAATTTGGTCCTACTTCGGACCGGCCTTCGTCGCCAGCATCGCCTATATTGACCCGGGCAACTTCGCCGCCAATTTTGCCGGTGGGTCGGAGTTCGGCTACAAGCTGCTGTGGGTGCTGCTGTGGTCGAACCTGATGGCGATTCTGGTGCAGTATCTGTCCGCCAAGCTGGGCATTGCCACCGGAAAAACTCTTCCCGAAAACTGTCGCGACCGCTTCTCGCGCCCCGTGACCCTGTTTCTGTGGATCACGGCGGAAGTTTCGGCGATCGCCACCGATCTCGCCGAATTTCTGGGCGCGGCGCTCGGCTTTTACCTGCTCTTTGGTCCGCGCTTCCTGCTCTACGGATGGAGCAAGACAGAAATCCTGCTGGTCGCTGCTTCTTTTTCCGCCGTGCTGGTTTTTGCCCTGCTTCTGCTTGAGCTATGGGGCTTCCGCAAGCTGGAGCTGGCCATTATGGGCTTCGTCTGCATCATCGGGGTCTGCTATGCCGTCGAGATGTTGATGATCCGCCCCGACTGGGGCGACGTCGCACTGCACACGCTGGTTCCCATGCTCGACGGCAAGAGTGTCTACATCGCCGTCAGTATGCTGGGGGCCACGGTCATGCCCCACGTCGTCTATCTGCATTCCGCGCTTGTGCAGCCGCGCTCTCAGGAAGGACCCGTCTTCAGCCCGCGAGGCAAATACCTGTCCCGGCTGCGCCACCTGCGCTACGAAACCATCGACGTGTTTGTCGCCATGAACGCGGCCTGGCTGGTGAACTCGGCCATGGTCGTGGTAGCGGCCGCGGTCTTCGGCGGGCAGATCCTCGCCAATCCGATTGAGGACGCGCACCGCACCCTGGGCCCGCTGCTGGGCCCTGCCTCCGCGCTGATCTTCGCCGTGGCCCTGCTTTGTTCCGGCCTCTCATCCTCGACCGTCGGAACCATGGCCGGCCAGGTCATTATCGAAGGCTTTCTTCACATTCACTTCAGCATTTTCCTGCGTCGGCTGCTCACGCTGGCTCCAGCTATCGCCGTCATTGCCGTGGGGCTCGACCCGCTCAAGATTCTCATCCTGTCGCAGGTGGTCCTAAGCTTTGCACTGCCGTTCGCTCTGGTTCCGCTGCTCCTGCTCACCGGCAGCCGCGACGTCATGAAGCAGTTCGTCAACCATCGCGCAACCCACTTGCTGGGTTGGCTGACCGTGAGCGTCATCATCGCGCTGAACGTGATTTTGCTCTGGCAGGCGTTCGCGGGATGAACTTCAGTATTCCGGCAATTGGAGCCGGTTCAGGGTGGCTGTAACCACCGAGCGCTTGTCATCCCGACCGAAGTTATTGCGAAGCAATAACGCAGCGGAGGGACCTGCATTGCTCCTCGGGAGTGCAAACTGAGCCCACTCCCGGGCCGTCCTGCTCACAAGGCAAAATTCAGCAGAACCGAGTTCACGAAGCCCAGCAATGGATTGACGAACAGCGCCAGCAGCGGTCCTCCCAGAAACAGAAACACCAGCAGCCCGACGATCCCAATGCGGTCATACATCCGCAGAGCGTTGTAGGGAAGGAAATGCCGCAGCACGTGCGAACCATCGAGCGGCGGCAGAGGTATCAGGTTGAAGACGGCCAGAATCACATTCAACCAGACGGATAGATAAAGAAAGATCGCAATCGGGACAGCCGGACTCCCCAGACTCAGGCCGGGTCCCGGAACGCCTCCCGCAAGTTCGCGAACCATTTCCGCGCCAGCCACGTTGAAGCGTGCAAGCACGATCAGCAGTAGCGTGGCGACCACCGCGCCCAGCAGATTGCTGACGGGTCCGGCCAGCGTAGTCAGAATGTCGTCCCGGCGCAGGTTTTTGAAATTGCGAGTGGTCACGGGCGTGGGCTTGGCCCAGCCGATCAAAAAGCCGGCGGGGAATAGAAAAAGCATGGCCAGCGGGACCAGAATGGTGCCAAAAGGATCAACGTGCTTCGCGGGATTCAGCGTAAGCCGCCCCAGCATCCGCGCCGTGGGATCGCCCAGGCGCGAAGCCATCCAGGCATGAGCGGCCTCGTGAAAACTCAAGGCGAAGACCAGAATGACGAACTCAAAAATCTTCAGGACAACCGATTGGTTCATGGGCTTTAGACGATGCTAACAGCGTTCTCTCACTCAAAGCGCTTCGCTTCCCGCTTGGTTTTGAGCTGCCGGGCCGGGACGCCGCCGGAAATGGTGTGCGCGCCCAGCTCCCGCGTGGCCACTCCCATGGCCCCCAGCGTGGCATCCTCGCCGACGTTGACCCCAGCCATAACGGATGCGTGATAGGTGAGCCGCGCACGCGGACCGATCACGGTTGGCCGGTTCTCCACAATCGCGCCGTCGATGGGGTCATGCGCGTGGGAGTAAACCGAAGCGTAGTCGGAGATGGACGTGCCCTTCTTGATGATGAGCCCGCCCCGGTCATCGAGCATCACGTATTTGTGGATCACGCAGTCGTCTTCAATAGTCAGGTTGTAACCAAAGCTGAATTCCACTCCGTGGAAGATTTTCACGTTTTTTCCGATGCTTTTGAAGATGTGCCTGCCCAGCATGGCGCGAAAACGGAAACCCAGCCAATGGTTCAGCCCGACGGGCGAGCGGTCGAACATCTGCCAGAACCAGATGAGCGGCTTGATGCGGGCGTACTTCTCCGCGTCGATGTCGCCGTAGTACTCCGGCTCAAGCGTTACGTTGGAAGGGTCGAACGAGAGTTGCAGCACGTTGAAGGGAAGCTCAGTCGCGAGCGCAAAGTTCAGGTTGCCGCCGCGCGGAGTTCCCAGCATTAGCTGATGCAGATTGTCCCGAACCAGCTCTGCGCGCAGAGACGGTTTCGTGTGCCGGGTAAACTCGTCGTCAAGATAGTCGATCCAGCGCGTGAAGACCTCTTTCGCTTCGCGCGAAGGCTGAAGGTCGCGATAGGCATAGCGCGGCATGGTGCTCCTCGGGGCTATTCGATGGCAAAGACGGCGTAGACGGTGGCGGATTGCTCAATTTTCTGCGGGATGATGGCGAGTGGCACAGGCGGTGTCGGCGGAGCCACCATCTCAGCGCTGGTTCCAAATCGGGCGAAGGGAACTGGCGATTGCGGTTGCTGGTTACTAGCATAAAGCAGCGCACCAAGACGGGCGTTCAAGCCTTTGGCCATCTGCTCTGCGACGGCGTGCGCGTGCTGTAGGGCCTTGGCGGCAGCTTGCGCTTCGAGCGCGGCGCGGTCCTTCACGTTCCAGTCGATGTCTCCGCTGTTGTTCGCGCCCGCTTCGACAGCAATGTGCAGGACCTTTGCGGCATCGGCGGCAGAGGTCTTTACAGTCCAGGACTGGTTGAGGACGAAGCGGCGCTGCGCGCGCTCGACTTCGGATTCTTTCTCGTCAAATTGCTGGTTTCGTTGGAGGCTCTGGTCATCGCTTTCAATCGCCTTGTCGTCGATGCCGGCCTTGTGCAGCGCGTCGATGATGGCGTTCGAAATCTTTGACCCAGCGGCGTAGGCGGAATCGGAGTCGGGCGCATAAGCCTGAAAACCGATGTGGACGGTGGCAACTTCCGCCGGGGCGGTGGCCTTATCGGTCACAGTGACGGCGATGGTGCGATTGGCGTGATTGACCTGAATGGTTTGCGCGAAGCCCGCAACCGCGAAGCCTGCAACTGCGACTGCGACGCATGAACTGCGAAGGACGTTCTTCCTCATGCTCATCTCCTTATGAGTTTCCAAAATCCCGCAACTGCTCTAGTTTTTGACGCACCGCGCCGGAATCTATCGCCTCGGATGCAAGCCGCACCCCTTCTTCCAACGTGCTGGCCACGCGTCCCACATGCAATGCGGCGGCAGCGTTCACAACCACAATGTCGCGCTTTGGCCCGCGCTTGCCTGCAAATATATCTTCCAGAATCGCCGCGCTTTCCTCCGGAGTTTCGCAACCCACAAGCTCGCGCAGCGCCGCCTCCTTCATGCCGAAGGCCTCCGGGACATAATGCACCTGCTGCACGCTCGCCTGTTTTCCTCCAAAGACCAGCGCCGCGTCGGTAGGCGAAAGCGCAATTTCGTCCATGCTGTTGCGCCCGTGCACGACCATTCCGAATGTGACGCCGAGCCGCGCCATCGCTTCCGCCGCCACCATGAGCTTGGCGCCGGAGTAAACGCCCATCACCTGCGCCGGAGCGCCCGCCGGATTGGTCAACGGGCCAGCCAGATTGAAGATGGTGCGGAAGCCCAGCGCGCGCCGCACCGGCTGCACGCGCTTCAACGCGGGATGCAGCGCGGGCGCGTAGAGAAACATGAATCCCGTAGCCCGCAGGCAGGCGACAGCATCTTCCGGAGTCAGTGTAACGGGAACGCCGAGCGCCTCCAGCACGTCTGCCGAGCCGCACCGCGAGGTAATGGCGCGATTGCCGTGCTTGGCAATGTGCGCTCCGGCGGCCACGGCAACAAGTGCTGCTCCGGTCGAAATATTGAAGGTGCCGAGACCGTCGCCGCCGGTCCCGCAGGTATCGACAAGACGCTCTCGCTCATCCTCAGTCAACGGAAGCGGAACCGCCAGCGCGCGCATGGCCTCGGCCACGCCGGTCAACTCGTCGGCGGTTTCGCCGCGCGTGGCGAGCGCGGTCAGCAGGGCGGCAATTTCCAGATCGGTTGGCGCGTCTTCGCCGTCCGGAGGCGCAAGCATCTGTGTGACCAGCGAGCGCGCTTCCGCACGGCTGAGCTTTGCGCCATCCTCCACCACCTGCTTCAACAACTTTCGGAAAGCCGCCATAGGTAATTTAGTGTACCGTTCCCCGATAAGCGGCGCGCCTTCCAGGCACGAGGAGCGTTTTGGGAAGGATCGACTGCAATTCGCGTTAGATTCGCAGGAAGCTCACCCAGTCTCCAACTTCAAGCTGCGTCCCCTCCGCCGCCACCAGAAAGCAGTTGGTTCTCGCCGCCGCAGACTGGTCCCCTGACCCCTGCCACGGAACAGGCCGGATCTTTGCCCCGGCGGCATCGGCTTCCAAGTGTGCCGGCAGAAAGCGGGTCAATCCAGCCCGGGCCTCTACCTTTTCTGCAAGCCGGGCCTCTGCAAACTCCGGCCCCAAGTCTCTCCGGCCCCCGAGGGCGGCCAGCAACGGTGCGGCGAACAGGGCGAACGTCACCAGTGTCGAAACCGGATTGCCCGGAAGCCCGAAGAAGTAGAGGCCGGGTCCCGCCAGTCGTCCAAACACCACCGGCTTGCCCGGCTGAATGCGGGCTCCGGTGAAGAAAAATTCAGCGTCAAAGGCCTCCAGCGCCTGCTCCACAAAGTCGTACTTGCCCATCGAAACGCCGCCGGAAAGCAGCAGCAGGTCGCAATCGAGAGCGCCATGAATCGCAGACTCGCTGGCGTCGAGCCGGTCCGGAACAGCCGGGTAGAAGAGAGGAATGCCGCCGTGGCGCTTCACCTGCGCGGCGAGCGAGTAACTGTTGGAGTTACGTATCTGGTGTGGCAACGGCTGCTCGCCGATCGGAACCAGCTCATCCCCCGTGGCCAGAATCGCCACTCGTGGCTTCGCGTAAACGGACAGACGCTCGTATCCGCAGGCGGCTGCCAGCGCGATCTGTTGCGGCCCCATCCGTGTACCGGAGTCGATCAGCGTTGCGCCCGACCGTGCCTCGGCGGCGGCGGGAACGATGTTGTCGCCCGCAAGGAGTTCGCGCCCTGGAACCATCCCGCCGTCCTCCACATGAGCGTGCTCCACCATCAGCACGCAGTCGGCCCCTGCCGGAACCGGCGCTCCAGTCATGATCTCAATGACCTGCCCGGATCGGAGCGGAGATCCGGTCCACACCTCGCTGGCGCGCAGCCGCCCCGCAATCTCCAGCCGACGCTGCTCCCGAAGATCAGCGGCGCGGCAGGCGAACCCATCACGCGTGGACCGTGCAAACGGAGGCTGGTCGCGATCAGCGACAATCGGCTCGGCCAGCACCCGATCCAGGCTCTCCAGCAGTCCCGCAGTCTCTGAACGCGCGGCACGCACCGCCGCCGCGTGTTGCCGGACTACGCCAGCCGCTTCCTCGTAGCTCAGAACCAGTGCGTTGGTGGGCGCGCTCACATGGCGATTGTATGCCGAACGAAAAAGGACGCCCCGTAAAGCGCGTCCTTTGGAATTGAGACTCGACCGGCCGCTACCGCTTCCGGTACTTGGTCTTCTGCGTCGTTCCCAACTGCGCCAGAATGGCCTTGGCGTCGTTAGCGAACGGACCGTCCGGCGCCAGATCCAGATATTTCTGGTAAGCCTCGGCGGTCCCGTCGGGCGCGACGATCTTCTGCGTCTTCGGATCGACCGTGGCCTTGGTGATCAGCGACTTGCCTTTCAGGTAATAGGGAATGGGTTTGTTCGGATCGGCGGCAATCGCCTTGTCTGCGGCCGCGACCGTCGCATCGGCATTGCCGGCACGGTCCATCATGATGGCCTCATTGCCGTAGTACATGGCAGCGCCTTTGGGATCTTCTTTGACCGCGGCGTCATAGGCAGCCTGGGATTCGGGCACCTTCCCCTGCGTGGCATAAATCTCGCCGAGAGCGTTCTCGGCGGCGGCCTGTACGTCAGCATTCGGCTTTTTCGCGGCCGCTTCCACCGCAACCGCCTTCTGTAGTGAAGTCTCAGCGGCGTCCAGTTTCTTCTGTCCCTCCTGCGCTTTGCCCAACTCCACCCATAGGACTGAGGCATCCGGCTTGGCTGCCGTATCTCTGGCCATCAACGCCTCGGCGTCGGCGTAGTTCTTGTCCTGATTGTCCTGGCGGGCCTTCTTCAGGTCCGCGTTCAGGTTCTTGATTTTCGCGTTCTCCTGCTGGATACCCGCGTTCTTCTTCTTCGCCTCTTCAAGCTGCTTCTTCTGCTCCGGCGACATCTTGGCGACGTACTCGGGCCGGGAAAGGTCGAAGTCCTGCAGGGTGTCCTGCCCAGCGACCACCTTCACGTTGCGGAACTGGTCGACCGTCTGATTTTTGTCGTTGTAAAGCGTGAAGTCGTAGGTGCCTGCAGCTACGTTGTCGCCGGTGTAGTCGCCATTGGCATCGGTCTTAAAGGTATATTTGACCTGGCCATCCAGCATGAGCTTCACCGCAACGTTGGGGATGGCTACCCCCAGCGGATCCTGGGCATGTCCGTGAACCTTGCCCGTTTGCTGGGCCATCAG
>Ga0134126_10010222_pt1 | contig 11831 bp, 22 predicted proteins | sample KB31752_FD_96881 | JGI IMG/M metagenome (GOLD analysis project Ga0134126, IMG submission 96881) | Terrestrial soil microbial communities with excess Nitrogen fertilizer from Kellogg Biological Station, Michigan, USA - KB3-175-2 | ecosystem: Environmental > Terrestrial > Soil > Unclassified ...
ACCTACGGCTCCCATCTGAGACGAAGGGTTCAAGAGTCGGGTCCAATCGGTTCATCGGGTCCGGGCGTGCTTGTTCAAACGCAAAAGGACGGCCAACCGTGATAGTTCCTCGTAATAGTTCCTTCAGAGGCATGGGTGCCGATTCTTCCTTGGTGTCCCAGATCTCATCAGCGATCGCTCGGCAGGAAAACGTAAACCCCTCCTACAACAATCCGGGGGGATTGATCGCTGCGCCTGGCTGCACCTCCCGGCCTGGGCAAATTGCCATCTGTCCCGATGCGGCAACCGGGCAAGCGGGGCTGGAACGTCAAGTCGGAATCGATATTGATCGCGGCTGGACGCTGAATCAGCTAATCAATTCTTGGGCGCCGGCCTGCTCTGATCCAATCTGCCAAGGGAATAACCCATCGGCGTATTCTTCGAACGTTGCAACCTGGACCGGGCTCCCGCAAGATGTCCCGCTCTCGGGCGTAGATCTGACGGCCGGTTCGGGCGGCGGATCGGATTCGCTGCTTCCGGATTTCTCAAGCCTGACGTCTTCAGATTCTTCGTGGATGTGGGCGGCGGCAATCGGCGGTGCGCTGGTTCTCGCTTTGGTGATGGAATCATGAGGACGGACGCGAACAACAATCCAACTGCTTTCACGACCGACCTTGCGCGGCTAGCGGGTCTTCAGTTCCAAATCGATTACGAGTTCGGCAGTACGTTTCCCCCTCCCTCCAGCCTGATAACCGCTCGCATCTTGGGCGATCCGATAGACGTAACGATCCGGCTTATCGATGTGGTTGGATATTACACCCAAGCCGGGCTTCAGCGCTGGACCTACATCGCAATCCCCCATTTCATCTGGAACGGATTGACGCGCGACGAAAAGCGGGATGTAATCGGATTCCACTACCAGCATGAGGGCGGCTCGGCCATGAAGGATCTTTTCCCGAATTTCGGCTCCAAGTAACGATTCCGCTTGTTTTCCCTTCGGACTAGGCTATAATTTCGGTGTGGACACCGGATTAAAGCGACGTGGACAGCGGATCAAGCCAGTAACCGGCAGTACGGCGGATTCCACTCCACAAAAGAAGTGCCGGTTCTGTAAGGGCCTTTTCACCCCTAACCCAAATCAAGCCCGGCACGACTTCTGCCAGTCTGCCTGCCGGAAGGATTTCTACAAGTACGGAGCGTTCCCGGCGGCCAAATTCAAGGCCGATATTCAGAAGCACGTCGCAAAGATCATCGCGTCGGAACTCGCGCCTCTGCGGTCTCGGCTGGCTTCGATTGAGGATCGATTGAGAATGATCGACCAGCGCGACGGTTTGGCGCTCGCGATCCCTGAAGCCGGGGCGGTAAAGCGCAGCGGGGGAGCGGCAGCATGAATACAGCACTGTTCGTTATCGCGGTCTGCATGATGCCGGTTTGGGCCTTGTTCCTGATGGCGCGGCGGGCTTACGTGCGGAGATTGAAGACTAAGGCTCGGCTCGATGGGATTTGGTTCTGTCCAAGATGTTCTGAGAGGATGGAGTCTAAGGGTAGGCATGTATGTGGGAATGAGGCAGCATGAAAGAAAATGATTCGGATTTGAACGAGCATGCCGCTGCCGGGTCGTCAACGGTTTACCCGACTCGCGATGACGCTTGCAGGGCCAAAACGCAAAGGCAATGGGAGCGGAAGGACCTTGCGGCCATCATTAGCTTATCTGGATTAGCATTAATCGCTCTTTCTCTGCTTTGGGCCTTTCTCGAAGTGATTCGTGATTCTGGATTTCAGCATTTAGCTCGACTTATTTGGGATTCGGCCAAGACCGTGCCGCTTTACGTTTGGCTTTTTGCCTTTGGAATGGCGCTCACGTTGATAGGGTTCCGTTTAGACCGTGAATCATGATCAACATCTCGATGAAGTGGACCGATACCGGCGCTGTGATCAGTTCCTCGTTTCCGATTTTGTGCCCAGTTTGCAAAACTCTTGTCGGTCCTGGCGCTGAGCATCGATGCGGAGATCAGGCGCTAAATTCGCAAGAGTCGGGTCCAGTCGCCTCACGATCTGCAAAGCGTGCTCGTTCAAAAACAAAACAGGCTGCCGCACTTCCATGAAACCTGCTACTCAAATTACTGATCGTGCAAAACGTTATAGAGCTAATACTCAAACTGCAGAATGGCCGAAAGTCTGCCTCTTCTGCGGTTCAACAAAAGATCTTCAGGTAGACCACCTGGACGGGTTCGAAGAGAATGGCGAACCTGAAAACCTCGCGATCCTCTGCCGAAGCTGCAATCAACTGAAATCTGCGGTCTACAAAGCGGCCGGACTCGGCCGCCGCACGGTCCAATATAATCCCGGCCTTATCTCTCGCCTCTTCGGATCTCGCGAAACGTACCGCGTCCACGGTCCAGCTCATCCGGAAGAAAGGCGGCGGCGGGCGGCTGAAGCTCGGGAACAACGCGAACGCGAACGCGCGGAAGAACGCGAGCTACGCCGGGAAGAACTGGAAGCGAAGCGGGCGGAAAAGGCTACGGCGCCGAAACCGATCGGACGGCACAAGGGCTTTACTCTTTACAAGAAAAGGGAATCACCTGGCGGGGATTACATTTACTACTCCACAATGGACCCTGACTCATGGCTCGATTCGTCGCGGGCAGCCAAAACCCTGATTGACACGTTCAAGAATCCGGCCGCGGGAGTCGCGCACTGGGAGCACGCTGTTGCTGTCTTGCGCGGGGAATCCTCGGGCTCTCCGTTTGAAGCGGCGCGGACGATCCGCTCCACTCCGATTGAGCGGCGGTATCAATATCTCGACCGAAGTATGCGCGCCAATCCTGGCGTTCCCACGTATCAGCAATACGCCTTTGCCGTCTCAACGCACACTCGCGGGGAACACGACGAAGGCGGGGCGATCATACATGCAACCCCACCGGCTAAACGCCGGGAGTATGCGCAGAAAATTGCGGATGAGAAATCGCGGCGGGGAACCGGGCGGAAAAGCGAAGTACCGTTTTAGGAATTGCTGCCGCGTCCGTGCTCGCTCTGCTGCGCGCGGGCGCTAGCTTTACGGGTCTTGCCTGCCCTCTTGTTTTTTCGTGCTTCGACACCCTGCATCTGAATTTCCTTGCGGCGTTCTGCCGTGAGGCTCCCGAGACCTTTCTTGACCTTTGCTTCCCCGCCTCGGCGTCCGATCTCGGAAAGGTACTCGCGTATCGTTTGTGCCATCGTAAAAACATCTTAGCACAATAAGCGGATTACTGTTGACATCAATAAGCGGATTACTGTATTATCTCTTCATGGCTGAACGAACAACAGAAGAGAAGCAAGACTTCATGGAGCGGTTGACCAGCATGGAGCGAACCGTAACGAGCGCGGCGGCTCTCGATTGGCTGGACCTGGGAAAGCAGGCGCGGCGTGCGGTCGAAGACTGCGGGAAGATGGCTCCCAAGGTTCAGGAGATTGACGACGCGTACTCATTCCTGTTGAGTAATCCCGAGTGCTTCATGTTCACCGAATGGCCGGCGGATATGCCGAAGGGTCCGCGCATTGAGTTTATCTGCGGGTACTTCGGGATGGAAAGGGAGACGCGCAAGTGAGCAACTTCTCACGCAACCTTTACCGCTACGTCATGGGATGCGAACCTCCGCGCTCCCCTCGGCGGAAAGCTCGGCGCGGTCCACCTCGGGATAGAGAATACCTCACGTGGATTCGCTCCCTGCGTTGCTGCGTTTGCGGACGCTCTCCGCGGAATGAAGCGGCTCACGTCGGGCGCGATGGCGGGAAGGGCGTCAAATGCTCGGACTACGCCACAATCCCGTTATGCGCGCAATGTCATCGAATTGGGCCGGACTCGTACCACGATGGGAAGAAGACCTTCGCGGCATTGCATCTGATCGATTACGATGCCCTGGTGTCAAAATACAACTCCATATGGGAGAAACTTCAAGGAGTGAAAATATTCGCGGGTCTGCCTGAGCGATTGAACAAGCCTGCGACTGCCCAGTCGTCAACGGGGTACCAGGCTGTCGATGAATCTGCGGAGGAAGCGTCTTGAAGGTGAAAAAGTGGGTTGAATCTTCGCAAGAGGTTGAGATTGATATCGGCGCTGACGATGTGCGCTGTGCGCTATCGGAAGCATTCGCGCGGGTCAACGCTCGGGATATAGACGACAGGCCAAACCGGTACGATGTGTCTTATGCGCTCAACGCCCTGGGGGCATTTCTAAATGGCCTTACGGACGAGCATATACTGCTGCTGCCCCCAATTGTTCGTCAGACGGTAGCCCTGTTTCTTGCGAGGCACGCGGAACGATTTCAAGGCATAGGGTCGCAAGAGTCTCAAGGGTCGGGTCCAGCGCCTTCGACATCCACGGCGCGTGCTCGTTCAAACGAAAAGGAGAATCGGTAATGTACCAGACTGTCGATGAATCTGCGGAGGAAGAGGCATGTTGACGATTCGATGGTTTTGCAAACACTGCAATAAATTCGGAGAGCTTTCGCTAGATGGGTTGGTTAGCGGGTCGGATTTTCAGCACAAAGTGATGGAGGCTCACGGGCGTTCATATGAGGGATTCCTGGGAGTTTGCGTCAGCGTTGATTCATCCACGCTGATTCGTGCGTGTCGGGATTCTGGAACAATTCGGCTGACAACAGAAGCTCCAATGCAGGTCTTGGTTTTCCACGTTCAATAAACGGACAAAGGGGGTTAAATGAACGAACGCGAATTACTTGAAATGGCTCTCGCGGGTTACGCGATGGAACGCGAACACCTGGAGCGGCAGATAGAACGGGTGCGGATTCTCCTGGCGCTGGAGAATGGCGCGACACTGCCGGTGGAGACATTGCCGGTGGGGCCGGGTGGGGCTGAATGGCCGGTACGATTCATCCCGCGTCAACGGCTCGGACATCGGCGCAGTCGCAGGCTTTCTTCTGCAATCAGGAAGCGGATGGCCGAGGCTCAACGCAAAAGATGGGCTCGGGTGCGCCGGGAGAGAAGTCGGCAAGAGTCGGGTACAGCGTCTTCGACAACCACGGAGCGTGCTCGTTCAAACCAAAAGGGGACTCGATGAATCCCCTAAATTTCATACTTCGCTGCTGGATCGAGCAAGCCGCTCTCGGTCCTTTCAGCTTTCTAACAACTGAAGGCGAGAAGATGACCACAGCAAACGGGCAAACATTCTGTGCCTCAACCTATTGGGAAATGATGCGGCATGGGTGGGTGGAAAGGATTTCATGAGCAATATCCCAACGATGAATTTATTCGGGGTTGGCATCACAGGTCCAGGGGTATGCATCCTTCGGCCTGTCTCCAGCATTCTCACGCCTGACGAAGCGCTCAATCTGGCGGCATGGTTGGTCGCAATGGCGGAACATCAGGCAACACACAGTTTTGATGAGGTTTTGAAGGCGGTCCAAGAATCATGAGCCAAACGATAGACTTCAAATTCAACTCGCCAGTCGTCTTGACACTGGCTTATGCGGAGGGCCGGAACATTCCATCTCAATACCCCGGCTCGGTACGCACGATGAGAACAACCACCGATCAACGCGTCCTCTTCTGTGACCCGCAACTGGAGGCGCAGATTAAAGCGCTGGTTCCGGTCTGCGGTATGCAACTGCAGATCACCAAACTGGAACGGGAGGGCTTACGCTCGGGCTACGATTGGAAAGTGGAACGACTGGGCGAGCAGAAGGACGGAACATACAAAATACCGAAGGCCGACCCCTCTACCCCCACGGTTTCAGGTTCGGCCCCGGTTCCGAATCAAAGTACAGCTATCGAATCCAAGAGTATCACGGAATTGCCGACGCGCAAGCATCCTCAGACCGAAGCCGAGGCGCACTGCCGCCGACTGGTGGACCTGACGGCGGAAACCATGAAGTACGCCGAGACGCACGGCGGGCGCGTTACGCGAGATGACGCCAGAGCGATCGCCTTGACCGTATATATCCAGGCTGGGCGTTCCGGCCGGCTGCGCTGGAATCCGCGGCGCGGGGATACACGGAGGGCGGGGTGACCGGCGAATTCTCAGTACTCCTTCACGATCAGTTGATCCGGTCGCAACACCATAACCGGCAACTGCGAAAAACGCTAATCGGGGCGGCAGCGTATGGGGCATTTGCCACGCTGGCCGCTTTGGTCGGGTGGCTGCGGTGAGTAGCCCGCCGACTTGTCTTTGCGGCGCCTGTGCAACGTGCAAAAAGAGGAGATGGGAGCAATCCTATCGGCAGCGGTTGAGGTCGGGAAATGTTCGACACGGGCAGAGGGGCGCTTTTCGGACATACTTTTCATTTCATTCTCCTTTCCCTGGCATATATCTACATCCAGATCCGTCACAGGAACGAACTCGCGAATCAAGCGCGCCCACGTATAAAATGGATGTTCCATCTGCTTGTTGATCCACTCCCCAACAAGACGCTTGATCTTCCCAGGCAGTTGCATCCGGGTTAAGTTTACAGGACGGCCCAACGTTGATAATAGTCGGAGCTACAAGTACTATTGGCAAGCAAGTCCCATCCAATAACTTGATCATCAATATAGGATTGGAGCCTGCTGGCACAGTGCAGGATTGACCGGCGGACGGCGGGTTAAAGGTTCCGATGCAGGTCTGATACTCCTTCGTGGGTAGGTATTGCGTGGATTTCAGCGGAGGGTTTGAGCCTGGGATCGGAACGCCGACACCAGACAAATAGTAGTACGTCATCTGGTCGCCGTCGGTCCATCCATTCAGGGTGATTGTTCGCCGGCCGGCCGCGCCCGATCTCGAGTAATCGGACTCGGGTAGCAAATACCCATTCCGGTATACGGCGATTGATCCGCCTGGAGCGTTCTTCAGTGTGTAGTCGCAAGTCGGGGCAACTTGGGCGAACATCGGGACGGCGAGCAGCCATATTGCGATTTTCATAGGTCGTTCGAATCTTCGTTTCTGACTAGAAAATATCCAATGAGATCGTCGCGGAGTTGCCAGTTGCGATCCGTGAGAGCCCATATCCCCTGCGGGTCTTTTTTCAGATCCTTGTGCCAGTCGAATCGGTTATCGATGAGGATCTTCCAGCGGTCCTGATAGCGGCGGAACTGCTTCGAGCCGTGCCAGTAGTGAAGCAGCGTACCTGGCACTACCCCTACCTTGCGCTGGATGAACCGCTCGGCGCGATCTTGCCAATCGAGCCAGTAATCCTTGTAGGACTGCGCAAGATCCTGGTGCATGGAGCGGGCAACCTCCCCAATGAGCGCGTACGCCATATGCCGGTCGCCACTGCCCAGGATTCCGATATCCCCGAGTCCTCCGAGATCCGCTATTGCCGCGCGGCGGGCGGCCCAGGCGTAGCCGGTGTGCATCATGCCCGCGGGCTTGGGTGGCGCTTCATAGGCATCCTGGCCGGTTGTGAAGATGCCGGGGCCGCGGCCGGTCGCGCTCGGGTTTCCGGCGCCGTTCCCATTGCTTGCCATCTTCCGGTTGATCGGCTTTAGGATTTGCCGGTCGCGCATGTAGGAATGGAAAAGGCTCTGGCATTGTGCGATCGGCTGCTGATAGGCGCAGTCGTTGTGCTCGGAGTCTGGGGCGAGGTCCACCGAATGACTCCACATCTGCACGACTTTGTAAACCTGCAACTGGTGGATGGTTTCGACTACCCAATCGGGCCGGGTAAACTGCACGTCGGCATCGATCCACGCGACATACTCCCAGTCGGCCGGCAGATGGGAAATTCCGATGTTGAGCAGGTTTTCCTTGGCCCAGTAGATATCCGGGCTGCGGAGCTGGATGTGCCGCGGGTTGTCGGCCTGGGTGATTTCGTGGTGGCGATCGCGCAACGCGAGTTCGACCGTGTAGAGGATCGCGCCGGCATCTGCGCACATCTTCTCAAATGCCTGATACAGCCGGTACCGCCTGGCGTAGCGGTGCGGGTTGGTCACGACAGTAACGACATAGAGCGGGGCGGAAACCGGGGTAACGTGCGGCTGCCGCTGGGAGGTGTGGACATCAGGGAAGCCGCGTTTCGCCTGGTGGTCGGATGGAGTAATGTATTTCAACTGGAATTCTCCGTTACGGCTGCTGCGGCATGTAGCTGATATGGATGTGACTGCCTGCTGTGTTCACCGCCATGAAATACTCGGAGCCGAGGTGTGCCGCAATTAATACGCTCAACTCGGTTAACGTCGGCGTCGGCTGTCCTCCGAGCGGATGGGCGAATTCCTCCGCGGTTGGGATTGCCACGTCAAACGATGTCCCGCCGTAGTGGGAACTGGTGTGGTAGGGGCCGCCGCTGTGGTTTCCATCCACTACGCTTTTGATGCGGCATGGCAAGCCGAGGTCATGATAGACGCCATCGACAATCATCATGGCGAGAAGAATTTCCGGCTTGAGTCCGACAACTCGGACACCTGGGAGTAGGATCATGGCGAAAAATGCTCCTTTTCGCCGCGGTGCGGTTCCTATTTCAACTGTGCTCTTGAATCCATCATCGCGGTTATTTGGGATGGTAACACACAATTTTTCGGGCGCATCTCGCGAAACCGCGAAGTAAACGCGAGACGCGCGCCGGGGTCTGCCGAAGCAAGACTGTACGCTAGATTACCATCGAGCGGTGGGTTTTCAGGCTTTGACGATCTGGAAAGAAGACTTTAGCGCGGCGAAAGCATTGTAGGCGGCTACCTGCTTATCGATGGCGTCTTGGAGCTTGGCGGGGTCGTAGGCGAGCTTTTCCCCCTTGAGTGCGAGGACTTGCTGGGTGAGATCTAAGCCGGCGTTGAAATCCGCGATCACGGCCGGCGCTTTTAGGCTTCCTTGGCCGTCTCCCGGGTTGCTTGCTTCCACGGTTCCGATCGCTGCCTGGACGCGCTGCACGATGGCATCAACGCCCACTACGATTGATCCGACTCCGGGGATAACGGAAAGAAACGGAGCAATGGTGTGCTCTATCCCGAGGACGGTTTTTAAGATGGAGATGAAGCTCACTTGCCGGCCTCGGCCGCTGCGATGTATTCTTTCACGTACTTGTCGGCCACGCCGGGGTGTTCCGCTTCCGGGTTGCGGCGGAAGTAGTCGGCCAAAATACCGGCGTTGATGATCGTTCCATCGGGAAAGAAGAGGTACCACATTCCAGCCGGGCTGAACATCACGCGGCGCCATACGGCCGGATAGTAGGGCGGCATTGGAACTGCGGTCGCGCCATACCGAACAGCGAGCGCTTTTGCGGTTTTCGCATCGGCCCACCAGATGAAATTCAGAGGTAGGGATTGCAGTACGGTCGGTTGACCTTGGGAGTTATACCCCATCAGTTCTTCGGATGCGTCGGTGATGAAGGAGGGGATAATTGAGGTATCGCTCATGGAGTGAAGTGTATCAATTTTCGCAAGTCTTTAGGGTGTAGCTGCCGCGTGCGGTACTCGCTCCGCTCCGTTCCGCTCGCTAGTCAAAACAGGCTTAAAGACTCTCGCGATGTGTCTTGCAAGTTCAAAAGGAACAATGGCTCGGTCGGCTCGCGCACTACTGCTCATGGTCTGCTTCTGGCGGATCACATCCGCGTTCGGGTCGTGATGATCGGCGCCGAATTTCAGGGTCGGCATAATCGCGGGAACATCGCCCCAAAGGTAGAACGGGCCACAATGCCAACGGGCGGGGCCTAGCCAATCCTGGGCCTTGCGAACATTTTCAAGCACCATTGGCCGGCCGGAACTTCGGGAGATCGATTCGCACGCTCTGACAAGCGAGAGGTCTGGAGGTGGGGGATTCCGCTTGCGTGTCCACGGCATTTGGTGTCGGGTGAACTCTTCACAAGGCGGGCTCGCGACGATCACCGCGGATCGGGACACTATATTGGGTTGCCGCAGCCGGCACCATTCCTGGACCATTCGGGCAAATACGAGGATGTCAAGAGCGTGGAATTCTCCGGGGTAATCGGCTTCAAACTCTTGGTTTATGTCGAAGCCGATCGCTCGGTATCCTTCCGCAATGAATGCTCGACTCCATCCGCCTTTCCCACAACACAGATCAATCACGACCGGCTTTATCGGTGCGGCAGTCGGGTCAATCGGATTCTCGGGGGTACGGGCGTGCTCGTTCAAAATCATCTGTTTTTCCATCTCCCAGTCATTTACTCCTATTGCTATACCGAATGCTGGTTCATCGTGCTTGTTTTGCAATTCGGCTATTTCTCGGTCACATCTTGCTATGGCGGATTCTCGTTCAGATGGGGTCATAAATCTACCCCGCAGTTTAAGGCGAAAGGGTCGGACTCCGCATCGCTCGGGATCTCAACCAAATCGTCCACCACATCAAACAAGCTCGGCATGTCCACATCTCGCGCGGCCGATTCGCAGTATTTTGCTCCGTCCATTACGTAGGGCCGGTTCAACTCGATCCCGATCGCCTTTCGCTTCAACTTCAGGGCTCGGTATGGGACGGTCATCAATCCACCGAACGGGTCAAGAACCGTCTCCCCTTCCATCGTCCATTGCGCGATAGCCCGATCTGCCAAGTCGAACTGCATCGGGCAGAGGTGCATCTCCCGGCCTTTCGCGCTCTGCGCCGCGTTCAATGTCATCATGCGGGTTATGTCGGTCCACACGTCAGGATGCCAACTGGCCGGCTGCAACAGCATGAAGGTGACGGGCAGGCGCCCATGTCGGCACTTCTCGGCCGTCTCGCATTTGCAGTTCGATCGATTGAAACTCCAGTGCTCCAGCGCTTCCCCGAGGTGCACGTGGTGCTCGAAATCGTAGACCTGGTTCAGTGAGTAATCGCGGAAAATCTTAAATATCGCGGAGTGGGGCATACTCTCGATTTCTTCCGGCTTCAGCAACCTGTTTCCGTTCGACCTGGTGAAGCCGTGCGCGTCGGTCTGCCAGCGGGAGCGCGAGTACTTGCGCTTCAGTTTCACGACGGGCGCGTCGGCATAGGATCGCTTATTGTCGGTCGGGTTCTTGCGGAATATCAGGAGGTATTCCGGCATCCCTACGCCCATCTTGGAGCCGTCTTTGCATTGCTCGGACCAGCCGAGGCGGTACGTTTGGTTGTTCTCTCTCACCACATCCGTAACGATGGTTTTCATCCCCATGTAGCCAAATCCGTGCTTGCAAAACTCGCGGATCGCGTCCGCGTGGAACGGGTACACGGTCTGGAATCCGCGGCCGGTGAGTCCTCCAGGCACGATGCGGTCCTTGACGTGGATCGCGGCCAGCCGGCCGGGTTGGAGCACGCGCAGAAGCTCGGGGATCAGGAATTCCATTTGTTCCCAAAAGTGGGCGGGGCCGTTGGTGTGGCCGAAGTCCGCGAGGTGGGGCGAATATTCGTACATCGTGCCGAAAGGGATCGATGTCAGGATCAGATGCGCGCTGTTGTCGGGCAGGCGCTCGATGCATTCGGCTACGCTGTCATTGTTCACCAGCGTGTAGTTTTCGCCCACGATTTCGAAGCGCTCGACATCCTCCTGCCGCGCCAAGGCCTGGGCGAGTGATAATTCCGCAAGTCCGTATTCTTTGATGATTGCTGACATTTTGTTTACCTGTACCTTGTAGGCTTCCCATTTCTGCATCAGTTTTGCCAAGACGCCGCGCTCCAGGTCGGTGTAAATCAGATGGATCTCGCAGCGGTGCTTTTGCAGGTATCGGACGATCCGGTGAATGGCCTGAATGAAATCGGCGAACTTGAAACCGATGCCGCAGAATATCGCGACGTGGCAGTGGTGCTGGAAGTTCGGGCCGCTGCCGATCATGCTTGGCTTGCCGGCGAGGTTGCGCAGTTTGCCGGCCGCGAAGTCGATAATGATTCGTTCCCGCTCGTCAAGGTCCTGGCTACCGAATACGCTGGAGGTGAACGGGATGTCTTCGAGCGCGCGGCGCTCGTCTTCCAGGTCGTGCCA
>Ga0134126_10010223_pt1 | contig 11831 bp, 14 predicted proteins | sample KB31752_FD_96881 | JGI IMG/M metagenome (GOLD analysis project Ga0134126, IMG submission 96881) | Terrestrial soil microbial communities with excess Nitrogen fertilizer from Kellogg Biological Station, Michigan, USA - KB3-175-2 | ecosystem: Environmental > Terrestrial > Soil > Unclassified ...
AATTAAGGCTGGTTAAGGCCGTGAATTCTTTTAAATCGGCATCACCACTTAAATCTCTATTGCTAATGTCTAAATACTTAATTTTAGGCTTATTAGTAATTAAGTTAATTTGTTCTTGGGCGTTGTTTGACATATATAATGTGTTTTTCTAACTAATCGGATAACAATTCCTAACTCATAATCAATCTGAATTATTTTCTTAGACCCCCAATACGAAAAAGTTGCTAATGTTCTTAAATTGGATTATTCTTTATTTGTCCTATGGCAAAATATCCCTATTTATTTTTCCCCAATGATTACCAAATTATGCGAATAATTGAGCAAGTAGGAAGAATATTAAAACCTTCAAGTTTTTGCTTATTGTGGATTAATAAGGGATTATTAGGCAGTGATCGGATTGCGGCTTGAATGATTAAGGCGCCATCCTTAAAAATAGTAGACTGTTTAGTGTGGTATAAAAAAAATACTTTTGGATCAGGATTATCTTCGCTTCTTGTTGTAAAGTTAGTTGTCGCTTTTGGGAACTGATTATTATCTAAAACTCCTGTTTGATTACTGAATTTTTCTTCTTTTCCTAAACTTGAACCAGCCAAACTTAATAAAAACAGCAATTTATCTTTTTTGTTGATTACCTTCATAATGTATGATTTTAATATTTATTGTGGCAGAATTAACCAAGAAACATGAAGAAATTAGCAGGGAAACTTATGAGATGGTTAAAAAGAGTTATTCCGCATGAGAAAGCAATTAACTAAGGAAATATAGGAATGAGGTTCAAAAGCAAAAGACCTGGCAGAAAAGGAAGAAATTGGGCAATTAGTATTGACAACATTTATCTCTTACCCGAGCCTGGCGTTCCATAAGGAGGCATTTCTATTTGAGTTTCTAACTGTTCTTGGTTTGAAACATCATCATCTTGAAAAATATTAAAAATATTAATATTTAAAAAACTATTTTCTTCATTAGACCCTTGATCATTTAAAATAGGAGCAGAACTTCCGTCATCAAAATAACTACTTCCTTTTTGGCTATTATCTTCCTGGTTTTCTTCTGATTTATCTTCCATCTCTTTTTTAGAAGAACCTTGCCGATAAGCAATTACTTCTTCTTCTAATTCTTTCATTGCTAAAACAATGTTTCCTAGTTGACTACCACCTCCTTCTGATTTTTCCTTACTTAAATCTTCTCCAAGTTCTTTTTTTTTATTTATTAATTCCAAAAGGTCAATTACTCCGTTTTTTTCTTCGCCGCTTTCCCTTGGCTCGTCATAGGTGTCTAAAAATAAGTTAACTCTTAATCTTAATTTATTAAGGGCTTGGTTTACTTTTCCTAGTTCACTCCTTTTAACCTGTTCCAATATTCCTAGAAGTTCGTGATAATTATCAAGTAGATTTTCTGCATCATTGATAAATTCATCTCACTTTTTTTGTTTAGCGGCATAAAGTTCCTCCTCCGCATTGGAAGCTAATATCTCTACAAAGGGAAAAACTGTCGCAAATGCTCCTCCGATTGCTGAATTATCAGACAAAGCCAAAACACCACCACTTACTGCTCCAGCGCGGGCTATTCATTTGACACTCTTAGTATACCGATAAATACCAAATTCCTTTGGACTCTGTAAATTACTTAATTCATTTACTTCTAGTTTAGTAAAGAATCGTTCGTATCAACTCTCTTCAGCTTCTTTTCCTCATTTGTTAATAAATTTCCTAATATTACCTCGAATAACATATAACCTTTCTAGTGGAATTACTGATGCAACCCTCCCATCTTCTTTGTATTTTCTTCATTCGTCAAGATTGTAATACTTAACTCCATTTTCATCACCATTCGAGCATTTACTTTTATCCAATTCTTCCATAATTTTAGTCGATTTATACTGATAACCACTATTGCAGTAAATTTTTTTACAATTTTGTGGCAAATACTCCAATCCTTCATTAATGTCAGTATAACTGATATTTAATTCTTTTAATTCGTTCAGTCCTTCTAGATTCTTTAAACTTCCCTCCATGCGACAATTAGCAATATTTAAACAGTACAATTTTTTTAGGTGGTTCAAGTTCGCCAAACTCGAAAAAGGAATTTTTGGGTTGTTATTTATTGATACGCTTTTTAAGTTTTCTAATTCGTTAACAGATTTGAGAAAATCTAAACTATGTAGTTCATCATTGTCACATTTAAGATCAATTAGATTTGGGCAGTCTCTTAAATCAAGATTAGTTAGTTGATTGTTCGAACAATCCAAATATGTTAATTCAGTAAATCCTTTTAGCCTTACTCCTCCCTCTAATTCCCGACTACTAATGTCTAATTTAGTTATTTCTTCTCTTTTTTTGCCTTTATTATTTCATCCATAGGTTTCATCTCATCCTTTGTCTTTAGTTTTTATCTGACAAACACCACCGCTGGGATAATTCTGATCTAATCACTTTTGAGCTGGGCTATTAAATTCCTTTCAAACTGGAAGAAGATGAGCAAAATTGTCTGAATTTTTTGATTTACCATATTCTTCTAACTGTCGCTTGATAATTTTCACCTTAGCGTCTTCTTTTCTGAAATCTGTTGTACATTCAAGTCTTTGCAAACTTTCTGGCAAGTATTTTAAACCACTATCGAGGTCAGTATCAGAAAAGCGAAAATCTTTTAACTCATTCATTCCCTTTAACGGTTCTAAGGAGCCAGCAAAGCGGTTATAAACACCATCTTCAATCCTTTCATCCTTATTAATATTATCAATTCACAACAACTTTAAATTAAGTAAGTGTTCTAAAAAAGACAAGTCTTGTTTTGAGAAGTTATTGCTTCTAATTTTAAGCACCTCAATTTTTAAATTTTGACTTAAATCTAAATTAGTCAGCAAATTATAGGAGCAAGCAAGATGCTTTAAATTTGAACAATTTTGAATATTTAATTCTTCAATCTCATTATTTTCACAGTCCAACTTAGTAAGATTTTCTAATTGACCGAGTTTTAGTTCAGTTATTTTATTTCCATCGCAAACAATCACTTCTAAGGCAGGACAATTAGTTATGTCTAGTTTGGTTAAGTGATTGTTAGAACAATAAAGATTTTTTAATTTTGGCTTACTGCCTAATTTTAAACTTTTAATTCCACTTTCTAAGTCATTTTTTCCATCAATTTCTATTTTTTCTAAATTGGGATATTCAGATAAATCTAATTCTTTTCCAATCAACTTGACTTCTTCTTTGTCATCCTTTTTGTCATCCTTAACAAGTTGACCGACATTTATCTCTTTAACTTTTTCTTTATCTCTTTTAGTAGGATACTTTTCATTCAGGTATTTTTGAAGAATAATAGTTTTCTTTGCCATATAATAAAATTTTAAAATATTTATTGAACAACTTGGCACCCACAAACAATTCTATCAAGTAATCACCACATTATAATTAAATAGTTAAAATATTATTATGGATAAAAAAATAAAAAATTTAGTAAATTGATTTCAAAAAGAGAGAAACATTAATTTCGACGGTTTCTCTCATCTAAAAGTAAAAAAATACGAAGGAATGGGGTATGGAGTTTGCTATACCGGAGAAGAAAAAGAATACCGTTATGGAGGTTATGGAGGAAGTATTCTTCTTTGAATTCCTTATCGCCTTCTTCTTTCCCGAGAAAATATTGGTGAAAAGACTAACTTTCTTCAGCAACTAAATTTTGACGCTGATAAAGTTCGAAATTCTTTCCGTAATTCGTATGAAAACTTACACAAAAAGTCCTTAGATGTAGATTTAAAAGAACACGAAATGGACGAAGCCCTACTTACAATGTTTTTAGTTTATTGTAGAAACAATAGAGAAGAAGAGAATTATTGAAAACCGTATACTGATTTTGTTTGTGATTTACCAGCACAAGGAGAATTTCAATACATGAGTAATGACTACTTTAGCACAATTTTACCTACCATTAAAGAAATTTATAAGGAAGCAAAGAAAGAATTAAAAGAAAAAATGCCAAATCCTAATGAAGATGATTCAGAATATAGACTTTTATACTCGATTGTTAAAACAAGAGCTTCGAAATTCGTTGATCCAAATAGTGGAATAATAGGAAATACATACATGATTCCTTTTTTTGATTTTTTTAACCATAAACAAAGAGATATTCATGATGAAAACCAAGAAGGAGAAGAAAAAAGGGTTAACTCTTTTACTATCTATTACAACAACTATGACGGGAAAAATAATGCTTTTGTTTCTCCACAACCAGGCGAAGTAGTTAAACTAAAAAATGGTGAACAAGTTTTCATATACTATGGAGAAGAATTAAAACATTATGGTATAAATGAAGCAGAAGAAAGGGAAATAGAGCAACAAGAATTACAAGCCCAAATTCAAGTTCCTTCTAAGAAATAGTTTTAATTTAACATTATCATATTCTTCAACTAGGAGTGGCTAATTTTTAAAGTATACTAGTTAGATATCTCCCTTTCGTTTCGGTGTCACGGGCAATTTAAAGTGCAAAAGAATAATTAATAATAAACTGTTCTTATAGTAGCAATTTTAAATACATCCCTGCTTTGGCCTCAAATATTTCAAACTCTTCAACCAATAACTATTATAAGTATCCAAATATTTTTTTCCCGACAAAAATAATAAAGCCTTGTTCAGTTTTAGAATTAGTTCAAGCGGCCGCTTCCCAAATCACACACTGCACGTAAATACCCTCATCCGTTTTTTGTAAAAGAGAGACTTGACAAATAGCCATAGTTACCTCTCTTTGCTCAATACTAACTTGTCCTAATCTTTGGGCATTGACAAACAATCTCGTGCCCTGATGTCTACTTAAAGCAATAAAATGCATTAAGAACCTTTGTCTTTCCCTTACATCTTGGACTATATTTCCCTTAAACAGTAAATTAATCTCATCTAAAAAGATGGTTTCAGTAACTCCTAATCTTTGACTGGGACCATGAGAGAAATCTATTTGACTCTTTTCGGCCCAAGGCAGATTACAAGAAAAAGTAGCATACTTATTCTCATTACCTGGTAATTCATGAGCCAACATGGCTAAGATAGCCGTTTTACCTGAACCAATCGAACCAAAAAAGACTAAACCATTAGATTTAGCACAGTAATCTAAGAATTCAGGAGTGTTGTCTAGGATTAACTGTCCCTTGTTGCGAAAAATAGTCAATAAGAGTCCACCAACTAGGACTCCTAAGGAAGCCCAAATAATAGTTCCTAACAGGAATTTAAGTTTATCTAGCAGATTATGTAAAAAACTGCCCTCAGTTGGCCGATAAAAGATAAAAAACAGTAAAAGGGGAATGATTAGTAAAAATTTGTAAGTTTGAGGAGTTTGAGGTAGTTAGTCTTAGTTTTTGGGCATCCTAATTCTTTAAATCAAAAGTTATTTTCAAAGCCGTTTTAACCTTAGTCATTATTTCTTCCTCAACTGTTCCCAAGAGTTCAATTAAGCGCTCCTTATAAATAGAAAAAGAATAACCTGCCAAAATCTTGCTCGGATAATCCAAGCCACTTTCCTTATTATTCTCAACAAAAACCTCAAAGGGTCTGATGTTCTCAATGTCATCAGTAGTTAAGGTGGCCACGGTTATCAGATTATCAAACTCATTTTGTAGATTATTGCTAATTACCAGAGCAGGGCGAAAAGGTTTCGAGAACTCCTTGATTTTGGGGAATTCTACCAATCAGATTTGCCCCTGTTGGGGAATTCCTTGCTCCAGTTTAGGACTTCTTTTTTTTACCAGTTTCATTTTTTGCTACTTGGGTTAAGACATCATGAAGAGAAAGTTTTTCTCATCCTCCTAGTTCGGCTTGTAGTTTCTTATTTCTAGCGTTAGCCTTATAACCTTCAATCAGTTGTTGTCTTAGTTCTTCCTGGGCATTTTTTTGCTCTTGGATCAATTTTTCTTCTAATACCTGTTTAATAAAAGTGCTGACTTTGCCCCTACCGGCTTTATCTAACACCTTTTGATACAAAGAAGTTGGCAAATAAATGCTAAAGGTGTGTCTTGGTTCTACTTTTGCTACTCTCATATATATTATTTTATGTTTAACGCTAGAATTATTATTCATACTTTTTTTTACAACTTTTACAAATTCCACTCTCTTCATCCAATTCTTTAAACCGTTTTTTACACTCCGGACATTGTTCTTTTTTGGTTTTATCTTCCTTAAATAATTGTGCTTTTATTTCCCCTTGAATTCTTTTGCTTTCCGCACACTGTCAGCATTCACACTTAACCTTTCCTCTTTCTTCATGGAATTTGGCTCGTTCTAGTTCTTTTAAATAGGCTTGACTCTGTTTTTCTAATTGTTCGGCAGTAGTGAGGAAATTATTTTCTATTCTGGCTTTTTCATAACCTCAATAACGGATTAGTTTCTGTTGTTGGTCGTAATCTAAACTATTCCAGGATTTACCTTTTTTAAGTTCTTTTTTAACTGTTTCTTCATAGTCTCTGATAAAATTGTCGGCTAATTCTCTTAACCTCATTATTTCCTCAATGGTGGTTATTCCCTGGCTTAATTGGTGGAGAGTAGTGGTAAAATCTAGTCATAATTTCCTTTTTTGTTGGTTTAATTCGGTGTATTGTTTAAGGGTTAGTAAGATTTTAATGTTGGTGGCTTGGTAGTATTTATTTAATTGCTGCCTTTCTAACTCTTTCTTTTTAAGTATCTTTCTTTTTGTTGGGCCTTTTTGCGTTCTTTATTTTTTTGGTAGTTTTCTGAATAGATTTGTTGGCGGGATTTTGGGGTTTTATGTTCCTTCGGAACATTATTTATAGTTATTATAGTATTATTTTGTTTTTGCCTTGGTTTTGTGGGGCTTTTTACCATATATTATGTTTTTATTATTACAACTTATTCCAACCATAGAATATTTATTTTATTTGGTGTGGATATTCCCCCCCTAATGGTCAATTATGAGGGAAATAAGTCCAAAATAGACCTCAAAAAAGGGTTATTTTAACCGAAAGAGGATAAATATCTGTCTAAAAAGTGAGGAATAAACCCAGAAAAAGAGGAGGAATAAATTTTTTTCAGGTAAAATCCAAAAAATAGATGGAGAAAGAGAAAAAGCAATTATTAAAAAAAGTTTGATACTGAATAAAACTTACTTCTTTATTATTAGGATTAATTTGCGGAAGCATCCTTATTTATCAGTGATGATCCAGAGAACAAGAATTAGCAAGATTAAAATCCCAATTAGCCCAAAAAGAGCAAGAGGCCCAACAGCAATATAATCTCCAAAATATTCATTTAGTTTCTACCACTGATTTAGTTAATAGTCAAGAGGTTCATGCTTTTTTTAGTGATTTATTAAGAAAATATGCTGAAAAGTTTACGGAAAAAAAGAACATAGACATTTCCCATTATCCCCTTAATTTTGCTGGTTTTTATTCTGATAAAAAAATTGGTAATGGTTATGGAGACATGGGAAGGTAAAGTTATTTATCCTATTAAGCAAAAAGAAATCAATATTAGCCTTAATCGTTTATATTTGTTAAATAAGTTTGGACATGACAAATATTTTACTGATTATCCCCAAGGGGATTATTCTTATTTAGATATTAGTTTTAATAAAATGATAGGAACTTGCTCTCATGAAATCGCTCATCATACTCAACTGGTTAAAAATGGTAAAAGTAGTTGTTAAAGTGATTTAATGCTGAATAAGGGGAATTATGATGAAAAATTAGCGAAGGAGCATGAGGAATTTACGGGGGAAATTTACAGAATGGTTAAAACAGAATATCCAAAATGAGAAAGGCGATGAAAGAATATTTAATAACAAAACTAATTAATTAATGTCAAAGCCCAAAGACCCAAGATTTAGAGATAAGGACACCGAAGATTTTTATTTAGGATAAAGAGTTCTCAAATTCCAAGAACTAAGCCGCAGTGATAAACAAGAAGCCCGCCGTAAAGTAGTCATAATTTACCAAGCTAAAAGTTGAAAAGAAATCACTACTTATTTTCCTTATGGAGAAAGTGGCAGTAGATTAGAGAAACTTGGTAAAGACCAGCATTGTATCCGTTTAAGTAAAAAATATCGCTTAATATTTAGGTGAGAAAAAGCACAAAAAAGAGCTTATGATATCTGAATTGACCCCCACAGTAAAAAATATGGTAAATAAAAGTAAAATTAAGTATTAGAGTTAAAGAAAATAGTTAAGCAAGTTCAGCCGATAAGTATAGAAAAGAGAACTGAAATTTAGCACAGACGCAAGATGTGCGAGAAAGGAAAAAAAGAAGGGGAAATTAATCCTTGGGTTAATTGGAGTATCGGAGAAGTAGTGATAAAAAACTACTTGGGCGATATAAAATCAATCATATATGACTAATTCAGCCCAAGAAGACATTAACAAATTAACTAATAAAGAAAGAATTCGCTATTTAGATTTAAGTAATCGAGAATTAGAAGGGGAAATGAACCTTGGAGAGTTTAAAAATTTAAAGAGCATAAATGCCTCCAATAACAAGTTTACTAAATTAGATTTCTTAAACAGCCTAGAAAATAAAGAACAAGTAGAGAAAATTAATTGCTGAGGGAACGAAATCGGCGAAATAGATTTATCCTGGATACTGAAAAATTTTCCTAATTTAAAATGATTAAATTTAGAAAATAATCCGTTAAGTGCGAAAAACTTAAACAAACTAACTAGCGAACTGTTTAGTAAGTTAGTGGAAGGAATTAAAGAAAAGAAAATTAGGATTAATAGTTGAAAGGGAACAATTTTAATAGACTTACTGGAATATACTCAACAATTAATTAAAAGTGGTGACAATTCCCAAAGACAGCAGGCTTATCAATTACAAGCTGTTTTACAAAGTAGTCCAATTAAAAACGAACAACAACCCACTAATTCTAAACTTCCTTGGATAATTGGAGGAGTGGCGATAATTAGTTTAGCGTTAATAGTTGGTTATTTATGAGGGAAAAAGAAAAGTGAAATAAAAGATAATTGCGAATAATAAGTAAAATACCTTAATAATTTGCTTAAAATTAAATTGTTGAATAGTTTGGCATGTAAATTATTATAACAAAAATTAAGAATAAATATAAATTAATATGACAGAACAAAAAAAGGATTTAGTAAATCCCAGTGAATTAGAAAAAAGAATTACCTCACCAGAAGTTATTGATTACTTGGCCAGTAAAGTAAAAGAGCATGATCTTGGAGGAATCAAACTCGAAGTAAAACAACCTAATGGTCCTGAAATAGGTTTATCAGTTTGAGATAAAGGAAACAAAACAGAATGAAAAACCTTAAAAAATGGTATTCCGACTTCTCAAACGAAGCAACCAGCAATTAATGGAAATCAAGGAACTTTTGCACAAACAGAAAAAGTAGAAGTGTTGAAAACAGCAGAATCAAGTTTATCAAATAATAGTAGCGGTAATTCTGGTAGCGAAAGTAGCGAATAATTAAACAAAAAGTTAGGGGAGTGTTGGACTTCCCTAATAAATATTATAAAAATAATATATACTTAATTACCTAGCACCAGTTAAGTTCAAGGTTCAATAATCGTCAATTAAAAAATCAGACTTTAATGGCTAGGGTAATTAAGTAAAAAGTTGTCTATTGAAAACAATCAGTAGGTAAAAGGTGTTGGAAAATGTCGATTACCTACCAAGTAGCCTATTGGTTGCTTTGAATATTCAACAAAAATGGTAATCGACAATTACTCAAAAAGGGTTAATTCCAAAAAACTTTTATCAGAAAATTTTCCGAGAGAAGGGATTTTTTTTGCTTTTTTAACTTATTTTTCTTTAAATATAAAAGGAAAGAAAGGAAATTTTTGTTTGTCAAAACTTCCTCCATAAACTTTCTTGGTGAGAGTTAACTTTCGAACTAAGAAAATATTTTGAATATCTTTTTGGTTGGAAAATTAACCTCATTGTTTTCCACCACTAGACCATAGCACGAGTTTAGTAATCTAAATTCTACTCCAATGAGTAAAAAAACTAGAACTAGTGGCGAGGCCAATACGGAAGCCAGGTCGCCGCTTTCGGTTGAAAGACCAAAAAGCAAACTGCCGATAAGCAGCAGCCGTGGCGATAATGGGGGCAGAATGTTTGGCATATAACCAAGCCATCACCGCGGAAGTCCTAAAAACCACAATCATGTCGTTTAGGACCAAAACGGATACCCATAATTCCTGACTTGCCGACCTCTCAAAATGAGAACTAACATATAGGAGGAATACAACCCTATATATTTATTTTAGTTCCGAAGAGAGGCGAGGGGAGGAGTATGGCGCTTTTTTATTCTAATTTTGGCCCCTTACTTATAGAATAAGTAAAAAATAGCCATTAAGTCCTAATTTGCCCCTTTTTACTTTTCTTTTTGTATGTTTTTCTTTTGTAAGGTTATGTGTGGTTCTATGCTATTTCAAAAGTCATCCCCTTAATCTATCCCTTGCTTCCCTTTCTTTTGGTCCTTGATAAAAGTTTTAAAAAATTTTGTGATGGTCTAACAGAAAAAAATAAGGGGGAGAAGGGAGGCCGACCTCCCGAGGAATGATTAAAGATAGAAAGAGGAGGCCGCAGGATATTTTTAACAAAAAAACCATAGTGTGCTATTTCATGAATAATTGACTAAATAACCATTAAAAACCACCAAATAAAGTCCATAAAGGTTGGTTAGCAGTTGCTAAACTTTATTCAGTAAGTAAGATTTTTTTAGGTGTGGATTTTTTGGTTAGGTTTGTAGAGAAAAATTTGTCCTGTTTTGGTCCTTAAAACTTCATATATGTTTCCCACGCAGAAACTTTTAAAAAAAGTTGGTAAGGAAATTATGTCAGTTCCTAACCGAAGAAAAGAAAGCAAGAGGAGAATCCACTTTTGCTGTTTTCTTTTGTGTAGTAAGGCAGGGTTAAGAGTGAGTGAAGCGGTAAATTTTGATTTAGGAAATAAAACTAGGCAAGGTTTATATCTCATTAAAAGACCCAAAGGCAAAAAAGAAAGGTTGGTTTATGTCCCCAAAAAAGTCATCAGGGAATTAAGAAAACACAATTGAAAACCTAACCAAACTAATCGCTGAAATTTTTACCATTTCTTAAAAAAAATTAAGCGGGAGTTGAATATTAGCGGAAGTGTGGAATTAACTCCGCACACTCTACGCCGTTCTTTTGCCACTTATCACGCTGAAAGTGGCTTATCTTTACCCATCTTAGCAAAAATGCTTGGTCATGCCAGTATTCGCACTACTGCTTTATATTGGCGGAATATTTACCAAGACCCAGACAACGACCTTGGTCCTATCTTAACCGGTAAAAAGTGGCTAGAAAAGAAAAAACCACCAATCACAGAAAATTTTCCGGAAACACTGAAAACTCCCAAACCTCCTTTTATAGACCAAAAACCAGTAATTTAAAACAAGAAACCTGTTCAACAATATAATTCCTTATCAATCAAAAAAACAACAGCAAAAAGTCCAGAAAAGTTAATCAGCGAAATTTCACCAAAGACGCCAGAGAAATTTTTACTCAATAACCCTAACAAAAAAAACGATCAACTGAAAACTAACCAACCATTACCACTAATCACCAATAAAGAACAGAAACCTACTGAAAGAGAATTAATTTTACTCCAAAAAATTAAACTTTTAGAAAAAGAAAACACTCATTTAAAGTCTGAAAACCACCATTTAAAAGCCTTAGTTCAGCAGTTCCAAGAAAGGCAGAGCCTTGTCGGAGACCAAAAAGCCGAAACCAAAACTCAAATTATTCAATTAACCCACTTTTAAATTATTTAATAGTTTGCTTATCTCCATAAGTTAGAATTGTTCGCAAAATATTAACAATATCTCTTTGGTGCTTTTTTGACAAAAGAGCAAA
>Ga0134126_10010224_pt1 | contig 11830 bp, 3 predicted proteins | sample KB31752_FD_96881 | JGI IMG/M metagenome (GOLD analysis project Ga0134126, IMG submission 96881) | Terrestrial soil microbial communities with excess Nitrogen fertilizer from Kellogg Biological Station, Michigan, USA - KB3-175-2 | ecosystem: Environmental > Terrestrial > Soil > Unclassified ...
CAAGACGGCGCGGCGTCGGAGTCAATTGGCGGATGCGTGACTTGCCGCAGACCGTTGCGGCTCGAGCATATTGCGCGAACTGATGTGACCGTGCCTGTTCAAGTTTCAATGAGGCCGCAGCGATTCGCTGCGGATCACGCCTTATTGGGCGGGATCAGGAAGCACAGGCAACCGGCTGCTTCAATAAGGCCGCAGCGAATCGCTGCGGATCACTCGCGCCGTAGCGGCCGCCCTTGAACGCCACGGTGGCGCTTCAATAAGGCCGCAGCGAATCGCTGCGGATCACCGTCAGAGGATCACGTCATCACGATGGCAAGGGCAATGCTTCAATAAGGCCGCAGCGAATCGCTGCGGATCACGCGATATCAATCAGGCGGCGGCGGCTATTCAGCAGTTGCTTCAATAAGGCCGCAGCGAATCGCTGCGGATCACCACCCCCAACCGACTCGGGCTGGACCGGCAGCCCCAACGCTTCAATAAGGCCGCAGCGAATCGCTGCGGATCACCTACAAGTGCGGCCGTCGCTGGCCGATCGCTGACATGCTTCAATAAGGCCGCAGCGAATCGCTGCGGATCACACAGCTCGTCGTTCAACGCCGTGAGCATGCCCACGCCGCTTCAATAAGGCCGCAGCGAATCGCTGCGGATCACAGCCGACAAGGCGTTTCGTTGGTGGGTTTCCAACCTGCTTCAATAAGGCCGCAGCGAATCGCTGCGGATCACTTCGCGATGAAGTTGGTTGGTCGTCCGTTCAGCGTGCTTCAATAAGGCCGCAGCGAATCGCTGCGGATCACACGTGGTGCCGCTGCGCACCACCTTGCCCTTCAGCCGGCTTCAATAAGGCCGCAGCGAATCGCTGCGGATCACCGCGGCGTGGCCGGAAATGACGAACAAGGACATCACGCTTCAATAAGGCCGCAGCGAATCGCTGCGGATCACCAATTGCTGCTGGTTTGCTTGTTGTACTTGTCGCCCGGCTTCAATAAGGCCGCAGCGAATCGCTGCGGATCACCTGCGCCTCGCCGGATGGCTGGCATGGATAGATATTAGCTTCAATAAGGCCGCAGCGAATCGCTGCGGATCACCGTGGGCCGGTCGGTCGATCACGGATTCCGTCAAAGCGCTTCAATAAGGCCGCAGCGAATCGCTGCGGATCACTCTTCCAGCCTGCATGTTGGACGAAATGCGCGCATTTGCTTCAATAAGGCCGCAGCGAATCGCTGCGGATCACGGCGGGGTGAAAAGGTGGCCGGCATCCGCTGGGGAGCTTCAATAAGGCCGCAGCGAATCGCTGCGGATCACGAATCAGGGCCATATTACGCGCTCCCGCTGCTACCGCTTCAATAAGGCCGCAGCGAATCGCTGCGGATCACCGCGCGTTACACAGGCGCTTGTGCGGCGGCACCATGGCGCTTCAATAAGGCCGCAGCGAATCGCTGCGGATCACGGGATGGCAGGAAATAGATGTACCGCGACATGTACCGCTTCAATAAGGCCGCAGCGAATCGCTGCGGATCACATCAAGGAGCTGGAGACCCTTCCGACACACCAAGCCGCTTCAATAAGGCCGCAGCGAATCGCTGCGGATCACAAGGCGACCGTCGCGCCCTGATGGATCGCGCCATCGTGCTTCAATAAGGCCGCAGCGAATCGCTGCGGATCACAACGGCGATCTGGTAGACGCCTATCTAAACTGGCGTGCTTCAATAAGGCCGCAGCGAATCGCTGCGGATCACGACCTGTATGACGTGGTGACGCCGGACAAGGTGTACCAGCTTCAATAAGGCCGCAGCGAATCGCTGCGGATCACCTGGCCAACGTCCGCCGACGCGCGTGCATTTTGCCTGGCTTCAATAAGGCCGCAGCGAATCGCTGCGGATCACGCCCGTGGGGCTGACGAGGAAATCGTTGATGTTCTGCCGCTTCAATAAGGCCGCAGCGAATCGCTGCGGATCACCAACATTCCACCGCTTGACTTGTGCATGACAGTCTGAGCTTCAATAAGGCCGCAGCGAATCGCTGCGGATCACACACAAGCCAGACTTTGGCGCCGCGCCAGTCGCGATTGCTTCAATAAGGCCGCAGCGAATCGCTGCGGATCACGGCCTGATGGGCAGCCATCCTTCGCGCCGATCACGATGCTTCAATAAGGCCGCAGCGAATCGCTGCGGATCACTCCTTTCGGGATTTCCGACCGATTGAAGGCCATCCAGGCTTCAATAAGGCCGCAGCGAATCGCTGCGGATCACCTGGTGTGCTGACTTCTACGGTGGCGACGCTAACGGGCTTCAATAAGGCCGCAGCGAATCGCTGCGGATCACGTGCCGGGCCGCAACGCGTGCTCCGTCACCGACATGCTTCAATAAGGCCGCAGCGAATCGCTGCGGATCACTGTCAAGGACACCTATCGCCGCGAGTCCGATCGCACGGCTTCAATAAGGCCGCAGCGAATCGCTGCGGATCACGTCTGATCGATGCAGCGGCCAACGATACCGGCCACCAGCTTCAATAAGGCCGCAGCGAATCGCTGCGGATCACCTTCGGCGCGGCGAAAAAAGGAGAACGACATGGACACGCTTCAATAAGGCCGCAGCGAATCGCTGCGGATCACAGCCGCCAAGCTCGCCGCCGATCTGCTGGAGGCGGTGGCTTCAATAAGGCCGCAGCGAATCGCTGCGGATCACCGAGGTTGCCCGACAGCTGGGCATCCAAGATGTCCTGGCTTCAATAAGGCCGCAGCGAATCGCTGCGGATCACCCTCGCACTGAGTACGCTCCACTCTCGCGACCGCGTGCTTCAATAAGGCCGCAGCGAATCGCTGCGGATCACGAACGCATAGCAGACGACGCGCGCGAGCCATTCGTCGCTTCAATAAGGCCGCAGCGAATCGCTGCGGATCACCGCCATAGCTCACCAGGTAGCTACCGGCGCGCATCGTGCTTCAATAAGGCCGCAGCGAATCGCTGCGGATCACAGGGCGGCAGGAAATTGCTGGCGAAGTGCTCGACGAGCTTCAATAAGGCCGCAGCGAATCGCTGCGGATCACCAATTGGATGCCATTGGAAAATTGAAGGCATCTGGTGGCTTCAATAAGGCCGCAGCGAATCGCTGCGGATCACTACAAGCCAGACCTTGGCGCCGCGCCAGCCACGGTTGCTTCAATAAGGCCGCAGCGAATCGCTGCGGATCACCGAACGTGCCGAGCAAGGCATCGCTGCTCATCAAGCTGGCTTCAATAAGGCCGCAGCGAATCGCTGCGGATCACGAAGGAAGAACGGTACACCCAGGCCGCGCAGCTGGCGCTTCAATAAGGCCGCAGCGAATCGCTGCGGATCACTCCAGGTCAGTGAGCATTCCGTCGAGCCAATCCTTGCGCTTCAATAAGGCCGCAGCGAATCGCTGCGGATCACGATCCTGACGGAGCGCCTACGGCGCGTCACGGGTGATGGCTTCAATAAGGCCGCAGCGAATCGCTGCGGATCACAGATTGCCAAGGTCGCGACGGCCGACCGCGACGCATGGGCTTCAATAAGGCCGCAGCGAATCGCTGCGGATCACTAGAGACGCCCACAGGGGGCGCAGGGAGCACACCATGGCTTCAATAAGGCCGCAGCGAATCGCTGCGGATCACTGGCGCAGAACCTGTTGCAACGTACCTACTACATCCGGCTTCAATAAGGCCGCAGCGAATCGCTGCGGATCACCCGCGAACTTCCGCGCCTGACGCGCTATACCCTGCCCGCGCTTCAATAAGGCCGCAGCGAATCGCTGCGGATCACTGGCCACGATCAAGGAGCGTCTTTCGCATACAGCGACGCTTCAATAAGGCCGCAGCGAATCGCTGCGGATCACGCCCCCGGAGCCGATCCTATCAAGCCCCGTCGAGGTAGAGCTTCAATAAGGCCGCAGCGAATCGCTGCGGATCACGCACGCCTTTGTCGTCGGGCTCGTCGGCGTCCATGCAGCTTCAATAAGGCCGCAGCGAATCGCTGCGGATCACACATAGACGCTCCTAACTTTCGCATGGGGCAAGCTCCTGCTTCAATAAGGCCGCAGCGAATCGCTGCGGATCACCGACACCGAATGGTTTAATGCCACCATCCAGCCGCTCGTGCTTCAATAAGGCCGCAGCGAATCGCTGCGGATCACTTGGAGCTGGCGATGAAGCTCCAAGCGCACCGGGACAGGCTTCAATAAGGCCGCAGCGAATCGCTGCGGATCACGGGAGAACGTCCCCGGCGTCCTGTCGTCAAACGGAGGCTTCAATAAGGCCGCAGCGAATCGCTGCGGATCACAGACCCAGATGGCGTTTAACCGTGGCTGGCGCGGCGCGCTTCAATAAGGCCGCAGCGAATCGCTGCGGATCACGCCGTTCATCAAGCAGATGAACCGCTCCACATCCGAGCTTCAATAAGGCCGCAGCGAATCGCTGCGGATCACGCGTCGTCGGCGCCAGCGTCGTGTCGGCGTCGTAGGTGGCTTCAATAAGGCCGCAGCGAATCGCTGCGGATCACACCAGCAGGGTCTGGCCCGTGGCCGAGCTGCCGCCGCTTCAATAAGGCCGCAGCGAATCGCTGCGGATCACAGGCCTATCTTGGCATCCGCCCACAGGATGCGTCGGCTTCAATAAGGCCGCAGCGAATCGCTGCGGATCACCCAAGCAATACCAGGCGCATGACATCAAGGTTCTTGTGGCTTCAATAAGGCCGCAGCGAATCGCTGCGGATCACCTGACGGAAGGGAAGGGAAGGGAAAGGAATAACAGGCTTCAATAAGGCCGCAGCGAATCGCTGCGGATCACAAGCGCTGGCCGCGCAGCAACAAGGCTGGCTGCCCGCTGCTTCAATAAGGCCGCAGCGAATCGCTGCGGATCACGCCGCCTGCGTTTTTCCAGTGCCGTTTCGCCCGACAAGCTTCAATAAGGCCGCAGCGAATCGCTGCGGATCACGCCGCGCCGGAATGGCTGGCATGGATAGATATTACCAGCGCTTCAATAAGGCCGCAGCGAATCGCTGCGGATCACCGCCGATGAACCGGAGCGGTTGCGAGGCAAGCAACACAAGCTTCAATAAGGCCGCAGCGAATCGCTGCGGATCACATGCGATGCTGTTGCCGTCCGCCACGCCTTGCACAAGCTTCAATAAGGCCGCAGCGAATCGCTGCGGATCACTTGGAGCTGGCGATGAAGCTCCAAGCGCACCGGGACAGGCTTCAATAAGGCCGCAGCGAATCGCTGCGGATCACACGTGCACAACGTGACGCTGGACCCGATGCAGATCCTGCTTCAATAAGGCCGCAGCGAATCGCTGCGGATCACAGGACATGCAGGTTCGCACTGAGCCGGCTGACGTGGCGCTTCAATAAGGCCGCAGCGAATCGCTGCGGATCACGCTGGCCACTGGCGATCACCGCCGACGCGTCACGTTCAGCGCTTCAATAAGGCCGCAGCGAATCGCTGCGGATCACGTCGATTCGCAGGGACTGAGACAGGGGGAATGGCATGCTTCAATAAGGCCGCAGCGAATCGCTGCGGATCACATTATCTGCGATTATTTTATAATCCCGGAGATAAGTGCTTCAATAAGGCCGCAGCGAATCGCTGCGGATCACTCCGTAGTGTATTGTGCACAACAATCCGAAACGGATCGCTTCAATAAGGCCGCAGCGAATCGCTGCGGATCACTGCCCTTGTAGGATCCTTTCGTGACACCATCGACGTTGCTTCAATAAGGCCGCAGCGAATCGCTGCGGATCACTGCAGGCCGCGATCATGGCCCATCCAAAGGGGCCGGGCTTCAATAAGGCCGCAGCGAATCGCTGCGGATCACACGCGCCTACGGCAACGCGATCAACGCCCAAGCCGCGGCTTCAATAAGGCCGCAGCGAATCGCTGCGGATCACGCCTGCGCGTTCGCGCTGGACCACGGCGCCGATACCACGCTTCAATAAGGCCGCAGCGAATCGCTGCGGATCACATTTTTGATTCCAAAGATGAAGCTATCGCTCACGAGCAGCTTCAATAAGGCCGCAGCGAATCGCTGCGGATCACCACGATCCATCCGCCCAAAAGGTGAACTCATGAAAGCGCTTCAATAAGGCCGCAGCGAATCGCTGCGGATCACGAGCCAATCCACTTCGGATCGAGCTTCTTTTCCGCAGGCTTCAATAAGGCCGCAGCGAATCGCTGCGGATCACTCGACAGGTGGTCTCCGAATATAGACCGCCCTCTCCGTCGCTTCAATAAGGCCGCAGCGAATCGCTGCGGATCACAGACGTGCCAGCGGGTGGCTCGCCCATATCGGCGGCGGCTTCAATAAGGCCGCAGCGAATCGCTGCGGATCACCTGACCGATGCGACGGCGGTGACCGGTCCGTTGGCGAGGCTTCAATAAGGCCGCAGCGAATCGCTGCGGATCACAACACCGCCGCCCGAGCCCACTCCGCCGCCTGTCTGGCTTCAATAAGGCCGCAGCGAATCGCTGCGGATCACGGAGCTGGTCGCGCAACTGTGCATCGCGATCGGTGATGCTTCAATAAGGCCGCAGCGAATCGCTGCGGATCACGCGCTCGCACGCCCGCAGGTGGCAGCCAGCAAGCGAAGCTTCAATAAGGCCGCAGCGAATCGCTGCGGATCACGTGCTTGGCGACGCCCCGTGAGCTACACCGGCAACTGCTTCAATAAGGCCGCAGCGAATCGCTGCGGATCACTATTGGGACTTGCAGGCTCTGCAATGGCAGCGGCGTCGCTTCAATAAGGCCGCAGCGAATCGCTGCGGATCACGGAGGCTCCCCATGGCTGACGGCACCCAGCACGCCTTGCTTCAATAAGGCCGCAGCGAATCGCTGCGGATCACGGAACTGCTCGAGCCCGATCTGCTGCCGATCGACTAGCTTCAATAAGGCCGCAGCGAATCGCTGCGGATCACGGAACTGCTCGAGCCCGATCTGCTGCCGATCGACTAGCTTCAATAAGGCCGCAGCGAATCGCTGCGGATCACGATGCCGAGTCCCCGTCAGAGGCATTGCAAAAGTTCATCGCTTCAATAAGGCCGCAGCGAATCGCTGCGGATCACTGCGCGATAAATACGGCACTGATTGGCTGAGGGCCATGCTTCAATAAGGCCGCAGCGAATCGCTGCGGATCACCTTGTCGGATTGGCCGACACCAATAAGGATTACAAATGCTTCAATAAGGCCGCAGCGAATCGCTGCGGATCACAAGTCGATGCGTTTTTGTGGATGATTTGGCAAGCGGGGCTTCAATAAGGCCGCAGCGAATCGCTGCGGATCACTTGCGATACACCACCTGGCTGTTGGCCAGAGAGACGCGCTTCAATAAGGCCGCAGCGAATCGCTGCGGATCACCTGCGTGGTCCACTGCACGCGTGTGTCGATGGGTACGCTTCAATAAGGCCGCAGCGAATCGCTGCGGATCACCCCCGCCACCTTCGCCACCGTCCGCACCGAGCTTGTTGCGGCTTCAATAAGGCCGCAGCGAATCGCTGCGGATCACTGTTACCGCCGACCTGGAAGGTGCCGACGCTGATGTCGCTTCAATAAGGCCGCAGCGAATCGCTGCGGATCACACCGAGCAGCGCGCCAAAGCCGGCGCCAGTTTTGCAGAGCTTCAATAAGGCCGCAGCGAATCGCTGCGGATCACACGCCTCGCTGCCATACGCGCCGAAGACCTGGGTGCAGGCTTCAATAAGGCCGCAGCGAATCGCTGCGGATCACCGCGCCCGCAGCTGGCCGTTGGCGTCGCTGTAGCTCACGCTTCAATAAGGCCGCAGCGAATCGCTGCGGATCACCCGGCGTGAACACTCTCGAGGACACCGACCATGCGTGCTTCAATAAGGCCGCAGCGAATCGCTGCGGATCACGACGGCTACGGTGGCAGCTTTGTCACCCTGTGTGCGTTGCTTCAATAAGGCCGCAGCGAATCGCTGCGGATCACTGTTTGGCCCGGGTCACCTTTCAACGCAGCATAGAAAGCTTCAATAAGGCCGCAGCGAATCGCTGCGGATCACCCGTGAGCATCGGCTGGCTGAAGGCGGCATGGCTGGCTTCAATAAGGCCGCAGCGAATCGCTGCGGATCACCTGAGAATGTGGATAATAGTTTGAATGAAGAAGTTCAGCTTCAATAAGGCCGCAGCGAATCGCTGCGGATCACGTAAAGAGCTGCTCACGCTGGTCGACGACACTCGCTAGCTTCAATAAGGCCGCAGCGAATCGCTGCGGATCACCCGTGAGCTACTGCCCATCGCTTCGAACTATCGCGGCGCTTCAATAAGGCCGCAGCGAATCGCTGCGGATCACAAGGCATCGGTCCCTTCACGAAAAATGTGCACCATCGCTTCAATAAGGCCGCAGCGAATCGCTGCGGATCACCGCTATGGGAATGGCATTTATTAACGCGTCTTGTTTCGCTTCAATAAGGCCGCAGCGAATCGCTGCGGATCACCCGCAAGTTGTCGGCGGAGTCGGACAAGCTGATGCTGGGCTTCAATAAGGCCGCAGCGAATCGCTGCGGATCACTTCGACCTCTACCGCGTGTGGTGCGCGCGCACGAACGCTTCAATAAGGCCGCAGCGAATCGCTGCGGATCACGGACAGGCATCAATCGTTGCACGTGATCTATTTCACGGCTTCAATAAGGCCGCAGCGAATCGCTGCGGATCACCCAGTAGAATCAGTAGCCGATGCAGCAAAGACCGCAGTGCTTCAATAAGGCCGCAGCGAATCGCTGCGGATCACCAACCTCCTCGTGCGGTTCGCGCGATGGCGAGCCAGCGGCTTCAATAAGGCCGCAGCGAATCGCTGCGGATCACCTCGCCCGGGCGACGAACCGTTGATCACGATCACCAGGCTTCAATAAGGCCGCAGCGAATCGCTGCGGATCACGGGACATGGCGAGGTGGACGCCGCCCTGCGGTCCATAGCTTCAATAAGGCCGCAGCGAATCGCTGCGGATCACGCAGGCTGAGCTCATACATCGCGGCGGGCGGCCAGTGGCTTCAATAAGGCCGCAGCGAATCGCTGCGGATCACTGCGACGAGTGAGCTGATACCAAGAGGTTCGGCTGAGCTTCAATAAGGCCGCAGCGAATCGCTGCGGATCACCACGCGGATCTCGCGTGGGCCTGCATGCATGCACTTATGCTTCAATAAGGCCGCAGCGAATCGCTGCGGATCACAAACAGATGAGGGCTAAGTTATGGATTATGTTGTCCTGCTTCAATAAGGCCGCAGCGAATCGCTGCGGATCACGGACCCGGCCAAGTTCGTGTCGATCACCGCGTTCGACGCTTCAATAAGGCCGCAGCGAATCGCTGCGGATCACTTGTATTGTGCGCGTCAAGAAACAAAGTGTTGACTATGCTTCAATAAGGCCGCAGCGAATCGCTGCGGATCACATCCGCTGGTGGTGCAGAACCTGATCGTGAAGTGCATGCTTCAATAAGGCCGCAGCGAATCGCTGCGGATCACGGGTCTTTTCCAACACTTGCGCGGCGCGACCGCAAGCTTCAATAAGGCCGCAGCGAATCGCTGCGGATCACATAGAGAACGAACAAGCATCGCTCGCCGGTTGATCAGCTTCAATAAGGCCGCAGCGAATCGCTGCGGATCACCCGGGATATTTGGTTGGAAAATAATTATACATTACTGCTTCAATAAGGCCGCAGCGAATCGCTGCGGATCACGGGCATTCTTCGATTCTTTGACGCCAATTTCTACCGCGCTTCAATAAGGCCGCAGCGAATCGCTGCGGATCACGGAGTGTAAATTATGTCTGACCCCGTAGTCATTACGTGGCTTCAATAAGGCCGCAGCGAATCGCTGCGGATCACGCTGCGGTTTCTCAGGCAGTTACATCGACTACTCCAAGCTTCAATAAGGCCGCAGCGAATCGCTGCGGATCACTTCGTCTTCACCTTTGGATGAACCTAATCAGATAGTGCTTCAATAAGGCCGCAGCGAATCGCTGCGGATCACGTCAATGCGCCGGATGGCCTGGCACTGGTTGCGGTGCTTCAATAAGGCCGCAGCGAATCGCTGCGGATCACCACCCGTGGTGGCCTTCATTTCGTCCACGGACAGACTGGGCTTCAATAAGGCCGCAGCGAATCGCTGCGGATCACCACCAGCTTGCCGCTGAGCGTTTGACGCAGAAGCCACGCTTCAATAAGGCCGCAGCGAATCGCTGCGGATCACGTTCAAGGCTGACGGCTCCGTGCATGGACCGAACGTCGGCTTCAATAAGGCCGCAGCGAATCGCTGCGGATCACCCAGCTCGACGTTCCCGAGAGCGTCGGTGAAAAGCTGGCTTCAATAAGGCCGCAGCGAATCGCTGCGGATCACGGGAACGGCTTACGCTTGCCGCTGAAATTGCGTTTGCTGCTTCAATAAGGCCGCAGCGAATCGCTGCGGATCACCTTCTTTCGTGGCGCCGCCCCTGCCCGGCTCGGTCGGCTTCAATAAGGCCGCAGCGAATCGCTGCGGATCACTGAGCCGTGCGCGCGCTGACGGCGTGCCACCGTGGGCTTCAATAAGGCCGCAGCGAATCGCTGCGGATCACAGGACAACGTGTACCCGAACAAAGAGACCAATGACAAGCTTCAATAAGGCCGCAGCGAATCGCTGCGGATCACTGCGGCCAATGGCCCAAGTAATGCTGTTGACAACGTGCTTCAATAAGGCCGCAGCGAATCGCTGCGGATCACCCTGCTTGAGCGCTTCGCTGGCGCCGCCACCGCCGGCGCTTCAATAAGGCCGCAGCGAATCGCTGCGGATCACGTAGGCGCGTTGGCACTCAGGGCAGCGCGCATTCTCGCTTCAATAAGGCCGCAGCGAATCGCTGCGGATCACTGGTCGATGGACGCCCTGTGCTGCTGGCGCTGCCGGGGCTTCAATAAGGCCGCAGCGAATCGCTGCGGATCACAGGACATGCAGGTCCGCACTGAGCCGGCTGACGTGGCGCTTCAATAAGGCCGCAGCGAATCGCTGCGGATCACCGAGGCTGCGATGTCCTCGGCCTTGAACCCCGCGACGCTTCAATAAGGCCGCAGCGAATCGCTGCGGATCACGACTGATTGCGGCGTAATGGTAATCATGCCGTCACGCCGCTTCAATAAGGCCGCAGCGAATCGCTGCGGATCACATCGCCGCCGACCTAGCCGAGGCGCAGCGCGATCCGTCGCTTCAATAAGGCCGCAGCGAATCGCTGCGGATCACAACCAGCCCACCACCGTCGATGGCATCCGCTTCGATTCGCTTCAATAAGGCCGCAGCGAATCGCTGCGGATCACCGCCACGCTTCCCGCGCAAGGGGACCCTGTTCGATCCACGCTTCAATAAGGCCGCAGCGAATCGCTGCGGATCACCTGCCAAGGCCGTGAAAAAGATGGCGAAGAAGGCTGTGCTTCAATAAGGCCGCAGCGAATCGCTGCGGATCACCGCGCTACTTCGAGCACGGCGGCCGCGGCCGGCGTCGCTTCAATAAGGCCGCAGCGAATCGCTGCGGATCACGATCACGCGCCCGGTGGTCTTGCAGCGCTTGGCGATGCTTCAATAAGGCCGCAGCGAATCGCTGCGGATCACATAGCGCGTGCATATGCACGTGTCAAGCATTTTCTCGCTTCAATAAGGCCGCAGCGAATCGCTGCGGATCACGCGCCATAGCTCACCAGGTAGCTGCCGGCGCGCATCGTGCTTCAATAAGGCCGCAGCGAATCGCTGCGGATCACAGTCCTCCCGCAAGTCCTTGTGCGGTATGGCTGTTTGGCGCGCTTGTGCGAGGGGTGCCTGGCACAAGCGCAAGGCAGGCTAGCGCG
>Ga0134126_10010225_pt1 | contig 11830 bp, 12 predicted proteins | sample KB31752_FD_96881 | JGI IMG/M metagenome (GOLD analysis project Ga0134126, IMG submission 96881) | Terrestrial soil microbial communities with excess Nitrogen fertilizer from Kellogg Biological Station, Michigan, USA - KB3-175-2 | ecosystem: Environmental > Terrestrial > Soil > Unclassified ...
GACGACTCGAACGCATCGGTCAGGCAGTAGACGAATTTCTCGACAAGATTGCGTAGCCGCGCGGTCAATCTCTCTTTTAGAGTGCGGTGACAGGTCATCGCTTTGGCCCAGGGTGGCTTGGCACCTGATCCTTGTCAGGATTTAACTTAACGTTGGCCGCGACAAGTCGCAGCCGACCAAAGCGGTGACAGGTCACCGCACTCCAAGGAGGGGTCCAAATCCGGAGCCGACGAAAGGTTGCCTCAATGTCGTCCGTGAAGGAGTCTGTCGAAAACAATCATTCGACCGCAGCGCCTACAGTCGATCTGGATGAGATCCAGGCGACGGTTCTGAGGCCGAGGCCGGCCCCCTACTTCGGCACGCATGTGATCTTGCGCGTCAACGATGCTCAAGCGGGCCGCGCGTTTCTGCGGCGGCTGGCGCCTCATATCGATTCCGCTGCCGCTTGGTGGAGCGCGGTCACTCCCTGGCTTGCGGTCGGGATTAGCTACGCCGGCCTGGAAGCGCTCGGCCTCTCTCAGGAATCATTGCAGAGCTTTCCGGTAGCGTTTCGCGAAGGGATGGCCGCGCGCGCCCGACATCTGGGCGATGAGGGCGTCAACGATCCGAAGAATTGGGATCAGCCGTATGGCAAAAGTGACGTTCACATCGGCGTGAGCGCATTCAGTGATTCCGCGGAAGATCGGCGCCGCATTCTTGGCATCGCTCGCGAGCAGATCGAAGACTTTTCAGGCGTTAGCGTTTTAGCCATGCAGGATTTCGGCGCGCAGCCAGACGACCTCAATTCGCTGGGCTACAAAGACGGCATCGACCAGCCCGCGGTCGAGGGAAGCGGCGTTGATCCCCTGCCGGGCCAGGGACGGCCGATAAAAGCCGGCGAGTTCATCCTCGGATATCCAGGCGAGTCGGGAGTCTCTTTGCCAATGCCGCAGCCTGACATACTCGGTCGCAACGGCACCTATGTCGGCCTTCGCAAATATCAGTCGCGCGTCGGCGCCTTCAATCGATTCCTGCGCGCGAATGGCAGCACCGAGGAGGAACGAGAACTGCTCGCCGCGAAGCTGGTCGGACGCTGGCGCAGTGGCGCACCTCTGACCCTGGCTCCGGAAGTCGATAACCCGGCAGTCAGCGCCGACCCACAGCGAAACAACGACTTTGATTACGCAAACGACCCGCGAGGGCGGCAAGTGCCGTTCGGCTGTCATATCCGGCGCATGAATCCGCGAGACACGAAACTCACCCGGCTGACCGATGTCAACATACATCGGATCATCAGGCGAGGCACGACGTATGGGCCACCATACGATCCGAACGCGCTGTCCGAAGCAGATGACGAAGTTCCGCGCGGAGCAATCTTCCTGTTCATCAGCGCCAGGGCGATGGCTACTATCGAATTCCTGCAGCAAGAATGGATCAACGATGGCAATTTCATCGACGCCGGTAACGAGCGCGATCCCATTGTCGGGCTGCAGGAAGAGGGAGCAACGTTCACCATTCCTAAGGAGCCGGTGAGACGCCGCCTCCATAGCATCCAAACCTTCAATGTGCTTCGCGGGGGCGAGTACTTCTTCATGCCGAGCTTGTCGGCGTTGAAATGGCTTGCAGACCCAAAAGACTGAGAGGGCATCCAGTATTTCCTGTCGTCCAACAGCGAGAAATAGAGTCATCGGAGAAATCAAATGCATCCATTACGCAAACTACGGGAATCTGGTAAGCCCACACCCGCCCAAGTGAGCGAGCTGCTTGCCGATAACATCGTATTCAATAGCCCGCTTCTGGTTCGGCCGATCGAGGGGCGTGAAGTCATCGCGGCGATTTTCGCTCAGTCGAGCTCAACGCGTGGGTCCGGTACCTATACTGCGGAGTTTAAGCTCGATGAGCGCACCACCTTCTTGCGCTGGGTCGGGACCATGGATGGCCACAAGATCGAAAGCTTCGAGATCATCGTGGACAACGAGCAGGGGTTGATCGTGGAGCGCACCATTGCCATGCGGCCGTTTCCGGCGGTGAAATTATTCCGTGACGCCATGTCCGCATCGCTCAAGGATAAGCTGCCGCCCGATGTTTGGGACTACCCAACGCCGTAGGACTTGGGGTTAGCAGGCAAAGCACTTGCAGCTGCGCGCGTCAACCCGAGATGGACACGATGATCGCTTACCGACTACTGAATGCGCAGACTTGAAATCAAAACTGCGAAGGCCGTTAAGGAGCTCCTAACAAGTTATGACTCATCTTTTTCTGAACCCGCGCAGCGGGTGGAAGCATAAAGCCTGGGTGGAGCGAAGCGGAACCCCAGGGCAACTAGAGAAAGGCTATCGCCGCGCTTCGCGGGCTCTCAGAACAAACCTTCTGCTTGTCGGTCGCATTCAAAAAGCTGACTGTCGATATTAGGTGAATGAACCGGAGGAAAACATGGCAAAGCCAATTCTGGTCACTGGCGCGGCCGGCCGCACCGGCGGAGTAGGACGCACGGTCGCGGAGTTGTTATTGAAGCAAGGCAAAGCCGTCCGCGCGATGGTGCGAAAGGAAGACGCGCGCGCGCAGGCGTTGCGTGAACTGGGTGCTGAGATCGTGATCGGCGATCTGCTCGATCTCGATTCGATGCATAAGGCAATTGCCGGCTGCGAGACAATGTACTTCGGCATGTCTGTTTCGGATACCTATCTGGCTGCGACAGTAAATACAGCGGCGGTGGCAAAGCATCATGGCGTGAGGGCGTTCATCAACATGTCGCAGATGACAGTCTCACAGATGAGCATTACCGAAACCACCGCGAGCCCGCAACAGAAACTGCACTGGCTCGCGGAGCAGGCGTTGAACTGGTCCGGTCTGCCGGTCGTGCACGTGCGGCCGACCGCGCTTTTCGAAGGATCCTTTCTGATTCTTACGTCGGATTCGGTCCGAGAATCAAACCAGATCAGACTGCCGTTCGGCGAAGGCAAGACCTCGCCGATCGCAGTGGAAGACGTAGCCCGTGTGATCGCCGCGCTGCTCGGCGATCCGCAACCGCACGTTGGCAAGATCTATAACCTGACCGGTCCGCAGTCGGAGAATATGTATTTCTACGCGAAGGAATATTCGGAAGCGCTGGGGCGCACGATTACCTATCAGGACATTCCGGTCGAGCCCTGGCGAGACGGGCTGCTCGCGCACGGCTTTCCGGCGTTCCTGGTCGACCATCTTGCGACGATGGCCGATCTGCACCGTGCGGGACGTTACGACCGGCTGACAAACGATGTGCTCACCTTAACGCGGCAAGAGCCACTCACTGTGCGCGAAGTCGTCAGGAAGAATGCGGCAACGTTCACCGCCTCGGCAAAAGCGGCCTGACCAGGAGAACTACCAAATGTCCAAACCAATCGAAGACAGGAACCAAAAGGATTCTATGGTTTTCGAGAAGCTTGAGGTGACCAGAGAAGGCGCTGTTCTGTTCGCGGCGATCAATGCTCCGCCCATGAATCTTGAAGGGCCTGAACTTATCCGCGATCTGGTCTCACTCATTCAGCGCGCCGAAGCCGACGACACGGTCCAGGTGATCGTGTTCAAGAGCGCTGATCCTGACTACTTCATTTCGCACGTTGACGTTACTCGGATCAAGGAGAACCGCGAGGCGGCAGCTAAGCTGGACGGAGACGCGTCGATCGGCATGGTTCTTCGCCACTTGAGCGCCAGCCGCCTCGTTACTATCGCTCAGATCGAGGGGCGCGTTCGCGGGGTAGGCAGCGAGTTCGTGCTCGCCTGCGATATGCGCTTTGCCGCGCGCGAGTCTGCGATCTTTGGTCAGTTCGAGCCGGCGTTTGGTGTGATTCCCGGAGCGGGCGCCGCCCAACACCTCACCCGACTCATGGGTCGCGGGCGAGCGCTCGAAGTGATGTTGAGCGCCGATGATTACGACGCCGAGATTGCTGAACGGTACGGCTGGATCAATCGAGCGTTGCCCGCCGGCGAGCTCGACGATTTCGTCAAAAGGCTGGCGCTTCGGATTGGCAGTTTTCCAGCCGCCGGCCACGCCGTGGTCAAGAATCGAGTCAACGCGATCGCGCTCGCTCCAGCCGAGGATATTCGTCGTGATTCCGATCTCTTCCTCAAAGGTGTGAGCGCTCCCGAGTACCAGAGACGGATGCAGGCCGCGATGAATCGCGGCTTTCAGACGAGAGACGCAGAAATGAACCTGGGCCAGTTGGTGGCGGAGCTCTAAGGAGAACCGGATGTCTAACTTCGCATGAAAGCTGCTGACAGGAGACGCGACACGCTTTAGTTGAAAGGAGCACGTATGTCCACGCTCCACCTGAATCAGCTACCTTGATGCCCGAGCAGTATGTCGCCGGGCTCACCGACTTCGGACCTGGCCGCTCAAAGGTCTTTGGCAACAGCGCCGACGATTACCTGAAAGTGCATAGCAAGGGCACACACGCCGCCGATGTCACCGAGGGCTCGGGCGGTATTTGGGAACGATTGCATTACGACTGGTCCGATCCCAACCGTCTCGTACTCACGACGACTGACTCCAACACGTGGGGAGGTGCGTCAGGCTACGTCTACACCTTCCCTCGTCGGCCCAACGGAACGATCGGTATTGATGTTGTTATTGTGCGCGAGGGTAAGAACTTCAAGGGGAAGATGCTCGGCCTCGTAGTTGGGACCGTAGGTCGGAGCGTTTTGAAAAAGGCATTTGAAAATTCCGTCAAGGCCATCGAAGCCCGGAATAAAGGGGCGGCGAGAGCGGCAGCCGCATCGTGACACGAATAGTTATCACTGTGACTCTCGACGTTCGTTGCTCAGGCCGCGTCGTGGTTGGCCACCCATTCAACAAATCTTGGTTTTGAAATTAGTTCTACGCATAGGAGGAAACGAACATGGCAAGTCCGACGAATTCAATCCGCGATAACGAGGCCAACGAGCCTAAGGTCGCGGCAGTCGACATGAAGCTCGAGGTCATAGTCATACCGGTCTCGGATGTTGAGCGCGCGGAGAAGTTTTACCAGAGGCTCGGGTGGCGACAGGACGTTACACCGCCCGGCTCCGGCGTGTTCCAGTTCACGCCGCCGGGCTCCGCGTGCTCAATCCAATTCGGCAAGAGCCTCACGTCGGCCTCGCCCGGTTCGGTTCAGAGAACATACCTGGTCGTCTCCGACATCGAGCGCGCCCGCGACGTGTTGGTTGTCGCCGGCGTCGAGGTGGGCGAGGTTTTTCACTTAGGTCCCGCCGGCCCGGTCCCCGGTCCGGATCCTGAGCATCGCACCTATAGTTCGCTCGCTCTGTTCCATGATCCTGACGGCAACACCTGGCTGCTGCAGGAGATCACGTCGCGACTTCCCGGACGCATCGACACTGGCGTAACTTCGTTCGGTTCCGCAAGCGACCTCGCGACTGCGTTTCGGCGTGCGGAGGCCGCGCATGGCGAGCACGAGAAGCGTAGTGGAGGGCAGCGCGACGAGAACTGGCCCGACTGGTACGCCGCCTACATGGTGGCGGAGCAGTCTGGCGGAGAGCTGCCGCAGTGAATGAACCACGGGGCTTCCCAAAGAGTTATGGGGCCGTGCGCTGGCGAGCAGTGAGGTGAAAGGAGGTCCAAAATGAAAACGATGCCAATCATGAACGCAGCGTTGCTGTTGATCTTCGCGAGCGGTTTCGCGTTTTACGTGGCGCGCGCGCAGCAGCCTGGAACCAAACGAACCGACCTGCAACGGCACGACCTCAGCGTGCCCGGACGCGAAGTCGTTCAGGTGCGCGTGGACTTCGATCCGGGATATGTCTCCCCTCGGCACACGCATCCTGGCGAAGAGATCATTTACGTCCTCGACGGTACGCTCCAATATGAGATTGACGGTAAGCTGGTGACGGCCAAACCCGGCGACGTTCTGTTTGTCCCGGCCGGAACGATCCACTCGGCGAAGAACATTGGCACAAGTAACGGGGCAGAGCTGGCCACGTACGTTGTCGAAAAAGGGAAACCGCTCATCACGCTGGTGGAGTGAGCGCTCGATGAGGAAGAACCATCATGAGTAATCAAGACGCAACGCTTGCCAGTGGCAAACAGGCGGAGGTAGCCGTGCTCGCCGGCGGCTGTTTTTGGGGTGTCCAGGAAATTCTCCGTGACGTGCCTGGCGTGATCGATACCGAAGTCGGCTACACAGGTGGCTGGCTCGAGAATCCTACGTACGCCGATACACACCACAGCAAATCGGGGCACGCTGAAGCAATTCGTGTAACTTTCGATCCGGCAGTGCTCAGTTACGAAGACCTACTGGAGAAGTGGTTCTTCAAACTGCACGACCCAACCACGCTCAACCGCCAGGGTTACGACGCCGGCACTCAATATCGATCGGCAATTTTTCCGCAGACGTCTGAGCAGAAAGTAACGGCGGAACGAGTGAGGGCACGTGTAGATGCATCGGGGAAGTGGAAACGCCCGATCACGACAACCATTGAGCCCGCCTCCACCTGGTACAGCGCCGAGGACTATCACCAGGATTATTTGCGTAAACATCCCGGAGGGTACAGTTGCCACTACATGCGCGACTAAGGCCCAGGGACGCACGCTATGCAACAAGATACTAAATATGGCCGCCGTGCTAATTCAGAACTTCAAATGAGGTTGAGATGAGACTTTTGCTTGCGTTTAAGGCGTCGGTGTCGTGGTCGCGCACGGCTAATGACGACCTTCACGAAGTTTCAACGAGAGAAAGTGGTTAAGATTTTTGGGCGGCGCGTTGGATTGCCTCAATTACTCTAGCCGCGTTTTCGGACGCCGTGCCCGCATCGCCATCGGCCAGCACGTCCACTTGATCCGTGTGTGGTAACTCGTAAGGAAACTCGCTACCCGCTTTTTGTTCTCGCCGGGAGCAAAACACCCAAAGCGGCGAAATGAGTTTGTCAATCTGGCTGCGTGTCTCGGCGAATGGAGCAATGACCGAAACAATCACCAACGACTGTTTCGCGAGTACTTGCGCCAGACGCGCCACGCGAAGGTTGTGTGTGTGGCGGTCGGTGTGGCTGAATCCCTCAGCCGAGATCGACTCCCGCATCTCATCACCATCTAGTATCACCGCGTTGCCGAGCGACGTCTTTATCGCCTCGGCAAGGGTAGTCTTCCCGCTGCAGCTCTGTCCGGTTAGCCAAACAATCGGGTGAGTCGGTCGAGTAGCCAGGCGCTTTTGCGTTCCGGAGACTTCATGAACATCCTCGGTCAAGTCAATTCTACGGATCCCATAACCCACACCACGGCCATAACACACTTCGTCGATGTCCGGAATGACGATAATTCTTACGAGGTTGCCCCATTTGTGTAGTGCATCCTGAATTCTGGCCCATCGCTCCGACGTCGAATAGGGATTGTCGGTGCTGGGTTCAGTATCGCGGATCGCAACAACAACTGGTTTGCCGGTGCTTAATACGCTTTCGATCAACGCCTGGTGACCTTCGTGAAAAGGCGCCCATCGTCCAATGAACAAACTGGCTTGCTGCATTATGTGTCCCCTGGTCGCGGTTTTAGTTATACATAAATTAGCAATACGGTTCCGAGCGCTGTGAGTCAAGCGCGCAATTTGCCCGTTGCGTCAACAAAGCTAATTGATGCTTCGAGTGATGTTGCGATAGGAAGTGTTTGGTGCCGAGGGCGGGAGTCGAACCCGCACGCCCTTACGGACAACGGATTTTAAGTCCGTAGCGTCTGCCATTCCGCCACCCCGGCACCGTGCCCGCAAAAATAGCACGCCGCCTAACAGCCGACAAACGACCAAGGAAAGCGGTAGTGCCCTAATTTCAATCAAATTAGGGCACTACCAGGAAAGTCCAAGGTCCAAGGCCCAAGGTTCTCCCTGCGGGAGAAAGAACCTGGACCAGGACGTTTGAACGTTTGATGTCCGAGGTTCGCCGGCACTGGCTGCGACCTTCATCCTCAAAAGGATTACCGCGTCACATTCATAGTTCGAACTGGCTCGCAGCCTCAATCACTCCTGGTAACTAACGACAGACTATTGTTGTCGTTGCTGGCGCACCAGGTCACTCACCACTCCGGTGGTGAGCGGCAAGACCAGTCGCCGAACCGGAACGCGCTCCGTGTGGAACGCCTCCACTTCACTGTGCCCGGCAGTGTATACCGACACCACGTCCAGCTCCGTGAAACTGTAGATCAGCGCAAAGCCCTCCAGGCAAGATCCGGGCTGCATCTGCGTATGCTTATAAATGTTGTTGCAGTCAATCGTCATCGCTACATCTGGTTCAAGTGGACCGCCAAAAGCACCGAGGAGGGGTCCGGGGCGTTCTTCAGGCAAGGCGATGGCGAAGCGTTTGATGTAGAAAGTTTTCTTGAACGGGCTGGGGTTGTGAACATTGATGTTGGTGAAATATTGGCCTGGTGACACGAGTTTCTCATTTCCCTTGCCGCAAACGAATTTCGCCGCGTAGGTGAAGATCACGCGCTGAGTTTGTGCGCGCGCTGTCAACGGGGTCGTAATTGAGACGAGTAGAAGAGTTGAAGCTAACAGCGAGATTTTGAGAAGTGATCTAAGCATGAGGTCTCCTTGCGGTTTTCCGCGGTTCTTATCCTTCTGGCTGGTAAGAGACGAAGGACAAATTCTGCCGGTTGCGGGCTCAATCACGATGGAACAGCGTTGAGTTTGTCTTTGCGATCCGCCTTTTATCTCAGAGCTGTCCCGTGAAGCGGTCTTACCTTCATAGTTGTCCTTTCTTGCATGGGGCGGTTCAAAAGCGCGAGGAACGAGAGCCTTAAATCTTGGCCCTACACTTTATATGCGGAGATGGCTGGAAGCGTTTCAACGATATTTCGGAACCAGCGGCGTCCCATGCGGATTCTAAATTTCAATTTAAGACAATGCCCGACTGAGGATGACCAGTGACTTCGACTAGTTCGGCGGATACAATCGACGTGTCTTTCTAAGATCATCATTGTCAGGAGAAATTTTCGTGCATCGAAATCATCGTTTCGTTCGCCTGTTCAGCGCCTTCATATTTATTGTCGGTCTTACTTCGACCACAACTTTCGGGCAACTATCCCCGGAGCTGCGAGCAAGGATCGACAAACTCGCCGCCAGTTCTCTCGCAAAGTCTGGTGTCCCAAGCGCGTCTGTTGCGATTGTCAAAGATGGTCAGATCGTTTACCTCAAGGCCTATGGCGATGCTCGACTCGAGCCGAAGACTGCCGCTACGCCTGAGATGCGTTACAGCATCGGTTCCATTAGCAAGCAGTTTACGGCTGCGGCAATTCTGCTTTTGCAGGAACAGGGAAAGCTGTCGCTCGACGACAAGGTGTCAAAATTCATCCCCGATCTCACGCGCGCAAACGAAGTGACAATTCGCCAACTGCTGTCGCACACGTCGGGTTATCAGGACTATTGGCCACAGGATTACGTGATGCCGATGATGCTTGAGCCGGTCACAGCGCAGAAGATTATGGATCAATGGGCACGCAAGCCACTCGATTTCGAGCCGGGCAGCAAGTGGCAATACAGCAACACGAACTATGTGATCGCCGGAGTAATTATTGAGCGCGCGAGTGGCAAGCCGCTGCTCGAGTTTATGCAGGAAAAAATATTCACCCCGCTGGGCATGAAGAGCGTGGCGAGTATGGATGTGACCAAAGCAACCGCGAGCGATCCGGTTGGGTATCTGCGCTATGCACTTGGCCCCTTGCGCGTGGCGCCGAAAGAAGGCAAGGGATGGCTTTTCGCGGCTGGTGAGCTGGCTATGACTGCGGAAGATCTCGCGAAGTGGGACATTGCGATAATGGATCAGAAAGTTCTGCGTCCAGCTTCGTATCGCGAGTTGGAGCGCGAGGTTCAACTCGGAAACGGTATGGGCACCCGTTACGGGCTGGGCGTCACCCTGGCTATGGAAGGTGGCCATCGCGCGGTTTCACATGGCGGAGAAGTTTCCGGATTCACAGCTGAGAACGTCGTCTTTCCTGATGAGCGCATGGCCGTAGTCGCGCTGACTAATCAGGATGCAGTCTCTGCATCAGGAGATATAGCGCACGGCATCGTCCCGCTGTTGTTTGAGAAGAGCGATCCGGCAACGCCCCAAAAATTGGACCAGGCCAAAAAGATCTTTGAGGGACTACAACACGGCTCAGTCGATCGTTCACTGTTTACTGACAATGCGAACGCTTATTTCAGCGAGGCGGCGCTGAAGGATTTTGCGAGCGGACTCGAGCCGTTAGGGGCGCCGCAATCGTTTGTGCAAACACGACAGGGGTTGCGCGGCGGCATGACCTTGCGGGTCTATCAAATCAAACTCGCGACCAAAACTCTGCGCGCGTGGACTTACGAAATGCCGGACGGAAAGCTCGAACAATATCAAATTGCCGTGCAGGAATAACTTTGCACAAAAAGCAGATTGTGTAGGGCGAAGCTGCTTCATATCCCGAAGGCGCAGGGAACGTCTGTCGTGGTCGGCAAATACAGAACCGGGAGCGGTAGCGACCGGGTTCAACACTCAGCTGACTTGGTCTTGTTACACTTTTAGGCTGCTCGGACTTTACGTTGAGTCCGATGATCCGGTCGCTAACGCTCCCGGTTCTGTATTTGTCGACACACGGCAGGGCACTGCGGAGATTTTGTACAAAGCGTGCAGGAATAGGTCTATCGTTCGTTGACCACAACTCAGGCGGGACCTGCGTCTTCACGTTGATCCGATAGAGGTGTAGAATCAGTCCTACAAGATCAAGCGCCGCGGCTGATTCGTCTCAACAAATGACTGAAGAGCAGGAAGTTTTCCTCAAACATATCCAGAAGAAGGGCCTCAAGCGCACCACCCAGCGCGACTTGATTCTCGATATTTTTCTGCGGACGGAAGCTCATCTTTCCAGTGAAGATCTCTACCGTCTGGTCAAGCAGGAAGATCCCAGCATCGGCCAAACCACCGTTTACCGGACTTTAAAGTTGCTTGCTGAAGCAGGACTCGCGCGCGAGGTTCGCTTTGGCGACGGTGTTACTCACTACGAGCATAACTACAAACACCAACACCACGATCACATGATCTGTTCCGAGTGTGGCCGGATCATCGAATTCTTTTCGGCGGAGTTGGAAGCCATCCAGGACGCGATGGCCGCGAAACATCGTTTCGAAGTCACCCAACACCTGCTGCGAATTATCGGCGTGTGTGCGGAGTGCCGCCGAGCGATGAAAGAAGCCGACAAAGAGAAGCCTGCCTCACGAAGAATTGCCACGCAAGCCACCGCCAAGGCGCGATAGCAACCGAGAGCAACCTCAGCAATAGTGGATGGAAATATCGAGTTTGGGATTGGCTCGGTTTCGTTTTGTCCTCTCATTGACACCTGTGATCGTTCAGCTTAAGAGCGCCAACGGCGCGAAATATAACAGCCTGGGGCAGGAGCCCCAGGAACCGACGCGATTATTTGGGAAAGCGCTGAAGGCGCGTCATGCGAACAATTAGTATTAGCTCTCGCCAGATCAACTCGCTAAAGCTACATTTCGCGCCTTCAGCGCTCACGGAGCTAGCGGGGACCGATCCTGGGGGCGCTGCCCCAGGCTATTACATTTCGCGCCGTTGGCGCTTTCAAACCATTTTTGCGTTTTGCCTTCGTTACAGTGTAACTTGCGTTTGATGCCTGATACCGCACCAGAACGCGGGTTTTCCGTGTGGCTGAACAAGTTGGCGCTTCCGCTGTGCTTGTTGATGCTTTCATTTCTCTCGACCGGTTGTCCCAAAGAGGACAGGCCGCCGAACGCGCGTATCGGAACTTCTGATCGTTCGCGAGAAATGAGTCCACGAGTTGTGCCCGGTGCGGTTGCGTTCAACGGCGAGCGCGCCATGGATCATGTTAAGAAGCAACTCGAAATTGGGCCGC
>Ga0134126_10010228_pt1 | contig 11829 bp, 13 predicted proteins | sample KB31752_FD_96881 | JGI IMG/M metagenome (GOLD analysis project Ga0134126, IMG submission 96881) | Terrestrial soil microbial communities with excess Nitrogen fertilizer from Kellogg Biological Station, Michigan, USA - KB3-175-2 | ecosystem: Environmental > Terrestrial > Soil > Unclassified ...
ATCCACTACGCCGGTAAGGCTGCTGAGTGTCTTGAGAACAACGCTCGGATCGAGAAAGTCCGGCGTAGTCACCAGAAAGACTTCGCCGATCGCTCCATCGATTGTTTCCGCCACGCTGCAGCCCGCCGCCAGACAGACGGTTTGGATCAGCGATATACCGCCATTGACCCGCACGATAAATCGCCCGCCCGCCGGAGCCGGAACGGCCCAGAACGCGAGCACTAAAGAAAGAGTCAATACTGTGCGACGTCTCACAATTCCTCGCCTTTCGTTTGTAACCTTCCGAAATGCCTCAATGTCTCTGAATTAATAGGGGCGCGAAGCAGACGAAAAAGTACAATGCAGTTTTGTTCTCGAAACTCCGAAACACATTTGCGTGCTTGTTTGCCTCTCGTGCTTCGATTGACTTTCGCTTAAAACTGCTTGTATTCAGGGGAATGAGAAAGATGTTTGAAAGAAATTTACGTGCTTATTATTCTAACTAATAACACGGGGCTTATAATAGCGTGTGGCCGGAAAGCCCAATATCAAAAAGGATTGCGGGATATCGCTTCCGGCTCTCGCAAAGGTATTAACCTGGTATGGCTCTAACTCTCAGGTATGGCAACGATATAAGCTATCGCGAGGAACCCGCCCGCCGGGCAATCGTTTTTGAAGCGCGCCTGAACAAACTCGCGTTGGAATATGGCTACAAATACCGGCTGGATATACGAGGAAGGAACGGCCTCCCAAGAATCGAATTCGTTCCGACACTAAGGGAGGCCAGGTTCGTAGGCATGCCGGTCCGCAGGTCCGGGGGCAATGTCCGGTTTTTCAAGATCAACCTGGATGGATCCTTAAAGCGTCATCAATGGTGACGTCCGGGAACCTTGCGCATAGAGGAAAAAGGAGCGGCGCAAGCACTACTCCTTTTTCTTTCCGGCCGAGTACACTTTAGCTCTGGTCGCCGGCGCCTTTATCGCTGTTGGAGTGCTTCTCCCGCCACTGCTGCATGCGCTCGCGCCGCTGCTGTTGCATCTGATCCCAGGTCTGCTTCTGGCTGTCGTTTAAGACCGCTTTGATCTTTGCTTCACTATCCTCGCGAACCGTCTGCGCTTTCGCGCGACGATCTGTTGCCGATAGCGATTTATCATTCAGAATGCTCCGCATCTGCTGTTGCTGATCGGTCAAGATCGGCAGGATCTGTTTCTGCTGATCGTCCGTCAGATTCAGGCGTTTCGTTAGCATCTGGATTTGCCTGTCGGGGTCCATCCGGTGATGCTCGGGGACGGCCTGGCTGCTTTGGGGCTCTGCCGGCTGATCTTGCGTCTGTGGCGCGGCAAGCGCCACTCCCATTCCAAAGATCGTGGAAAGGGCAAGTGATACGATTTGTCTCTTCATAATGCCTTCCTCCGTGATGAAGGAAATTCTCTCTTTCTAGTGGGAAAGGCGATCCAAAAGCAGCCGTGGTTAACGCCTGGGCCGTTAAAGTTTCTTTAGCTTCGGAAAACTGACAAACTGGAATAGTCATGGCTGCGGTCGCTCTCGCTGACCCGAATCTCGCATTCCTGCTCCTCATATTGGGAGCGCTGGGTGTCTATTGGGAACTGCACGCTCCCGGCCTGCTTGCGCCGGGAGTTGTCGGGGTTGTGCTCATGTGTCTCGGAGCCTACGGGCTTTTCCAGGACAGCCCCACTTGGTACGGCCTGGCTCTTCTGACCCTGGCTATCGTTCTGCTGGGAATCGAGCTGAAGTTTTACACTCACATGATCTCTGGCGCGGCGGGTACTGTCCTGCTGGCATTAGGAGCGATTCTACTCGTCCAGGGTCCTAAGCGCATCGCGCCGGCCCTCGCCATAGCGGTCTCGATTGGATTTGGGCTTATCGCCATTTTCCTGGGCATCCTCGCCGGCCGGGCGCTCAAGAGCCGTGTCATGACAGGCTTGCCGCAGCTCATTGGCGCAACCGGAATCTCGCGTACCGAAATCAATCCGGAAGGAACCGTTTTCGTGGATGGCGCCTATTGGCAAGCCCACAGCGATCACGCCATTCCCGCCGGCAAGCAAGTCTCGGTTGAGCGTATCGATAACCTTGTGTTGTACGTGAAGGAGGCCTGACGCTTTGACGCTCGATGAATTCTTCTCCGGTGTGGTGGTGATTGTAATTATCATCGTGATTTTTTATCTGATCTCCTCCATCAAGATTCTTGCCGAATATGAGCGTGGAGTCATCTTCCGGCTGGGCCGCGTGTTGCGCGAGCCGAAAGGACCCGGCATCATCCTGGTTTTCGCCCCGCTCGACCGCATGGTCCGCACTTCGTTGCGCATCGAAGCTATGGAAGTTCCTCCCCAGGATCTGATCACCCGAGATAACGTGACCGTGAAGGTGAATGCAGTTTTATACTTCCGCGTTGTCGATCCGAACAAAGCTGTGCTCGAAGTGGCAAATTATCTTTACGCCACCAGCCAGCTTGCTCAGACCACGCTGCGCAGCGTGCTCGGTGAAGCGGAGCTGGATGAGCTGCTCAGCCATCGTGAGAAGATCAACATCCGCTTGCAAGCAGTTCTGGATGAGCACACCGGTCCGTGGGGAATAAAGGTCACCATGGTCGAAGTGAAGCAAGTCGATTTGCCTGAACAAATGATTCGAGCAATCGCCAAGCAGGCCGAGGCAGAACGCGAGCGGCGCGCGAAGATCATTCAGGCCGAAGGCGAATACCTGGCCGCGGAAAAGCTCACCATGGCGGCCGAGTTGATCCAGAAGCAGCCGGCAGCTATTCAGTTGCGCTACTTGCAAACGCTGCTTGATATCGGCGTGGAAAAGAACACCACTGTCGTTTTTCCAGTGCCGATCGAAATTCTGACCCCGCTTTCCCGGCTCATCGAGAACGTTGCAGCGCGTGAAGCAAGCCCAAGCTCCAGCCAACCGGGCGGGACAGGTTCAGCCTAAGCTGCTATCAGGCCGCCTTCGCCTCCACAAAAGCGCGCCAACACCTGCAATTCCGGCAGCCGCCAGCGCGACCGGCAACCGCCGAAGATTTGCCCAGTTCTGCAGGCTGAAATCTCTGGCTTGACCGGTGAAGATGCCATGCGCCGCCCAATCGCCAGGTACGGACTCAAACAGATTGTCGGGGCGGTTCGGTGGAACCGGCTCCGACGTCTGCTGCGCGTCATACCCGTGGGTCCCCAGATACCAGTCGGAAAACGATGGCGCGACATCCTGGCCGTAAATCGCTTTCACCGTCGGACCGCCTACGAAGATTTCCCGCCGTCGGCTATGTGCCGCATAATAAATGGCCCGGGCCGCCACCTCGGGCTCGAAGATGGGCGGGACCGGCCGCGGATGCCTTGGCAGGCGCGTGCGGCACCAGCTAAATTGGGGCGTATTCATGGCAGGCAGGTGAACCACGGTGACGTGAATATTGCTCTTCTGGTGAATCAGCTCGCACCGCAGCGAATCCGTGAAACCGACGATCGCGTGTTTCGCTCCGCAATATGGCGCTTGCAACGGAATCGACCGGTACGCGAGAGCTGATCCCACCTGCACAATGGTTCCCTGGTTCCGTTCTCGCATATGCTTGAGCGCAGCCATGGTGCCGTATACGCATCCCAAATACGTCACCTCAGTGGCGCGCTTGAATTCTTCGGGACGGATGTCATTAACCGGTGCGAACACGGTTGTCATGGCATTGTTGACCCAAACGTCAATAGGGCCGAAGGAGCGCGCCACCTGATCGGCCGCCTGCTGAACCGCGCCGGCATCCGCCACATCCACGGAAAGGGCCATCGCGCGTCCCCCGAGTTGTTCCACTTCCCGCCGGGCTAGTTCCAATCGGCCTTCGCCCCTGGCAATCAGTCCGATGGCTGCGCTTCGGCGAGCAAATTCGCGAACTACCGCCCGCCCAACGCCCGCCGACGCTCCCGTGATGACAACCACTTCCGGCCGATCCTGTTCCATCTGAAGCCTCCACTCTCGGTGATGCGGACAGCAGAAGAGCGTTACCGGGCATCAAATGGTTCGAAATATAATGTTTTCGAATCCTACGCGGTTCGCCGGATGGATCGCAGGCGGCGCATCGTGCCTGGTACGCACGAATGACCAATTACCCGCTTGTTTCGCATCAATAAACAAAAAGAGGAACATTCCCGTGAAAACAACATACGAAATTGATCCGGCACACTCCAATGTGTCATTCAGCATTCGTCATCTGATGGTCACTAACGTTCGCGGATCGTTTAGAGGTGTCAAAGGAACCGTTAGCTATGATCCGGACAATCCGTCGGCGACCACCGTTCAGGCTGTTATCGATGCCCGTACGCTCAGCACGAACGACAACGAGCGCGATACGCATGTAAAGGGCTCGGATTTCCTGGACGTCGAGCGCTACCCCAACATTGAGTTCACCAGCACGGGCGTGAAAAAGACCGGCGATTCCGAGTTGGAAGTCTCGGGCAATCTTACCGTTCATGGAGTCAGCAAACCCGTTGTTCTGAAAGTGGAAGAAGTGTCGCCAGAGGCAAAGGATCCTTGGGGCAACACGCGTATCGGCGCCTCGGCGAAATCAAAAATCAAGCGCAGCGATTTCGGCTTGAAGTGGAACGCGCCGCTCGAGACCGGCGGGGTGCTGGTAGGCGACGATGTGAAGCTCGACTTTGAGCTGGAGTTTATAAAGAGCAAGAGCGCCGCGGCCTAACGGTCGCGCTAAGGTGCGTTCCTCAGGCCGCCTTGGATCGTGCGCGTTTCAACGGCATGAGCAGTGAGAGCACAATCTGCTCATAGACATAATGGCTCTGGCTATCCCGAAACTGCTCGGCCACTTGGCGAAGATTTCCAGATGAGTAGCACTCCATCAGAGCCGGATGAATGTAGTACCTTTTGCAGGTCGCCGGTTTGTTTCCCAGCTTGGAAGCAACCTCTTTGACAACCTCAACCAGCGCTGCTTTCATGGAGCCATCGGCCTCCGCTCCGGCGCATTTTTCCAGAAGAAAGCTGGCGGCCAGGCAGGTTCCTCCCCAGGTCCGAAAATCTTTCGCCGTAAAATCTCCGCCGCTGATCTCGCGCAGATAGCCGTTTACATCGCCGGATTCGATGGTCTGCGGTTCGCCGCTCTCGTCGAGATACTCGAATAGCGCGCTGCCCGGAATATCCTTGCATCCGCGCAGAACGCGGGCCAGGCGCCGGTCCTCAACCTTGATCTCATGACGCTGCCCGCTCTTGCCCCGGAAGCGAAACTTCAACACGTTTCCCAGGATCTCGACGTGCTGGTTGCGAAGCGTGGTCAATCCAAAGGAGCCATTTTCTTCGGCGTACTCTTCGTTTCCCACCCGAATGTAAGTGGTTTCAAGAAGTCTGACTACCGCAGCCAAAATCTTTCGCTTCGGCAAGCCCTTTCGAGCAAGGTCCCGGGAGGTAACTCGCCGGATACGGGGGAGAGCCTTACCGAATATCCGCATGCGATCGAATTTGATTAGATCACGTAGTTCGCGGTACGCGGGATGATACCGGTACTGCTTTCGTCCACGAGCGTCCCGGCCGACGGCTTGAATGTGGCTGTTCGCGAATGGACTGATCCAAACAGAAGTCCAGGCTGGCGGGATAACGAGCGATCGAATGCGCTTTAACGTCTCCTCGTCCTGCACAGGTTTCCCCTTTGGGTCCTGATAAACGAAGCCCTGCCCGGCTCTCCGCCTGCGGATGCCCGTCCCCTTTGGAATGACGTAGCGCAGCCCTGCCACTTCGGCAGACTTCACTTCGTCGGGTAAGGCAACCTCGGCTGGAGCGGGCATTCCCTTCTGTCTGACGCGTTACGGACGCTTTTAAGAACACAGGAAGAACAAGTCGGGCGCTCCGGGTCGGCACCAGAATCGTTGCGCTCAGCCGTGCGAGCTAAATATGTTCTCCCGCCCGGGTACATACCGCCATGACGACGAAGGTGAAGAACAGCAGATCGTTGTTCCAGAACGCGAATGCCGTGGCAAGGCACAGAAGCGCAAGCTGGGATCTCGGGCCCAGAGACCAATCAAACATGAAACGTAAGTCTTTATAGTGCCAGATGCCGCGGCAGTCTCTCGCGGCTACGCTCAAGTGCGGGCGGGCAGCGCCGCGACGATGCTCGTTAAGGCGCTTGGGATGGCCCCGTAATCCGCGGTTGTGATGTCCGCGCAAAGCTCCGCGATGCCTGCCGCGAGTTTCATGACCTTTGCCACCGTCGCCAGATGCTTCAGCGCCTGTTCTGCCCGCCCCGTCACTGATGCGATCTCGCTCAAGTCGTCGCGGAGAGCGTCGAGCGTATCCTGAATTGCCGTCGCGGTGAAGCGATCGTGCGTATCGTCCAACTGTATGATCAGATCATCGAGAAAATCCTGCTGATCCGGCGTCAGCTCTCTTAGATGCACGCTTATGTAACCATCCACAGTGCGGGACATGCTGGCGAATGTTTCGGCGATCTGTCTGGCCTGATCTGCTGGATCAGTTATGGCCGGATCGGACATGAAGTGGCGTTTCCTTTCAGGGGCGGTACTGAACCGCGCGAACGAGCGTTTGCAATTGCGAAATGTAGGGCTGCAGGGTAAGCGCAATTTGCTTGTTGTTGAGATGCTCGATGCTTTCTGCAAGCTGATGATGCCCGTTACGTATCTGCATCAATGCTGCCGAATAGGTAGCGGCCGCCGCTCTCCGGCGCTGCAGTTCGTTTACATCCTGTGAATACGCGCGATTCAAAAGCAGGACGGTCGCCGTGTCGCGGTTGCCGCTCACTCGCTGATAGCGCCGGTTCACAGCACGTTCCTCCTCCTCCAGCAGTCCGGCATAATCCTTCGACACAATGGTCTCCAATGCCTGAGTAACCACGGCAACGTGCGGATCGGCAGCGCGAAGAAATTCAATCAGCTTGCCGCGCTGGTAATGCTCCGTGAAGGCTCGGGTAACTAAACCTGAGAGTTTCGACACGGCGTCGACCTGATTCGCGCTGAGAACGGCCGCCGCGCCCGCGTTCTGCCCCGTCTGCGTGGCTTGCATGCTGATCGCCGACTGGTCGAATGCAGCCAGTTGCTGCATTGCCTGGAAGTATGCGGTCAATACCGACGAGACATGCTCCAGCTCCGTTACTTCCGGAGCAAAGGACGCGCACACAGATTGTGGGTTCGCCGGCTTGTTCTGATTATCCTGACCGGCGTGTGGATATTGCGGCGCGATGCGGGCCTCATCGGACTGGCGACGGACGCAGGAATCGTGAATATCAGCGAAAATCGGCGGCCCTTGCGCGATGGCCGCGTCCGCAGTTCCGGCGAAGGTTGCAATCGCAGTGGGAGGAGTGCAACTCAGTACGCCGAAAATGCCGGCCGAAACGATGAGCGCTGCAGCCGCGCGGTACCCGCACCTGGCGAAAATTTTCACCCTGGCCTCGATCTCGCGCGTTTTGGGTATTGATCGGCACGATTGCCGGAGTCGCTACGCATCACCGATTTTCATTGGAGCAAAGTAGCGATGCTTCTGGCAATTCCATTTCACGGCTACACGGCTAATGCTCACGAATTAACCGGATTTGAAACAGTTTCGGCCAGAGCTTGCCCGTCACAAACAGGCGGTCGCGGGCGGGATCATAGGCGATCCCATTCAGGACATCGACATTCTGCTCCTGTTCTTGGGTTGTCAGCAGGCCGGAAAGGTCGATCCAGCCCAGTACCGTTCCGTCTTTCGGCGCAATCCGAACAATGTGGTTCGTCTGCCAGACATTCGCATACAATTCGCCGCGTACGCATTCCAGTTCGTTCAGTTCCTGTATTTGTCTGTCGCCTTCGTGAACAGTGATGCGGCTTAATTCGTGGAGAGTCAAAGGATCCAGACGGCGTATCTGCGCGGTTCCGTCGCTCATGTAAATTGTCCGGCCGTCATTTGCCAGTCCCCAGCCCTCGCCTGGATATGAAAAGGTCTTGAGGCGGTGAAACGTGTGCTGGTCATAGATAAATCCGACATGCGATTGCCAGGTCAGTTGAACGATGCGCTCGTTCAGGACGGTGATCCCTTCCCCGAAGAGCTGCGGGGGAAGGGTAATTTCTTGCAGAACTTTTCCTGTTTGCAGCTCTTCCTTGCGAAGCGTCGACTGGCCGTAGAGGCCCGTCCCCTCGTACAAAAATCCGCCATGAAACTCGAGGCCCTGGGTAAAGGCATGGCGGTCGTGAGGATAGACGTGGACAACTTTAAAGCCGTATAGCGGCACGGCCGCGCTCTTGCGCGGAATCGTTCCGGAGGAGCTAGTCCAAACGAGCCCGAAACCGACGAGGGCAATGCAGAAGAATCGCAATCGGGTCCAGGTTATCGCGCCCTCTGCCAGAATGTTGATTTATGCCAAGAATTGAGCGCGCGCTGCTCAGCGTGACGGACAAGACGGGGATTGTTTCCTTCGCCAAACAACTGAATAACCTGGGAGTGGAGCTGATCTCAACCGGGGGGACGGCAAAATTGCTGCGAGACAACGGCATTCCGGCGCGCGAGGTGGCCGATATTACCGGATTCCCCGAGATGCTGGATGGCCGCGTGAAAACCATTCATCCGCGCATTGCGGGAGGCATTCTGGCGATCCGGGCGAATCCGGAACACATGCAATCTTTGGCCGCTCACGATATCCCGCCCATTCAGATGGTGGTTGTCAATCTCTACCAATTCGAGAAATTTGCGAACAAAGCGGGCGTGAGCCGCGAAGAGCTCATTGAAAATATCGACATCGGCGGACCTACCATGATTCGGGCCGGCGCCAAGAATTTTCAGGATGTCGCGGTCGTTGTTTCCTCCAGCCAGTACGAACCCGTTTTGAAAGAGATGAGTGAAAACAGCGGCGGACTTAGTGCCGCTACCCATTGGAAACTGGCGCAAGAGGCGTTTTCTCATACGGCAGCTTACGATGCCGCGGTTGCAGCGCGCCTCTCCCAAGTGGACGCAGAGGGCCATACGTTTTCAGAAGACCTGCCGCAGCGCCTTTCTATCGCGGCCGAGCGAGCCACCAGCCTGCGCTACGGGGAAAATCCGCACCAGAAGGCCGCTTTGTACCGGCTGCATCAGGGGGGCGTTGCCGCAGGCGAGCAGCTACACGGAAAAGAACTCTCCTATAACAACCTGGTCGATCTGGACGCGGCATGCCAGCTTGTTCAGGAATTCGAGAGCCCGGCCGTAGCCATCATCAAGCACACGAACCCCTGTGGATGCGCCGAGCAGCCTTCCCTTGCGGATGCGTACCGGAAAGCCTTGCAGGCCGATCCCGTTTCCGCCTTCGGCGGCGTCATCGCGTGCAACCGCGAACTCGACAACGAGACCGCTTCCGAAATCTCTAAACTCTTTGTCGAAGCCATCGCAGCACCGGCCTTTTCAGATGAGGCACTGGAGATCCTAAAGGCGAAAAAGAACCTGCGGCTGTTGAAGGTCTCGCCGCTCAAAAAGCCGGAGCTCGTCATCAAGTCCATCTCGGGAGGTCTGCTCGCCCAGACTCCGGATTCTATACGCCTGGATGAGTCAACCCTGCAGGTTAAAACGGCTCGTAAACCAACTCCATTGGAGTTAGAAGCGCTGCTATTCGGCTGGAGCGTTTCCAAACACGTCAAGTCGAACGCCATCGTCTACGCGCGGCCCGGGCAGGTTGTGAGCGTCGGCGCCGGACAGATGAGCCGCGTCGATAGCGTGAAGGTCGGCGCAATGAAGGCTGTGCTGCCGCTGGAGGGGACCGTCATTGCTTCCGACGCCTTCTTTCCATTCCCGGATGGGGTGGAAGAAGCGGCCAGGCACGGCGTTACGGCTGTCATCCAGCCCGGCGGTTCCGTAAGGGACGAGGAAGTGATCGAGGCCGCGAATCGCCTGAATCTGGCGATGGTGTTTACGGGGATCAGGCACTTCCGGCACTAATTCCGCAGCGCCATCGCCGAGGCCCAATCCGCGGGCAGTGTGCCCACCGGAAGCAGTTGGCCCTTTTCCAGATGCCGGACCGTACTGGCGAACTTAGCGGCGTGAGGATCGTGCGTCACCATAATGATGGTCTTGTTGAATTCACGGTTCAAGCGCGTAAGCATCGTAAGCACGTCTTCGGCGGAGGCCGCATCCAGGTTGCCCGTGGGCTCGTCGGCCAGAATAAGATCCGGATCCGTCACGATCGCGCGCGCGATCGCCACGCGCTGCTCCTGGCCGCCCGACAACTGCTTGGGGAGGTGCCCGAATCTGTCGCCCAGACCTACCAGGTTCAGCGCCGTTTCCGCGTGCTGTATGCGCTCCTTCTTGCCCAGCCGGGTGAGCTTCAAAGGCAGTTCGACGTTCTCCAGAGCGGTCAAAACCGGGATCAAATTGAACGACTGGAAGATGAAGCCGATATGCTCATTGCGCCAATGAGCGATCTGTTTATCGCTCAACTGCCGCAGATTCGCTCCCAGCACCTCGATCTGCCCGTCAGTCGGCTTGTCCATTGCGGCAATCAGGTGCAGCAGAGTCGACTTTCCAGAGCCCGACGGACCCATCAGCGCAATGAAATCGCCGCGCTGGATCTCGATATCCACTTCATCGAGCGCCATCACGTGAAACTCGTCGCGCACGTACTCCTTGCTCAGCTTGTTCGTTTTGACAACTGCCTCGTTGGCCTTCTCCACCCTGTTCTCCATTAGCTTCGTTGCTTCACTTCCACGCGTTGTCCATCTTTGAGACCGGCCGGCGGGCTCACAATGAGATCCTCGCCGCCCACTAGCCCGCTCTCAATCAGCACGCCCTTTTCGGAATTTCCGGCGGTAGTCACAGACCGCTTGCGCGCATGCCCGTTCACCACAACAAATACGCTGCCATTTTGAACCGCGCCCTCGGGAATCACAATGACGCGTTTGGCGGCATTCGCCGGCTCCGCGGGAGATGGGTTGTAAAATGCCACGGTTGCGTTCATGTCCGGGCGCAGGTAATCATCCGGGTTCAGGACCTGCACCTTCACCTGAATGGTCGCTTTGGCGCGATCTGCTTCCGGTGAAACCTGCACAATGGCCCCTTGATACTTGCGGTCGGGATAGGCGTCCGTCGTAACGATGCCCTTCTGCCGTGGTCCCAGCTTCGGAAAATCGTTCTGGCTGATGTCCAGTTCCACCTGCAGGTCATTAAGATCCGCCATGGTCACGATATAGCCCTTTGCTCCCTTGTCGCCTACGAAGCCGGTGGTAATGAACTCGCCCTTTTCGACGTTGCGATCAAGAATTGTTCCGTTAACGGGAGCCCTGATGACGGTATTTTCGAGTTGCGTCTGCGCGTAGTCGAGCGCGCCGCGGGCTTGCTCGATTTGACCGCGCACCTGTTCGATTTCTTCCTTCCTCGGGCCAAGCACGGCCAGATCCAGCGTGTGCTGGAGGCTGGCCACCTTTGCCAGATCGCTGTCGTATTTGGCTTGCGCATCGTCGAGCGATTGCTTAGCCAGTACTCCACCGGTCACAAGCTGGCGCGTGCGGTCGAGGGAAGTTTTGGAGTTTACCAGATCCGCTTTCGCTTCGTTCACGTCGGCGCGCGCCTTGGCAATCTCCTGCGGCCGCGAGCCATGCAGATCCTCTTCCAGCTTCGCTTGCAGGCTGGCAAGCTGCCCCTGTTGTTGCAGCACCTGCGCCCGGTACTCGTCGTCTTCCAGCCGAACCAGTATTTGGCCGGCCTTCACCTTGTCGCCCTTATCGACGCCAATCCATGCCACTCTGCCGTTTACTTTGGATGCGACCTCAATCTTATGCGCGGCAATGATGTACCCGGTGGCCGTCAGGATCACCTGATCGCCGGCCGACGAGGTCGTCATCGGAGATTGCACCTGGACGACCTGAACGGGTGTCGCCGCATTCAGCTTGCCCCACGCAAATA
>Ga0134126_10010230_pt1 | contig 11829 bp, 12 predicted proteins | sample KB31752_FD_96881 | JGI IMG/M metagenome (GOLD analysis project Ga0134126, IMG submission 96881) | Terrestrial soil microbial communities with excess Nitrogen fertilizer from Kellogg Biological Station, Michigan, USA - KB3-175-2 | ecosystem: Environmental > Terrestrial > Soil > Unclassified ...
GCGCAGCCCGCCATCAACAGCGAGATCAGGGTGTTGTAACCGGCGAGCGAGATGCCGAGCAAACGCCACGCCGCCTTGTCGCAGGGCACGACATGGATGGAATCGAGCTGGTCGAGAATCGAGCCGCCCGATCTGAGGTCCCACACCGTCCCGGTGCAGTCGGACGGGCCGGGCCAAAAGCCCCATTCGATGCCGGCGTGATAGGCGCCGAGCGCGGCCCCGCACAAGGCGGCGATACCGAGGATCGCAAGGCCGAAGGCGATCGCTCCCCGCGGCGCGCGCGTCCGCGCCGCCAATGCCACGACGAGCGACAGCGGAATGATGACGTAATACGGAATGCGTTGCTCGAGGCAGAGGTGGCACGGCAGGTAGCGGAGCACGTATTGGAAGAACCAGGCGCCGAGCAGCGTCGCCAGGCTCACCGCAAAGATCGCCGTCGCGGCGGCGCCGGCCGGGCCGCCACGGAGGCGGTCGAGCGGAGCCCGCGTCATCGTCAATGTCTGGTCCACAATCGGCCTATTGGGGCATGCGGCCGCCAAAGCGGCGGCCCGCATCAATTTGGCGATCATTGCGGTAGAAGCAAGACCGGCCCCCTAACGCAATCGCCGCTATGTTGCCGAGGTCTTTTCGGGTTTGTCGCCGGTGCCGCGGATCCGCATGAACATCGAGAGCAGATCGAACCAAAACGGTGCACCAAGCGAAATTGCGATCGCCGTCAGGGCAAGGCCGACGATCTTCGCTAACACCGGCCAAACGAGCGACCACCGCCATTGCGGTGCGGTTGACACGCTCCAGCCCAGCGGCAGCGGCCGCAATCGCTGTTCGGCGCTGCGAATGCGCTGAACGGCCGCCCTCACGCTGACGTCGAAATCGGGTTGCGGCGTCGCTGCCGCCTGCCCGCCGCTATTTCCGGCCGCCGCCGCCGCCGTGTTTGACGCGCTGTTGCCTTGCCGCTCGGCCACCAGGGCGCTCGCCGTCTGCACGATGGTCGCGCGCAGCGCGGCGTCGTTCCACATCGATTTTGTCACCTTCAGCGTGTCGGCATTCACCACTAGGACCAGGACCGTTCCGACGAAAAGTGAAATCTGCTTGAGATGCCGCTTATACAGGCCGCTCACCCGATCCATGGTGTTGTCAAACCATGCGGCCACGTTTTGGTGGAGCAACTGAAGATCGCCGTTTGCGGTCGCCAACTGGGCCAGCAGCGCATCCCGTATGTTGGTGTCCGGCAGCGCCTTAACGGCGTTTTCGATATCTTGGTATGTGGGCAGATTTTTTGCCACGTCCACACTGCCCAATAACGCCCGTGCGAACACTTGCGCCGAAAGGTACGAAACATGCGGGCCATCCGCCGCGCCGCTTCTGGTCAGGACTCGGTACAGCCGATCGATAATTCGAAACAGGATTCCCTTGCCGTCCGCGGTCGCGTCATTGACGCCCGCGATCAGACCATGGTTGTAAAACTGCGTCCTCAGCGCCGGGTCATCGATGAGGGCGATCAGCGCTGCCTGCAGGTTGGATGCGCGCAGGTCCGCGGCGGTGGCGATGACTTCGTTGACGACCGTTACGATCAGGCTCAGCACGAGGTACATCAGAATGAGACTGATCGCCACGTCTATGGCTGCATTGAAACTCATTGTTCGCCCCCCGGCAGGTTATTGAGGCAGGATGCGTGCCTCACTCGCTCGGCCGCATCCCCGCCACGTCCGACGGCAGTGCTGTCGCGCGGCAACGCATCCGGTATCGGTGAAGAGCGTAGATCGGGCGCGCCATGATCGGCGGTCCACGATCCGCAATCGATTGCCTTCTCCCCCGCTCGTTTGGGCAGTAAATATCCGAATTCTGCGATTTTCAACGGCTATTTAGACGCCGCAGACGGCCCCCCGCCGCCGCCCGCTCGTGAACGCTAGTGAAGACTCGGCGCTAACTGCGCCGCGGTTCTCTTGCGCGGGTTGAGCGCGTTGAATATTCCGGCGGATTATATAGAGATAGAAGCAGGCCCGTGTGGCGGAATTGGTAGACGCGCACGACTCAAAATCGTGTTCCGCAAGGAGTGGGGGTTCGATTCCCTCCACGGGCACCATCCACTGAAATCGAGCCTGATTTTGCTGGAGTTTTTTCCGCAAAAGTCCCACTCGGTTTCTCAGTGGGACACGAGGCTGTGCCGTTTTGTTCTGGCATTTCGATCATGTGCATTGCCGCTTCCGCCAGACGTCGTTGGTCGGCCGCACGTGTGTATGTTTCTGCCATTCTGAGCGTGTCCCAACCAAAGATCGCCATTAGTTGATGCGCCGTCGCGCCGTTGTTGGCCGCAATGGTCGCGCCTGCCTTGCGCAAGCCGTGCGCTGTGCAATGCTCGAGGCCCGCTTGGTCACACCATTTGCGGAATTTGTTTCCGAACCCAGCATCCGTGAACGGTCGCGCTAGATCATTCACAAGAAAGGCAAGTTCTCCACACGGCGAGGCGTCTATTGCATGTTGAAGGGCTGACAAGATCGGCAAGACTAGGCGCTTCGGCTTGCGATTGCGTCCTTTGAATTGCGTTAAGGTGATTTTGCCCTCCCGGACGTGTTGGCGGCCAAGCCGTGTAATGTCCGACCGCCGTTGTCCTGTGAAGAGCAATAGCGCGAGAGCAAGGCGCGCCTTCGTTCCTAACGGATGACGCTCTTCAAATTGCCGAACCTCTTCAAGTGTCCAGGTGTGATAGCCGGACGGGTTGTTGCTCTTTAAATATGGAATGTCGCGTGCAGGGTTATTCAAGACGAGCGGGTTCCCGTCGGGGCCTTTCCTCCTTATGGCCCATTTGAAGACACCTCTAATAGCTTTTATGCGACCGTTTGCGGCTTCGGGGAAGGCAAGCTTTCGGTCCCGCAACACTTCGATAGCGTCACTTCCCATTTTCGAAAGGGGGATGTCGCGAAAGAATTTCGAAGCGCCCGGCGCAATCGGTTCATCGAAAGTAGACTCCAAGATTCCCCGGCGGACCCGCTTCGTCCGCTCGTCGAAGCGCTGAAAGTCTGCGCATTCCGCAAAATAGCGGACGCACACCCAGCGCCATGTATCGGCAGTGATTCCCCGTCCCTTCGTTGTAATCGGCGCCGCGTGCCCCTTAACCACATTGGATACCGAACAGAGCGCCAGTGTAGATGAGGCCAAATTTGCGAGCTACGTCGCGCGCTATTGCACCGTCGAATTTGTCGCAGGCGACACTGACGAAGGTGCCGACGGCGTTGACGGTATCGCTCTTTAGCGTCGCCCGTCGGCTGATCAGGGATGTGATGTATTTGCGGAAAGCCTTGCCATGGTTCTGCTCACAGCCTTCCGCGATAGCGTTGAACGTGCGACTCTTCCATTCTTCAACGTCACTCGTTTCCTTCGGGAGACGGTCGAAGATGTGGTCAAGCCTGTCGAATACCGCAGGTACGTCAATGAGCCGAAGGGATTCGCCGTGCTGGCGCTCGGTTTTGGCTAAGTGGGCCAAATCGCGGATTGAATGCTCGCACGAGGTGAGGACAATGGAGCTCCAGCTTTTGTGCGCCCCCTCATGGGCCCTGGTATGTGAGCTATGTTTGGCCTTGGCGAGTCCCTGCGAGATGCTATAGGCGAGATCGCGTATTTGTTCGTACTTTGCCTTCTGGCTCCCTTTGATCTTTTCGAGGTCATCTATGGGACAGATGGCATCGTTAAATTCCGGCAGCCGTTGCTCCAGGCGAGCATTGGTGATTTTCCAAGAGATTAAGTCGCCTTGCCGCCCGATGCCGATTACAGAGGCGGCAGCGAGGGTGGCCACACTCTTTCCTGCCCGAGTCGGCCCGTACAAATTGACGCTGAAGGGTTGCTCGCCCGTGAAAGCAAGGAGCGGTGAGCCAAGCGCCGCGCTAATGGCAAACATCAACGTCGTCGAACGGCTAGATGGTTCGGCTACTGTGTCCCGCCACGATTTCCACCCGCCCTTAAGACCGACCTGACCGCTGCGATCCTTGATAGCGTTGGACTGGTTTACTCCGATGATATTCGTGGAGATGTCACCGATAACTCCCTTAGGCGTGATGAAGGCAATGCGGTCGTCGGTCCATCCGGTGTGATCTTCATAGATCCACTGTTCCGGGGGATCCGTATGCGCCACGGCTTCAAGCTGCTCCTTTAGCCGGGCTTTGTCCTTCTCCAAAGCGGCACCCGCGTCACGCAGCTTTTTCGCAAGAACCGTCGTGTCGCTCACCAGACGGCAGAAGCTCCAGTCGGCCGCATTGAATGTCGGAAATCGGAAACTCGATCACCTCAAGGTAAATGTCGGTCGCCTTGTCATGTATCCGAGCGATCTTGCGGATTTGGGCCGTCATGTCTTTCTCCTATTGGTTCAATTGGGTAAGAGGGTTCGCTTGGCCTGCACGGCGTGCACGGCTCACTCAGCGTCGTCATCATTGGCTTTGAAATCGGCGGCCTTTAGCGGCCAACCCAATGCAGTGTTACGACTTTTTTGAACAAAAATTCTCTTCTGATCGCCTATTCATTAGGCGACAAGCGAATTTCAGTTCACTTTCGTCGAAACACTGAACTAAAACTCACTTCAACTGTCTGACCTTGACCAATTCGATATGCTGACCAACACGGGTCATGCGAACGTTTTTGAAGAATAGGCGAGATGAAAAGCCAGTATTGTGCATCCAGAGCATCGCCTGGACATGGTCTCTCGGTGGCAGATAGACCTTTCTGGTATTCCATCGTCCTTGTGGATCTATATAAGCAATGCGCTTGGTGAAGACCGGCTTGAATGCATAGGAGAATGCTTCAATCTCGCCCTTAAACAGCTTGATCTGCACAGGTCGAGGAGATTTATCGGTCTTGGGGTAACGTTTGCGCAGCAGATTGGTAAGAGGTGTGATGTTGGTAGTGCGCACAAAGCCGTAGAACTGGGGGAGCCAGCCGGTGTTGCCGCCCTTCTGAGTATCGTCATTCAGGCTGAGGTCGATGCCACCGGCCACCCACTCAATTCCGGGCGCCTTGGTCAGGACGTAGCGGAGGGCCTTCACCATGCTGGTGGTGTGCAGGGTGTGCAGCCGGTCCTCTTGGATACGATGATCCGCAAAAGCGATGCTGACGGCCCAAATGTTGCTGACCTCTGGACCGGCGAGCCGTTGCAGTTCGGTTACGAACCACCGCTGCAGAGCACGGCCGCATTCAGGACAGGCGCCGCTTAGGCACCTAAAGGACTGGGAGGACTACCAGAGCAACCGTGATCGCCAGGGAATCTATCTATCGGTACCTGACCTTCATCTTTGAGCTGGTTTCGTTGTGGCAACAGTACAACATTGCGGACGTTTATGCCGGTCGAGCGATGTGCCCGAAAGTGGAGCGGCCTGCGGAACATTTGCCAGCCGTTTTCTGCCATTATTTTTCTGCAGAGCGGGATCCTGCAAAGGGTGGACTATCGGAACCGTAGCAAGTGCGTCCACGTTAAATTTTTCAAGCCCAGTGCCTCAGCACCTTAAATTTATCGAAATTGCGCGGTGTCTAGAAGATCCCGGAACGTTGGGAGGGCTGGCCTTGTCAGCCGATATAAACGTGGGGCAGGAGTGAACGTGAGTCTTAATCTCCGTAAATTACAGAATTGCTGGCGGTCGCTATCTCGCTCTGATGTCGGCCCCGTAATTTGGGCTCGCGCAAACTACGTGGGAGTAATGACAACCACTTTTCATGTGCGGCCTCAAGCTTAAGCTCAAGCTGATCACGTTCGGACCGTGCAGCGGATAGCGCCCCTTTCAGCTTGGAAATTCTGCGGCGAAGATCGGTGGTTTCATTCTGATATTCTGGAAGCTTACGACATAATTCTTGATAATCATCAAACGTCATTAAGACCAAGATGCTCTTAGACCTTTTAATAGCTACCTGACCGTCTTCGAATCTAATCCTGAACAGACCCCGTGGGAGCACGCGGGTAATCTTGCCGAAGTAATGTCGTCCATCGCTCCATTTGACAGCGACGGTAAGACCTTTTTCTAGATGAGGCATAGAAAGTTACCTTGTGTGTCACGTCCAGCGGCCATACGCGTTCCGTAGACGACGCGCCGATAGCTTCGTTAAACGTGCAATCTATGGTCTATCGGCCTAGGGTGCAACAAATTGATTGGCATGAGGCACTCCCGGCCCCCCACGATGGGCGGGTATTAGCGCGTTGTCCAGCTCTGAATGCCGGGGTGCTAAGATGAATGGAGTGCTTGGCATGTTGCGGGTCGCTGAGATCCGAAACAAACAGGATCAGTTTCGTCCGGTCGGACGAAACTGCTAATTTCAAATTGCGCAAGGCTCGCAATTTGAGAGCTGCGCCACCCCTCAGAGACCAATCCCATGAAAATACGACTCGATACGTATCTGAAAGCCCATCTTGAAGAGAGCCACTCCGGTGCTCGCCCGAGGCGTAATCGCGACAGCCAGGACCGGGAAGCTGTTTTGGCCGACATGCTGGCGGAAGCCGAAGCCGCTGGTGATCCCATGCGATATCCCAACGCAAAAGGCCGGATTGGCTGGAGAGCGACGCCACAGCTCCGAGAGTACCTAAAGGACCTTAAAGCGGACGCTGACGCTGATGCCGAAGAGGAGGCGATGTAGCGGTGCTCCGGTATTGGTCAGACCGCATCGCATTCACCGATCAGGCCCTAAAGGTCAACGTGGAGCGGCTCGAACGCGAATGGGGCAAGTACCAGCGCAGCCGCGACCGAAATGGAATCTACCGGTACCTGGCGGCAGTTTTTGAGCTGATTACATGGTGGCAGCACTACAACATCGCAGAAATGTACGCGCGCCGCGCCATATGCCTGAAGGAGGGGCGACCTGTAGATCACGTGCCGGAGCCGTTCGCAGCTATTATCCAGTGCACCGCTGATCCCAACAAGGTGGATTATCGAATGCGAAGCAAGTGGTCTCGCGCGTTGAGATATGCGTTTGAGTTCAAACGCCGGAAAGAGACACTCGGCGCGTTCATGAGGCGCAGGGGTGGAATTAATCGGTGTGCGACGAAATTTGCTCGTCGCCTCGGGCGAGCGAGTTCGAAAGCTGCTAATTCGGATCTTGTAAAGTAATAACGATGGCACTTGCAGCGTTATTCGTAGCAAGAGCACAGCGCCGTTTATGGGTAAGATAATTCCCAACATTAAGAGGTATGTCATGAGTAGAGGTAGTTATATCGGTGGTCACACGGTTTTCCGTGTTCCGGGATTTGCTGGTCGATTAGCTCGTAAATTACGAAAGACCAGACAAGCCGAGAAGCGTCGGGCACTGGAACGTGCAGGGTTTGAAGAAGCACTAAGAGCTTACGAGGCGGCGCAGCCGCGCTCGGTCCTGATCAAGGGTGCACGCAAATAACGGCGCGGTTGGCCGCTGACGATGATCGAGTGGGCTGCAGCGTATTCACCGCTTCTCAAGCTGATGAACCGAACCGGGAGAGCAGTGGCCGAGATCAGCCCTCCTTAAGGTCAGGCGCTCGGCCCCTCTGGCGCAGGTGGCCACGTAAGGCCGGGAAGAATCTGTCTGGGCTGAGAAGCCGGACCGGGTGGAGCGGGCGGATCAGGAATCAGCACGGGATCGTCAAGGATCTGACCGATTGAATTGCTGATCTGATCCTGATCGGCCTTTGCCATCCCGAAGAAACCCGGGACCTGGGCGCAAATCTGATTGATTGTCTCGTCACGTTTATTTGCAGCCATTTGAGCCGGATTGTCACTCTCCAATCCGAGAGTCAGGCTAGCAATGAAACCGCCCGGCAGGAGACAGAGGGCGGCATTCATTGCCGTCTCGGCGGCAAACTGGCCGAGCGTCTTAAACTTGTCATCGGAACTTGCGACGAACAGTGCGGCCGCGTATACGGCCAAGACTAGCATCGAACCGTCAAGCAACGCAGAACCCCGCAGGCCGGGTAATCTGCTGAGACCTTTTGGAATCGCTTTGAATGCTGACTCCCAGGCAGCATAGCTTGTGAACTTCGCTCCGAGCCGTACATCATAGACCTCAAGCGCACTCGTAAATACTCCTTGTGTAAATTTGGTGTCTAACCCAGCCCAGGCGTTTGCAATGACTTTCCGAAATTTTCCAGCGCGTATCAGGTTCGCCGCTTCTATCGCTCGCGGGTGTGGCGATCTCTTCTCCAAGAAATCAAGAACACTATCTTTGTACGTATCGAAGTTGCTACCAGTGAGGGCGTTAGCGCCTCCAATCGGCCCCATCTGAGCCTTATTATCCAAAATCCAAACTTCGCCTGCGGTCGGATCAAGAGCTACCAGATCGATTCCATTTCCGGCAACGTGCTTTGTGGGATCGCCAAAAACGATCAGACCATCACGTTTGAGAGCGTCGGATAAAAGTACCTCTCCAACAAGTCCGATTAATTGGTTCTTGGTCCACGCTGGTCGCACGTAGGTGTCACCAACCTGCTGAAGTCCGAGAGCTTGGCGTGTGGCGTCGGCATATATGGCCTGCGCCTGCTCTGGCGATATGAGATTGTTGTCCTGCGCCCGCCCAAGCACGTGCTGCAGGTCCTGAAGGTCCCTATTGGTTTGCGACGGCTGGTTCGGCATGGCGCGGGGACTTCCAAGAGGACCGGTCGAAACGCCACTTCCGAGGCTACTTCCCGCTCCGCTACCGTATTTCGCCTGAATTTGCCGCGCCTGGTTCGCTGCCTCGGCTATACCGATGGTGTTGTCAGATAGGCGTTTTAGCAGATCCGCCACCTGGGCCTGTCCGGACATGTCGCGGAATATGTTCGGAGTCGCGAGAACGTTTAATGCAGCAGCGAGCCCCGTTGGATCAGGTTCGTTCGGCGGGTTTACAATGTTTACGAGGGACTGCGGGAACGGCGTTGGCGTGACGTTCGGCTGCTGCGGCTGCGGAGTAACCGGGGTAGCGGGCGCAATGTCCGGTGCATAATGGGGAATTGGCGACTGCTGCCAATCCCAGAAGCGCGTATTGTCGATTTCTTCCGAGGCGTTGCAGTGGCCGAGTTTGGCGTCGGCAAAGATACCGCGTGTGGGCAGGGTCACGAGCCGTTCATCAAAGATGGGAGGAAGGCTCGATGAGACTCGCGGGTCCTGGGTCTCCAGCTTTTGGATGAAGTGATCTAGCGCAGCATCGCCGGAGGGGAAGGCGACCCACTGACCCAGCACCTCCGCCGGTTTATTGTCGATATGGTCGAGGAGTGTGGACGAGGCGTCCCACGCCATGCCGTCGAACCGGAGGGCACGGTGCACCGGATCCTCGCCGAGCCAAATGATGCGGTTAAACCGGGCTTTTTGTTCCGGACAGTTGAGATGCGCGATCAGCCGCTCCATCGCGCTGCGCTCATCAGGCGAGAGCCCTGAATAGGGATCGGGCGCTGGCGGGAGCTGTACTAAATCGGTGACCCAGCCCCAAGATCCCTCGCCCACATCTTTATAAGCGAGGTCGCCTTTCCAGTCGAACAGGTTGGTATAACCTGTTCCGTCTGCCGCTATTGCGTCTATGCTGAATTCTTTTATTCCGATCTGATCCTTGCTGCCCTTGCTGACGCCGAAGGCAAACGCAATCGCATGAATGTCGCTGGGGCTGATCGCTTTGTCAGAAAGCGCAGGAAACGTGTACGTCGTGTTGACTGCTGGCGCTTGAAGAAACTGGATGATGTTGTTGGTATCGGCGCCGACAGCTGGAATGTCTCCAGCGTCGTCGATGACGCGGACGAATTTCGCGAGGGGCTGTAGATGGTGATTGAAAACGGTAACATAGAGCGAGACGGATGATATCGAGTTAGGCGACCAGCCACCTGTGGTGAAATGGCAATAGAACCAGTTGAGCGGAGCTAGAGGGGCGGCAGGCGGTGTTTGCGCAGTTAGCACCTGGAGGTGATCGAGCGCATCGAACCCGTCCTTGTAGGCAGCCAGCCAAGGCTCGAGGAGTTCACGGTAGCAGGGGATGTTAGCTGTGGTGAAATCGATCAGGTCATATCTCACCAGCAGCGCCGGACGCAGCGCGATGCGTTGGGTCACAACCCGATAGTGCCGGAGGACCTCGTAGTAGAGAATCGTCAGGGTGTGGCTGTGATTGTAATTAACCACCGTGCGGGTTTGGATGGCCTCTTTCTCCGCCTGCACGGATTGCACCACCACGGTACTTTGGAGTTCACGCTGGGCGGAGCTAAATTGTGAGATGTTGTCGCTAACCTGTTGAACCGTATTTGCCGCGACCGTGCGCGTACCGTTGCTACTGGCGGTGCTGCCGCCCAATGATCCTGCGAGACCAGCGGCTATTCCGACCGATGAAGACACAGCTGCACTGAGACCGGCAGATGCGGCAATTCCGCCTACTAGGCTGCTGCCATGCTGGTATTCCTGAACGGCAGCGTTGACCGTTTCAGTGATGCCGCGGTCGCGGTGCTCGTCACTTACCAGTTGCTCGTCAAGCGTGGTTACCTCTTTCCGCTGCGCTTCATCGCGGCGGGTCCAGTCTACAACCGTCAGATTGACCGATTCGCCCGGCGCAAGCGGCAAGCTGTACAGAATCTGGCCCAGCGAATGACCAAGCGGGTACCACGCGGTCTGGAAATCCTGAATGACTCCAAGCCGCAGCCGTTGGCGCAACTCGGCAGGGATCGGCGCGACTGCGTCGGTGAACCGCAATACTTGGTAGAATCTGTAGTCGTGTAGAGCGACGTTCGCGGGTAAGAGGTTCTCGCAGCCGTCCTCGTTCCCAAGAAGTGCTAACGGGGTGGTCGCAAATGAAGTGGGCGATAGCCGCCAGTCGATTAGACTGGGATTTTGCATTGAGAGGAAGCCAATGCCACGCAGCACGGACGGCAGCTTGAGCGGGAGGGTGATTTCCAGTTTGGTTAAAACTGCGTCGTTTGCGAAACGACCTTGCGCCAACGCATCGAACCGCTGCGACTCTAATCCCAGCGCATAGAGCCAGACGGAGGTGTCGAGAACGGCGTTGATGTCCGTCTGGCGTTGTTCGATTGCGTTGAGCACGGACAGGTAAATTTCCGAAGGTAGGCGCTCCAAATCAAAGGACAAATAACCCACGTGATCAGTTGCGAGAAAACCTAGCGGGTAGGCGGTCTTCGGCGCTGTGTCAGGAGTAGCGGCAGGGACGACTTCAAAGCCGAGATTCGTCGCGGCATCACGGACCGCTTTCTCGACAGTGGGACGCAAACTAGGCGGAACTAATGTTTGTAGCGTCCCGCCATGCGCCTGTTCTGCTGCCTTGATGATCAAGCCAAGAAAATGTGCCGCTAAAGCACTATCGGTAACAATTCGGTCCCGTGCTGCCGAAGTGAGAACCTTTGCAATCGCCTGCTGTATGGCATCGGTTATACGTTGGCGGCTCGCCGGATCATTGAACGCAGCATTGTCGATAGCAAGTAGTTGAGCCGCGATTACCTGCTCAAACCGCTGATCGATGTTGACCGGTGGATCGGGAAACGGTGTTGGCGCGACGACTTCGGCGTAGAATGGTGCGCCAGAGAGTGGGCGACCCGTTATCGGCTCTAATGCAAAGACGCAAAGTCGTTTCGGTGTGAACACGGCGTTCGCCCCAACCAACCGTGGCTCTCAGCAACCCTAGCACAGAGTTCACGCCCAAGACTAGCGGTCTTCGATCATCACTGCTGAGTGAGCCGACTGGCGCAGCATCTTCAAAGGAGGTTCACATATCCCTCGACGTGCTCGGACTGCAATGCCGCAACCTGCACTAGGGTCCGGACTCAATTGAGCCACCAGATTACGATTGCGGCGATGAGCACGCCAGCGAGGAAGTTTCTTGCGAGCTTGTCATAGCGAGTGGCCACGCGACGGAAGTCCTTGAGCCGGGCGA
>Ga0134126_10010231_pt1 | contig 11828 bp, 5 predicted proteins | sample KB31752_FD_96881 | JGI IMG/M metagenome (GOLD analysis project Ga0134126, IMG submission 96881) | Terrestrial soil microbial communities with excess Nitrogen fertilizer from Kellogg Biological Station, Michigan, USA - KB3-175-2 | ecosystem: Environmental > Terrestrial > Soil > Unclassified ...
AAAAAGGATATTATTTTGACATTTAATTTATAGTTATAAGCGACATTTCATTTTTCAACAATACATCTTTCGCGTTTTCTATTTAATAAAATTTATGAAAACCGTAGTGAACATATATTGAGATTATAATGGTACAAAAATCCTATCCGATAATAAGATTCAGTTTTATTTTAATAGTAGCTTTTACGGGCGGTTTTCTTAATACCGGATATGCACAAAGTATAAATCATCTGCGTTATGTGGATCCATTTATAGGAACTACTACCAGTAATGTACTTACTAAATGGGGAAGCGATGGTGGTACCTACCCCGGCGCTGTTGCTCCTTCAGGAGCAATACAATTAACTCCGGAAACTCGTTTGTCGAATGTTAAGGGGTATGATTATGCCGATAGCACCGTATATTACTTTAGCTGTTTTGGACATTCCTCGGGATTTCCCGAAGGATCTTCGGGGAGACTTTTTGTGATGCCGGTTAATTCACCTGAATTTAAGACTGGAGAATACAAGAGATATTTCTCACACGCTGACGAAGTTGCCCACCCCGGTTATTACAAGGTTGTTTTTAGTGATAATCAAACTATCGTAGAGGCGACTGCTTCTTCCCGAACCGGATTGTTCAGATTTACGTTTTCGGCTCATGTTGCGCCACAGATCTTTATTGGTAATGCGGGTGAAATCACTATGAAATCCGGAAAGGTGTTGTATGGTTCAAACGCTAATACTGTTATTAATTTTAGCGAAGAATATCTTAAAAAGGAACAAGTCAACAACGGATGGATTTTTACTTTTGCATCTTCTGATGTGAAGCGTAAAGTAATTGTATTCAAACTAAGTAAATCTTCCGTTGGGACCGAAAGCGCTCAAAAAAACATTGACCAGGAGATCGGTAATCTTGATTTTGATGAAGTATATAAACGTACCAGAGATAATTGGGAGCAAAAGCTTTCTGTTGTTGATGTAACGGACAGTAACCAAACAAATAAGACTATTTTCTATACAGCCTTGTATCACTCACTTTTGATTCCATGGATAATCTCTGATGTTGATGGAAGATACCGGGGATATGATGGAAAAATACATCAACAAAGTGGCAGGAATCAATACGGGCAATTCTCGCCCTGGGATACTTTCAGATCTTTGAATCCTTTATTGAGTCTTTTCTACCCTGAAAAAGAGAATGATTTCATATTGTCTATGCTTGATATGTATAAACAAACTGGTCATTTACCTGTCGGGCCAATGACCGGTAATCATGTAGTGCCTATTATTGTTGATTCCTATCTGAAAGGGATAGTTGGTTATGATAAAGCACTGACGTATTCTGCCATGAAAAAAAGTATCGTTGATTCGCCATTTACCCGCTCGGATATGGGCATCTATAAAAAAGATGGATATGTTCCTGATCTGTATCCCGAATCTGTAACCCATACTGTAGAATACGCTTATGATGATTGGGCGCTATCGCAATTTTCGAAAAATATCGTCGACAATAAAGATGATTATAAGATTTTACTGAATGATGGCTATAATTATCGAAATCTTTTTAACGCGCAGACTTTATTTTTACTGCCACGAAATAAAGATAAATTCAAATTAGATCCGGGCAACTCTGGCTACAAAGAAGGAGATAAATGGATATATTCCTATTTTGTACCGCAGAATGTAAAAGACCTGGTTAATCTTATGGGAGGGAATGATCAGTTCGCTTACCGCCTTGATTCTGCTCTTTCTAATAATCTTATTTTATTTGATAATGAGCCTGTATTTCAGATACCCTATCTGTTCAATCAAGCCGGAAAACCGTCGTTAACACAGAAATGGTGTAGGAAAATAATGCTGACGCGTTATAGCGCCAATCCAGGCGGGATTCCGGGAAATGATGATTTGGGATCCATGTCAAGCTGGTATGTTTTCAGTGCTTTGGGGCTTTATCCTGTGTGCCCGGGAAGGCCGTTGTACGCTATTAGTTCACCGCTGTTTCAATCAGTAACACTACACCTGGCAAATGGAAAGAGATTTGTCATTAACTGTATCAATTCTTCTTTAAAAAATTCTTTCATACAATCATTGACGGTTGATGGTAAACCCGAAAAACAATTAACCATACCTCATTCAACGCTTTTAAATGGAGGAACGATGACCTTTAGAATGGGTAAATATCCGGGTAAATGGGCCGATAATACAGATCCTCTTGAACTATCAGAAACAAAAGGAAGCCCTGATTTCAGATTATTAAGTTGTGCTGCTTCAAAAGAAAAAGTCGAACCTGATGAACCTTTTGTAGTACACTTTTCATTAATCAATAAGGGAAGTATTGGTACCAAAATAATTAAATTATACGTCAACGGAGAAAAATATGCCTTTAAAAATTGCCTGGTTTTACAAGGCCAATCAAAGGAGGATTCCATAACGTGCAGGCTATACCCGGTTGGTAAAACGATATTAAAAATTGATGGCTTGCCACCCATTATTATGGAAGTGGAGCGTTCAAAAAAGATGGAGGGGCAACCATTTAGGGTTACCAGCCTTGCTGCAGAACCTATGGTTAAGCAGTATGCTACGGAACATGTTAATTATTCAGTTCAGAATATTGGAGGCTATAATCATATTTTTCACATTCCCCTGACCATTAATGATTCACTAGTATTTATGGATAGTGTTGAAATTGCACCGGGCGCAAAAAAGAATATCAGGCATACGATTGTGTCTTATCAAAACGGACTAAAAATCATTAGGGTTGATAGCATGGTGAAAAGATATAAGGTGTATAATGATAATCTGAGTTCTCTTTTGTTGGATTTCCCGGCAATTAGAAATAGGGGTGATAATATAATTAGGGACAGTTCCGGATTTCAAAATAACGGTGACATTGTGTGGTCCGATTTGGGCGATGTAAGAAAAGACAGTAGTGGATTGTTATTTGGGAAAGACTGTTTTGTAGAAGTACCCAAATCAGAAAGCCTGGATGTCATGGGCGAGACTATTACCATGATGGGTTGGGTTTATCCTACAAAAGAAGCACATGGTTTAGTTGACCTGATTACCAAAGGAGATAATCATGTTTTACAAGTATCTGGTAGATCACTTTCATTTTTTGCCGGCGGCTGGGGTAGAGGGGACTGTAACGCGGAACTTCCCCCGAACTGGATTCAACATTGGCATCATATAGCAGGTGTTTGCACTGGTAAAAAACTATCTCTTTATATTGATGGAATACTGAGAGCGAATACTATTTTGGAAGACGCTGTTAACTTATCAAATTCCAATACCTGGGTTTTGGGACGAAATGAAGAATTCCCTTCAGAAAGAATATTTAATGGATACATGAAAATGTTGAAAATATTCGAAGCCCCGCTGACACAAAAAGAGATTGATTCAATCTTTGATAAAGAGAAAGTTTTTATAAATGAGTAAGACGCTATTGTTCTTTTAAAGAAAACAGAAGCGAGTTGTACCTGCCCGGTTTTTAAAACCTGGCAGGTCTGCAGCGTTGGAGTATTTAATAAAAGTTTGCCTTTCAGATTCTGAGAAAATAGAAATGTCAGATAAATGTTTGTTTACTGGATTTAAACCTTACGTTCCATAGATTTGTGCAATAAATTTCAGCCTGCCTGCCGTAGACTGCTCTGTGTACATCTGTGTAATCCCTGGCAAAATCTGGCATTCACTATAACAAATCAAATAAAAAGTACATCATGTTACAAAAAAATTTTACCATTATTATTTGTGTTTTATTTCTATTCACTGTGCAATGTTCCTTTGCGCAGCCGATACAAACTTCTGTTCAGGAAAAAGATGGCATCACCCTATTTTCTTTGTCCAATAATGATGTAGTGCAACAGGTTTTTATTAAGAAAGACATGTTGGCGGGCGATGCGCTGTCAGGAAAAGAAGCATGGCTGGCGCAATACAATAATTCAAATCACAGGGTTTTTACAGATGGCAATTTTGCATTGAAGATGATGTGGACAGACTGGTCGGCGCCGGGTAAAGTGGCTAATGCAGATGTACAGGTTTCTTTTAATAAAAAAGATTACCGTTATCAGTCTTATGATTTCAAAGACATTTCTAATGGAGGTAAAGAACTGGAACTTTATTTTTTGCCCTTCGACAATTCCAATACCATTCAACTCAAACTTACGTACCAACTTTTACCCGGTAAATTTTATGCCCGACGCCAGGTAGCGGTTCGCGATACCATTAAAGAAACGAATTGGTTAGACAAAATTATTTCACGTACCGGCAAGATTAATGCATGGGATGAAGATGCGAATTCAATCACAGGGATGGTTACCCGTAACACACAAAATATATCGCATGATGAGAATAACCGTATTTTGAAAAAAGGAGCGTTCGGACAGCCCTGTGCCATTGACTTTGCTTCCGGTGGTGTTTTCTTTGGCGTGGAATACCCCGCTGCAACCACCACAATAAAACGGATGGGAAATCAAACTTTTGATGTATCCTGCGATGAAATTGTGGGAACGATTGTGAAAGACAATTGGATTAGCAGTAAGTGGGTGGTAGAAGGACTTTCCCCTGATCATTATGTAAAAAACTGGTTCTTCAAATACCTTCCTGATATTCGTGTTGCACCCGACAGGCCTTATGCATTGTACAACTCCTGGTACGATTTGCGTTCACCGGCATTTAAAGATGTAGCGCCTGAGCACATCATGAATGAAAAGAATATCATGAATATTATCAGCCAGTTCAAAAAAAATATGATCGAGCCTTATGGCATTCATTTAGATGCATTTGTGCTGGACGATGGATGGGATGTACATCACAGCGACTGGCAGTTAAGAAAGACAACTTTTCCGAATGGCCTTAAACCTGTTTCGAATGCATTAGACAAATTAGGAACCACGTTGGGCGTCTGGTTTGGCCCGACCGGGGGATATTCTTTTCGGATGGATCGTGTCAACTGGATGCGCGATCATGGGTATGAAGTTACCGGTACTGGTGAAAGTTCGATGCTGTGCATTGCAGGAACCAAATACAGCGCTTTGTTTCAGAAGCGTACTACAGATATGGTGAGAAATGAAGGCGTGGGATATTTTAAATGGGATGGTATCCAGTTTTCCTGCAGCGATCTCACGCATGGGCATCCTATAGGTTATTATTCCCGCAGGGCAATATTAGATTCTGTGATCGCAAAATGTAATGCAGTGAGAGCTGTTAATCCGAATGTATTTCTGAACATTACATCCGGTACCTGGCTTAGTCCCTGGTGGATGAGCTATGGTAACCAGATATGGATGCAGGGGGGCGATTATGGCTTTGCAGATATACCTTCCGTGAATCAGCGTGATGCTTCTATGACTTATAAAGACATGGTGTTATATGATGATTTTTATAAACAGGATGATTGGTTTCCTATTTCTAATCTAATGACGCATGGTATCATCAAAGGAACGCTCAATGAGATAGGCGGAGCGGATGATCCGTTATCTAAATTTACAGATGATGCGATGTTTTATTTTGGCCGGGGAGTTACTATGTATGAGTTGTACATTTCTCCTGACCTGTTGAATAAAGGCGAATGGACTGCACTCAGCAAGTCGTTGAAATGGGCGGAGAATCGTTTTCCGGTGCTGGTAAATACAGACATGGTAGGAGGAGATCCGGGCCAGGGAGAAGCTTACGGATATGTTCACTGCAAAAATAATAAAAGCATTATTGCCGTACGTAACCCGGTAATACAACAGCAAAGCCTACACGTAAAATTAGACCCGAAGTATGGTATCAATCCTGCAGCCAATTCATTGGTACTGGAGCGGGTATATCCTACCCGTTGGATATCACCTGGTTTGTATTCCGCAGGAGCCACTGTTGATATTCCGTTAGCAGGATATGAATCTGCTGTTTATGAAGTATATCCTTTGGATTCTGCCCGAAGGCCATTGGTGGCAGGCGTTACATTTAGCCTAAAAGAAGAAAAAGACCGGCAATATGATATGGATGTATTGCAATCCGGTGGCCATGTTACACTTTTGAATCCGGGATTTGTGTCCGGCATAAAAGTCAATGGCGTTTCAGCAAAAACGGATGACCTGGTATTGCCTGAAAAAAATGATACCTCTATCCTGCAATCAAAGGAGTTGTCATTTAACGGCGGTGAACTGGATGCTAAACTGAATTTAGACAAAGGTGATTTGCAACCGCGGTTTGTAGTTTTTCTTCACTCCGACAGCGCTTACCAGGGCAAGAGCTTTCCAGACGGGAAATTGATCGTGGATGGCAGTGAGGTAAAAGCTACCCTGGAAAATCAGAAAGGGATGTGGAGCGCCTACTCGTTTGTATTAACCGGTGATAAAAATGGCGCACATACATTTCGTTTTGAATTGGGTAAAAATAGTAATGTCGACGCATGGAAAGGTACTGCAGATGTATGGTTGATCGCACAACATAAACAACCGGTGCAAACTATTTCGATTACAACTAAAGAAAGAATTGAAAGTACACCCATGCCTCCCAGTCCTTATCAGTCCGATGCTATTCAAAAAGAAATGCATTTGGGGAGCGGGGGATTGAATTTGTAATGGGAGCTGCTGTTGGCGGAGACGCCAACAGCAGCTCTTAGTTTCATCAAACCTGATACTACTCGATAAATGCCAATCTTTTATTGACTTTCAACAAATCATCTTGTAATGTTGTTGTCGTAGACGCCAACAGCAGCAGGAGGTGTAATGTTATCTGAATCAAAATTTGCACGACGGGTTGACGCTCCGTATCACTCTTCTCATGCTTTCATCCTCAAAACAGACTTTATGAAGCAGAAGCATCTATTGCGTATGCGTGGAGTCCGATGCCTGGCCTTTACCTATCAGATCCATAAACTGGTTGAGCTTAGGAGTAATGATGATCTCTGTGCGCCTGTTAAGAGATCTTCCCTCAGGAGTATCATTGCTGGCAACGGGATTGTATTCACCGCGTCCTCCTGCAGTGAGGCGTTGCGGATCCACACCATAATTATTTTGAAGAGATTGTACCACAGAGGACGCCCTGAGTGCACTCAGGTCCCAGTTATTGCGGATGTTAGGCATTAAGATAGGAACGGAGTCAGTGTTACCTTCTATTAATACATCGAAATCCTTATAGTCGTTGATAATTTTTGCAACCTTTGACAGCACATCTCCGGCTCTGTCCGAAATATCATAGCTACCGGATTTGTAAAGCATGCTATCCGAGAGAGAAATATACACTACACCCTTCAACACTTTCACATTCACATCCTGGAGTTCGTCTTTGCTTAATGACCTGGTGAGGTTATTCGTAAGCACCATATTCAGAGAATCACTTTTGCTTCGGGAAGCGTTTAGTTCCTGTATGTATTGGTTGGATGACTTAATCTGATCTATCAGCTTGGAAATATTTGTGTTTCCCTGCCCGGTCGTAGCAAGGCATTTATCTAATGTCGATTGCAGATCCGTCACATGTTGCTGTTCGGCGTTTATCCGTTCCTGCAAACTTGAAATCTGGACGGTAGCCCTGCCCAGGTTATCTTTACATTGTTCGCCATCCCTGGTAAGCTGGCTGTTCGTATCCTGCAAACTATTATAGTTTGCCTGTAGGTTGTCAAACTTCTTTGTACTTACACAGCCTGTGGTAAGTAGCATAGCTGCAGCCATGGTGACTAAGCTAAGATTAATTTTCACGATTAAAATTATTTAAATTAATAATAAGGTTATATGGCAAAGGTAGCAGAAACAGGTACCGATGTAGATCCGTTATTTTCCTATAATAATTACAAAACCATAAATCATTACACCAAGCCTACCCACACTTTATTTTTTTACAACACGATTTATAGCCCCGGATCTACCAGGCTTACCGGTTCTGCCAAATAAGCCAAAAGAGTTCAAAACGAGCCACAGCCAACAACATGCCGGTAAATGTATTTTTTTTAACCTTCGGGGATGCGCCTTAAAAAATTTTCTTTTGGTAATTGAAATTATTAATCCATAAGAGAAATTGAGATGCTACATTTAACAAAAAGTTGGATTTCGTTTAAAAAATGAAAGAGCCCAGGCAATGTGCTTTGTTGATAATAATGGACGACATAGTAAAGGATTGTGGTGGCCATTTTATTCTGAAACAGTAAACGAACAAATGAGATGATTTTCTATTTTCTAAAAATTTTATTTAGATAACGGTATATTTGACAAGCATTAATTTCCTGATAAACCGGGTTTCCCGGAAATATCAAATAGTAAAAATTCTTTACTATTAATGTCCAAAATTTTTAAAACAACTTGAATCAGAACCCTGGAAAGATTGAACGCCATAAGACTGACGCCATGCATGGATTAAAATGGAAGAAATCATAACATTAAGTTTACAAAAAGGCAGCGGAATTGAAGCAAAGTATTTTGAGGGAGGCGCTTGAGGGAAGGTTTAATATAGTATTATCACCATACAAATAAAATCATGAAAAAAACAATTCTCTTATTACTTACCGCATTATGCATTTGCACATTTGGTTTCGCGCAGGCCAACGACCAACAAACTGAACTTCATATTATTCCGGAACCTGTTTCCGTAAACCTGCAAAAAGGCAATTTCTCATTAAAACCAAATACATCCGTTATTGTTGAAGGCGCAGCGGCGCAGGATGTTGCGACGTTATTTACAAAAATGTTGAATACGCCTACTGGCTATCATCTATTGGCAAAAAAAGGTAAAGAAGGAAGCGATGCCATCATATTAAAAATCAACAATACGCCGGACTCCAGGTTAGGCAAAGAAGGATATACTTTAAAGGTCACCGCTAAAAATATAATCATAGCGGCCAATCAACCCAATGGACTTTTTTATGGAATACAAACGTTGATGCAACTTCTTCCTCCTGATGTGGAAAGCCAAACGGCCATTAAATCTTCGAAATGGGAAATCCCTTGTGTGAGTATCATCGATTACCCGCGTTTTGGCTGGCGCGGGCTGATGCTCGATGTAAGCCGTCATTTTTTTTCCAAGGAGTTCGTGGAACAATACATTGATGAGATGGCCAAATACAAATACAATATTTTTCATTGGCACCTTACCGACGACAACGGCTGGCGTATTGAAATAAAAGGGTTGCCGCTGCTTACAGAAGTGGGCGCCTGGCGTGTACCTCGCACCGGACGCTGGGGCACCTTTGAATCGCCACAACCCGGTGAAAAAGCCACCTACGGAGGATACTATACACAACAGGATATTCGTGATGTGGTGGCTTATGCCAAAAAACGCTTCATCACCATTTTGCCGGAAATTGATGTGCCGGCACATAGCCTGTCGTTAATTGCTGCTTATCCAAATCTATCCTGTACACAACTGCAATACCCGGTAAACCCCGGAAGTCCGTTTTATACAAAAGAAGATAATGTGCTCTGCGTTGCCAATGATTCTACCTGGCTGATGCTCGATAAAATATTTACGCAGGTGGCTGAATTGTTTCCATGTGACTACATACATGTGGGCGGGGATGAAGCCTACAAAGGTTTTTGGGCAAAAGACCCAAAAGATCAGGCGCTCATGAAAAAGGAAAATATAGCAGATCTTGATGGCTTACAAAGTTATTTTGAAAAGAAACTGGAGAAGCTGATTACCTCGAAAGGTAAAAAGATGATTGGCTGGGATGAGATACTTGAGGGCGGAATTGCGCCAGAAGCTACTGTTATGAGTTGGCGCGGTATGGAGGGCGGAACCAACGCGGCCAAGATGGGCCACCAGGTAATTATGACACCCAATGATTATACTTATTTAGACCTCTACCAGGGAGATCCTTTGATAGAACCTGCGACTTACAGCATGTTACGGCTGAATACCTGTTATCAATTTGAACCGGTACCTGATAGTGTGGACCCGAAATATATTCTTGGCGGGCAGGGAAATTTGTGGGCAGAATCAGTTCCCAATGATCGCCATGCTGAATACATGACCTGGCCAAGGGGATTAGCATTGTCAGAAGTTTTTTGGTCGCCTAAGGATAAACGCAACTGGCCTGACTTTATCAGGCGCATGCAAGACCGCTTTAAATATATGGATGTGGAGCACGTGAAATATGCCCTTAGCGCCAACGACCCTATCATTAGCGGTGTAAGAGATGCTAATGATTCTTTACAGGTGAAATTAGCCACTGAAATACCTGGCCTTGATATTTATTATCGTTTTGATGAAACCAATCCTGATAATTTTTCACCGAAATATGAAGGCGAGCCATTAATTATTCCCAAAGGCGCCTCAGAGATTAGAGTGATAACGTATCTTGATGGCAAACCCTTCGGGCACCAGATCAATTGTCCTTTAAGCGATGTGGCGAAAAGAGTCCCGGGGAATAGGAAATAAGGAGTAATAAGTGACCAGAGATAAGTAAACAGTAATAAGCAGAGAAAAGATAATAAAGAATGGCAAATGAAAGACTGCCCGACCAGCAGACAGGTTTGTTTAGTGCGAAAAGTTTTTAAATAAGAATTTCAATTAATAGTTTGTTTACTGCAACATATTTTTTCTTATTCGTGGTAATTGGTGTAATTCGTGGCTTATTCTTCAATTAAAAAATCAACTCATGCCAACAGACAAAGAAACTGAAAACAAAACAGAAGGATTAGGCAGGCGTACCTTTTTAAAAAGCGCCGGCATGCTTGGCGCCGGTCTTTTTACTACCGGCCTTCCTGTAGCGGCAGGCCCTTTTCTGCCGGGTGAGCCATCTCACGGTGGTGTGCCCGAAGATAAAAAATTACATGAGCAATGGATTGGCTCTCTCACTGAAAGAGGAATACCAACTACTTACCTGAAAAGCAAAAACGAACTGCGATTTATTGGTATGCCTGTTGGCGGCATCATGACAGGAACGCTTTATCTCGGCGGCGACGGAAGATTATGGTTGTGGGATATTTTCAATAGTAAGCAAAGGGGTATTGATCCTAAAGAAATATTATGGGAACCTTTAGGCCGCAAAGTAAGCTCCACCGATGGAGCTGCTTACCTGGAACCACCGCCTTCTTCAGCCAAACAGGGAATCGAACAAGGTTTTTCTATAAAAGTAAAATCTAACGGTAAAGAATACATCCGCCAGCTTCGCGAAGCCGATTGGAAAGAAGTAAGTTTCACCGGGCAATATCCATTGGCCACGATTCAGTTCACGGATAGCAGCCTTCCTTTCTCCGTAACGATGGAAGCATATTCGCCTTTTATTCCATTGAATGCGGATGACTCGGGATTGCCTGCGACAGTATTTTCAATTACGATTCATAATACCTCTAAAAGCGCCCTGGAAGCATCTCTTGTAGGCTGGTTGGAAAACGCCTGCCTGTTTTTTCAAAAAGATAAAACTTCCTTTAAAAGACAAAACAGCCGCATAAAAAAAGACCATTTGTTGGCTGTTTTTTGTGAATCGAAACAGGATATAACGGATAGTAAAATAGCCCAATTACCTGATTATGGAACGATGTGCCTTTCGTTATTGTCAGATAACGGTGTGGCATACACGGATTTTAATACGCTCGATTTAAACGCTTTCAATTTTAAACAGAAAGATTCCCAGGCAGTAAAAGACAAACAGGAATTGCTTACCGGTGGTTTATTAAAGGATTTAAAAGTATTGCCTGGCAAAAGTCAAACCGCAAATTTTATCCTGAGCTGGCATTTTCCTAATACCGATTTAAATGTGAAAGATGCCCAGGCCGGGAATTATTATTCAAAAAAATTTAAAGATGCATTTGAAGTAGCCCAATATCTTGGAAAAAATTTTCAAAGGTTGGAACGTGATACAAAACTATGGCGAGATACCTGGCAGGATTCCACTTTGCCGCATTGGTTTTTAGAAAGAACTTTCAGCAA
>Ga0134126_10010232_pt1 | contig 11828 bp, 14 predicted proteins | sample KB31752_FD_96881 | JGI IMG/M metagenome (GOLD analysis project Ga0134126, IMG submission 96881) | Terrestrial soil microbial communities with excess Nitrogen fertilizer from Kellogg Biological Station, Michigan, USA - KB3-175-2 | ecosystem: Environmental > Terrestrial > Soil > Unclassified ...
AGCACGCTGGCCGAGCCGATGATGGACGCCGAGGTGGTGGCCCGGGCCGTGGTCTACATGGCGGGCCTGCCGCTGGACGCGAACGTCCAGTTCATGACGGTGATGGCGACCAAGATGCCGTTCATCGGCCGAGGCTAGCGCGCCGTCGCACTCACCGCCGCTGGCCTGTCCCCGGCGGGCACGGCCGAACCTGCCCGGGCTGACCATCTGCGCCCTGCTTCGGGGAGACTGCACACCAGGGCCCGCCGCTTCCGGCCGGGCGTCACAGTCATCCGGAGGGAGCAAGCACCATGGCACTCAGTGCGCGCAACCAGCTCAGGGGCACCGTCGAGAACGTCAAGTCGGGCGCGGTCATGGCCGAGATCACCGTGAACGTCGACGCGGGCCCGGTCATCGCCGCCATCACCGACTCATCCCGCGAGCGCCTCAACCTCAAGGAGGGCGACCAGGTCACCGTGGTGATCAAGGCCACCGAGGTCATGATCGCCACCGACTAGCCGCACACCCGCCCCGCCGCCCGGCGCTGGCGCCGAGCGGGCGGCAGCGGGGAGGCGGGGCGGGCCGATAGGTTGGGCGGGTGCGGGAGTGGGCGGAGATCCGCGCCGAGACGGTCATCTACGAGGACGAGGCCGTCCTGGCCCTGAACAAGCCGGCCGGCCTGGCCGTCATGGGCGAGCGGCACGAGACCGACCTGGTCCGACTGGCTCAGGACGACGGCGAGAAGCTGTACCCGGCCCACCGCATCGACAAGGTCACCTCGGGCGCGCTGCTGCTGGCCAAGGAGCTGCGCCTGCACGGTGACCTGACCCGGCAGTTCAACAAGCGCACGGTCGAGAAGGTCTACCTGGCCGTCACCCGCTCCACCGGCCTGCCCGAGCGCGGCACCATCGAGCTTCCGCTCAGCGTGGGCCGCAAGAGCCGGGTCCGGGTCGCGGCCAACCGCGCCGACATCGCCTTCGACGAGTCCCGATCGCGCTGGTCGGTCACCGCCGAGGAGGAGTTCCAGCACGTCAGGACCTACCCCTCGGTGACCACGTTCGCGCGGCTGTGGGACGACGACCAGCACACCCTGCTGGCCGTCCACCCGGTCACCGGGCGGCGGCATCAGATCCGCGTGCACCTGGCCTGGATCGGCCACCCGATCGAGGGTGACCCGCTGTTCGGCAAGGTGACGCAGGCCCGCACGCTGCTGCACTCGTGGCGGCTAGGCTTCGACGCGGCCTGGGCCGGCGGCGCGCGCATCGACGTCGAGGCGGCGCCGGGCCCGGACTTCTGGGCCCCGGTCGGCGGCGAGCCGGTGCCGCTGCCGGACCGGCAGGCCGTGCGCCAGGCCCTGCCGCCGCCCGCCTAGTTCAGGTCCCGCGCGGTGCCGATGCGAGAATTGGGACGATAACTCCGAGTGCGGCGAGATGGCCCGGTTAGGCGGAGGCGGGGCACATGTCCATGCTGACAACGGGGCGGCTGCCCGTGCGGCTCGTCCCGCTGGTCGGCCGTCAGCGTGAGCTCAGCGACGTCATCGAGGCCCTGGCCCGGCACCGGCTGCTGACCTTGACCGGGCCCGGCGGCACGGGCAAGACCCGGCTGGCGCTGGCCGCCGCCGAGGCCGTCCGCGGCGCGGGCGAGCAGGCGGTCGGCTGGGTCGAGCTGGCGCCCGTCGACGACCCGGCGGTGGTCCCGCTGGCGGTGGCGGGCGAGCTGGGCGTGCGCGAGATCCCCGGCCAAGAGGTCACCGACATCATCGCCGAGCACGTGGCCGACCGGCCGATGCTGCTGGTGCTGGACAACTGCGAGCACCTGGCCGCCGCCGCGGCGGAGCTGGCCGACCGGCTGCTCGGGGCGTGCCCGGCGCTGACCATCCTGGCCACCAGCCGCGAGGCGCTCGGGGTGGACGGGGAGCGCCAGCTGGCCGTCCCGCCGCTGGCGCTGCCGCAGGGCACCGCCACGCCGGTGGCGGCGACGCTGGCCGAGTTCGACGCGATCAGGTTCTTCGAGCAGCGGGCCCAGCTGGCGCTGCCCTCGTTCCGCCTGGTCGACGACAACGCCGCCGCCGTGCATCAGGTCTGCCGCCGGCTGGACGGGCTGCCGCTGGCCATCGAGCTGGCCGCGGCCCGGCTGCGGATCCTGTCCACCGGCCAGCTGGCCGAGCGGCTGGACGACGTGTTCACCGTGCTGGTCGGCGGCGCGCGGACCGCACCGCGCCGGCACCAGACCCTGCGCGCCACCCTGGACTGGAGCCACGACCTGCTGGCCGAGGACGAGCGGGCGGTGTTCCGGCGGCTGGCCGTGTTCGCGGGCGGGTTCACGCTGGCCGCCGCCGAGCAGGTCGCCGCCGGAGTGGCCGCCGGGGTGGCCGCGGCGGGCAACACGGCCGGCGATCCCGGGCCAGCCGCGACCCCGGCCGACATCCCGGCGGGCGGCGTGCTCGACCTGCTGACCCGGCTGGCCGACAAGTCGCTGCTGCGGGTCGACCGGTCCGGCGGCGAGGTCCGCTACCACCTGCTGGCCACGGTCCGCGACTACGCGCGGGAACGGCTCACCGCGGCCGCCGAGTACGACCAGGCGCGCCGGGCCCACCTGCGGTTCTACGCCGAGTTCGTGGAGCAGATCGAGCCCAGGATCGGCGGCGGGGGTGAGTCGCTGGGCCAGGTGGACCTGGAGCGCGAGCTGAACCGCATCGAGGTCGAGACCCCGAATATCCGGGCCGCGCTGGAGTTCGCCCGCTCGGCCGGAGACATGACCGGCGCGCTGCGGATCACCGGGCCGCTGGAGCGCTACGCCTACCTGCGCGGCCAGTACAGCGAGGTCCGGCGCTGGATGGACTCGGCCGTCATCATCGGCCCGGACGCGCCGACCATGCTGCTGGCCAAGGCGCTGCTGGGCAGCGGCCGGCTGGCCCACCTGCAGTGCGACTACGCCACCGCGGTGCGCCGGCTCGAGGCCTCGCTCAGCCTGTACCAGGAACTGGACGACGCGCACGGCATCGCCAGGGCACTGCAGGGGCTGGGCAGCGTGGCCCGCGAGCAGGGCCGTTACGACCGGTCCCTAGAGCTGCACGCCGAGGGCCTGGCCATCGCCGAGGCGGCCGGGGATGACTGGGCCGCGGCCACCGCCCACAACTTCCTGGGCTTCGCGTCCTGGCTGCGCGGCGACTACGAGCGCGCCGTGGCCGAGTGCACCGTGGCCCGCGACGGGTGCCGCGCCCTGGGCGACGTGGAGGGCATCGTCTGGGCGCTGCTCAGCCTGGCCGCGGTCGCCCGCTACCAGGGCCGCGACGATCGCGCCGCCGGCCTGCTGGAGCAGAGCCTGGTCCGCTCGGAGGGCATCGGGTTCCGCGAGGGGGTGGCCTGGGCGCTGGAGCAGCAGGGCCTGCTGGCCGCCGGCCGCGGTGAGCCCGAGGCCGAGGAGCTGCTGCGCCGCAGCCTGGACCTGCACCGCGAGCTGCGCGACCGGTGGCGGACCTGCAGCGTGCTCGACGACCTGGCCATGCTGGCCCTGGCCGGCGGACGCGCGGCGGACGCGGCGGCGCTGCTGGCCGCGGCCGAGGCGCTGCGCGGGGTGATCGGCACCATGGTCGCGCCCTGCGAGCAGCCCCAGCACGAGGCGACGATGGCCGGGGCTCGCGCCGCCCTCGGCGACGACGCGTTCGAGGCCGCCTGGCAGCGGGGCCTGCTGGCCCCGCTCGACGACCTGCTGGCCGGCTCCCCCGCCGCGCCGACACCCACCGCGCCAGCCCCGGCCACGCCAGCCCCGGCCGAGCCCAGCCCAGCCGGGCCGCCCGAGCCGGACCCGGAGACCAGCCCGGAGCAGCCCCCGCTGCGCATCCGTGCGCTCGGCGCGGCCACCGTGCATCGCGGCGACACGCTCGTCACCGCCGCCGACTTCGGCTACGCCAAGCCGCGCGAGCTGCTGTTCCTGCTCCTCTCGTCGCCGCCGCTGACCAGGGAGCAGCTTGGCGTTGCCCTGTGGCCCGATCAGTCCCGGCAGCAACTCGGCAACGCCCTGCACACCGCGCTGCGCGGCGTGCGCCGGGCCCTCGGCGACCCCGGCTGCGTGGTCTACGCCGAGGGCCGCTACACCTTCGACCGGTCCCGGCCGCTGGACTGCGACATTGAGATCTTCGAGCAGGCCCTGGCCGCCGCCCGCCGGGCCCAGCCCGCCTCGGCCGCGCTGCCCGACCTGCAGCGCGCCATCGCCGCCTACGGCGGTGACTTCCTGGCCGAGATGACCGCGGGCGACTGGGCCCGGGCCCGCCGCGACGGGCTGCGCCGCGCGTTCGAGGCCGCGCTGCTCGCGGCCGGCCGCCTGCACGCCGCGGCCGGCCGTCACCAGGCCGCGGTGACCGCCTTCCGCCGCCTGGTCGCGCACGAGCCGCTCAACGAGACCGCCCACCGCGAGCTGATGAGCAGCTGGGCCCAGCTCGGCGAGACCGCCCGCGCCGTGCAGCATTACGCCGAGCTCGCCGAGCTGCTGCGCGAGCAGGTCGGCGTGCCGCCCGCCGCCGAGACCACCGCGCTCTACCAGCGGCTGGTCGGCGAGCGATAGGGTCTGCTAGGCCAGCGACGGGTGCGGGTGGAGGGGTGACGAACAGCCGCGACGGCCAGGGGAACCCTGGCCACGAGCCACCGGAGGGCGAGACCGAGCCGGACTCCCGGTTCACTCTCGCTAACGAGCGCACCTTCCTGGCCTGGAACCGGACCGCGCTGGCCCTGGTCGTGGCCGGGCTGGGCATCGTCCAGCTGCTGCCGCCGTTCCCCGGCGTGCCGTGGGGCCGCCACGTGCTCGGCGTCCCGCTGATCGTGCTCGGCGCGACCGTCGCCGCGGCCGCCTACGCCGAATGGCGCCGGGCCCAGGTGGCCCTGCGCCACGGGCGGCCGCTGCCCCGGTCGGTGCTGCCGCTGGTGCTGGCCGCCACCATCGGCGGCATCGCCGCCCTGTCCGCGATCATCCTGCTCGTCTCGGCCCGTGCGGTAGGCCGCCCGTGCCCGCCGACCGCCGCGACCATCGCGACCACAGCCAGCACCCGGAGGACATCGAGGCCCTCGACCCCGGCCTGGCCAGGGAGCGCACCCGGCTGGCCTGGGCCAGGACGGCGATCGCGTTCGCCGCCGTCGGCGCCGTGGTGGTGCGCAAGGACGTGCTCGACGGCCTGGTCGTGCTGGCCGGGGCGCCGCTGGTGTGGGCCATCGGGCACTACGCGGTGCGCCACAAGCGACCCGAGCAAGCCTCCGGCCGGTTGCTGGTGGTGACTTTGAGCGTCATCGTGACGGCCGCGCTGGCCACGCTGGTCGCGTTCCTCGGCCACAGCCCGGCCAGCCTCGACCAGATCCTGCCCCGGCACGGCTGACCGGCCTGGCCGCGCTTTGAGCGGGCCCGATTTCGGGCGTACCTCTGATTGTGATATTCGCCAGAAACGGGATCGACCTGCGCCGGGCCGACGAGGCCGCCCGTCGGCGCAGGCGCATGATGCCGACGCTGCTCTGCGTCTTTGAGCAGATCCCGCTGGCCTGAGCCGTTCCACGGCCGGCCGGCGGCCCCGGGCTAGCCTCGGCACGTGGCAGACGATGACGCGGCGGTACCGTCCCAGGCAGTACCGTCCCAGGCGGCGCCGTCCCAGGCGGCGCCGTCCCAGGCACAGCCGTCCCAGGCACAGCCGTCCCAGGCACAGCCGTCCCAGGCACAGCCGTCCCAGGCGACCGGGACCGCCGCCCTGCAGGCCGGGTGGTCGCATGGGCACCGGGACGTGTCGGGCGGCTGGCTGCGGCCCACCGTGTTCGGCGCCGTCGACGGGCTGGTCACCAACGCCTCGCTGATCGCCGGGGTCGGCGGCGGCGGCGTGTCCGACCACGCCATCGTGCTGACCGGCGTGGCCGCCCTGGTGGCCGGGGCGTTCTCCATGGGCACCGGCGAGTACATCTCGGTGACCAACCAGAACGAGCTGGTGCACTCCGAGGTCGCGCTCGAGCGGCGGATGCACGCCGAGTTCCCCGCCGCCGAGCAGGAAGAGCTGGCTGGCTACTTCCGCTCCTACGGCGCCGACGCGGAGACCGCCGACCGGATGGCCGTCGCCGTGTCGCAGGACCCCGGCACCGCGCTGCGCGTGCACACCCGCGAGGAACTCGGCGTCGATCCCAACGAGCTGCCCTCCCCCCTGCTGGCCGGCTCGGCCTCGCTGCTGGCCTTCTCGCTCGGCGCGCTGATCCCGCTGCTGCCCTACCTGGTCGGGCTGCCCGTCCTCGGCGCGACGCTGGGCCTCACCGCGCTGGCGCTGGTCATCGGCGGGATGGTCGTCGGCCGCCTGACCGGCCGACCGCTGCTGCACTCCGGGCTGCGCCAGCTGGCGCTCGGCGCGCTGGCCATCGGCGTCACCTACGCCGTCGGCAGCCTGATCGGCAGCCACGTCGCCCACGGCTGACCGGCGGTACTAGGCCGCCCGAAAGCAGCCCTGACCGCCGCTGGGGATCGCGGCTTGACCGTGCCGCTCGACAACCGTGCCGCTCGGCAACCGTGCCGCTCGGCGACCGTGCCGCTTGACAACCGTTGGCTAACTAGATTAGCTTTTAGCTAATCGGATTAGCCAAATAGCTACGGGAGAACGCACATGACCGAGTTCCTTGAGCACCAGGGTGGCCAGCTCAGCTACGACGTGACCGGTGACGGGCCCCTGGTGGTGCTGTCGCCCGGCATGGGCGACCTGCGGCAGTCCTACCGGTTCCTGGCCCCGCAGCTGGCCCGGGCCGGCTACCGGGTGGCCACCGTCGACATGCGCGGCCACGGCGACTCCAGCCTGGGCTGGCCCTCGATCACGCGTACCGACGTGGCCGGCGACCTGGTCGCGCTGATCGGCCACCTGGGCGGGCCCGCGGTGATCGTCGGGCAGTCGCTGTCCGGCGGCGCCGCCACCATCGCCGCGGCCACCGAGCCCGGCCTGGTGGCCGGCATCATCGAGATCAACCCGTTCACCCGGACCCAGAAGACCGACCTGGGCGCGCTGCTGCGGGTCGGCCGCTACCGCCGCGGCGGGCTGCGGCTGATGGGCACCCAGATCTTCCGCAGCCTGGGCATCTGGCGGAGCTACCTGAACGTCGCCTACCCGACCAAGCCCGCCGACTGGACCGAGTACCTGGCCACGCTCACGGCCAAGCTCAGCGAGCCGGGCCGGATGGCCGAGTTCATGAAGACCGGTAAGTCCACGCCCGCCGACGCCGAGGCCCAGCTGCCCAACGTGCAGTGCCCCGCGCTGATCATCATGGGCGCCGAGGACCCGGACTTCCCCGACCCCGGGGCCGAGGGCGAGGCCGTCGTCGCCGCCCTGCCCGCCGGGCTGGGTTCCGTGGCCGTCATCCCCGGTGCCGGGCACTATGCGCACGCGCAGACCCCCGACCAGGTCGCCGCGCTGGTGCTCCCGTTCCTCGAGAAGAACGCCCGTGCCTAGAGCCGGCCTGACCCGCGACGACGTCGTCGCCGCGGCGGCTGGGCTGAGCGACGAGATCGGCTACGCCGAGCTGACCATGGGCCTGCTGGCCCAGCGGCTCGGCGTCCGGCCGCCCTCCCTGTACAAGCACGTCGATGGCCTGGCCGACCTCCAGCACCGGATGGCGACCCTGGCCATGACCGAGCTCGGGGAGCAGATCCGCGACGCCCTCCAGGGTGCCGCCGGGCTGGACGCGCTGACCGCGCTGCTGACCGCGACCAGGGCCTACGTCACCGCCCACCCCGGCCGCTACACCGCGACCGTCGGGGCGGAGTTCGCCGGCCCCGACGACCCGCTGCTGGCGGCCAGCGCCCGGGTCCTCGAGTCCATAGCCGTCGTGCTGCGCGGCTACGGCATCGGCGAGGAGGAGATGACCCACGCCATCCGCACCGTCCGCTGCGCCATCCACGGGTTCGCCGCGCTTCAGGCCTCCCAGGGCTTCCAGTGGAGCGGCGACCCCGACGATAGCTTCCGCTGGATGATCAGCTTCATCGACCGCGGGCTGCGGGTCCCCCGGTCGGCCCCGCCGATGGACCTGCGCCCCGAGCCGAACCAGGAACTGGCATGACAATCGCGATCTGGATCTTGTCCCTGCTGCTCATCGCCGAGTTCGTGATGGCGCCCATCAACCTGTGGACCGGGCGCACCATGCCGATGTTCACTCGGTTCACCGGCTTCAAAACCGCGGTCGCGACCCGGGTGTTCGCCCCGGTCAAGCTGACCGGGGCGGTGCTGGTGGCCATCGGCCTGGCCGTGGCCGCGGCGGGCGCGGCCGGCGCGGCCGTGCTGACCGGCGTGTGCGCCGTCTACCTGGTTCGCCTGGCCGCGCCGGGGCGGCGTGACCCGTCGGGTGTCGGGGCCTTCGTCATATTCGGGGCCTGGGCCGTCGCGCTGCTGGTCCTGCAGATCGCGCGCGGCTAGACCCAGGCCGACTAGGTACGGGCTGGCTAGGTACGGGCTGGCTAAGTGCGGGCCGGCTAGGTGAATGCGCTCAGGCCGGTGATCTTCCGGCCCACGATCAGCGTGTTCATCTCGCGGGTGCCCTCGTAGGAGTAGATGGCCTCGGCGTCGGCCACGAACCGGCCCACGTTGTGCTCCAGCAGGATGCCGTTGCCGCCCATCAGCTCCCGTGCCCAGCCCACGGTCTCCCGCATCCGGACCGTGCAGAACGCCTTGGCCAGGGCCGAGTGCTCGTCCTTGGCCTGCCCCGTCTCCTGCAGCGTGGCCAGCTGCGAGCACAGCGCGGCCGAGGCGGTGATGTTGGCCAGCATCCGCACCAGCAGGTCCTGGACCAGCTGGAAGCCGGCGATGGGACGGCCGAACTGCTCGCGCCGGGTGGCGTAGGCCAGCGCGTGCTCGTAGGCACCGCGCCCGCAGCCGACCGCCATCCAGGCCACCCCGGCCCTGGTCAGCCGCAGCACCTCGGCGGTGTCACGGAACGAGCGTGCGTTCTGCAGCCGGTCGGTCTCCGGCACCCGGACGTCGTCCAGCGTGATCCGGGCGTTCTGCACCACGCGCAGCGCGATTTTGTCCTGGAGCTTCTCGGTGGCCAGGCCGGGCGTGCCCTGCTTCACCACGAAACCTTTGACCTGGCCGTCCTCGACATCCCTGGCCCAGACGATGATGAGGTCGGCGAACGTGGCGTTGCCGATCCAGTTCTTCTGCCCGCGCAGCACCCAGTCGTCGCCGTCCCGGCGGGCGGTGGTGGTCAGGCCGCGGGCCGCGCCCGAGCCCACGTCGGGCTCGGTCAGGCCGAACGCGCCGATCTTCTCCATCCGCGCCATGTCCGGCAGCCAGCGCTGCCGCTGCTCGTCGGATCCGCAACATAAATGGAGCCCATGGCCAGCCCGCCGTGCACGCCCATGAACGTGGCGATGGACGGGTCGGTCCGGGCCAGCTCCAGCGCGATCAGCCCGTCCAGCAGCGGGCGGCCGCCGCCGCATCCGTAGCCGCGGTAGGGCAGCCCGGCGATGCCCAGCTCTCGCAGCCCGGGCACCAGCTCGTGCGGGAACTGGGCCGCGACCCAGTACCGGTTGATGACCGGGGCCACCTCCTTCTCCATGAAGGTGCGCACCCGGTGCAGCAGTTCCCGCTCGCCGTCGTCGAGCAGCGATTCCAGGTGATAGAAGTCGGCGTCGTGGCTCATCGCGGCCTCCTTCAAGCGTCCTCGGTGAGATGTACCGGCGGGACTGAGGCTCTTTTCCTGTCTCTCAGGATCGACCGCGCCGGCCCCGCTGTCGAGGTCAGCCCGAACAACGTCGACCGGCCTGGATTGGGCCGACGGACAGCGGGCTCCTGGCCCTAGCGTGTCCCCCATGGCGGTGAAGCTGGTGCTGGTGGTACGGACCGACCTGGGCATGGGCCGGGGCAAGATAGCCGCGCAGGTGGCCCACGCCGCGGTGGCCGCGGCGCTGGCCGGCCTGGGCGCGGCCGACTTCGACCAGTGGCTGCGAGAGGGACAGCCCAAGGTGGTGCTGCGGGCCGGGTCGGCCGCGCAGCTGGACGAGATCGCCGGCCAGGCCGCGGCGGCCGGGCTGCCGGTGCAGGTCATCCACGACGCGGGCCGGACCCAGCTGGCGCCGGGCACCCCGACCTGCTGCTCGGTCGGCCCGGCCGAGGCGGACCGGATCGACGTCGTGACCGGTGACCTGACCCTGCTGTGAGATCGGCTGGTTGCCGAAGGTGATCGCGTGGGTACGTTGAGGATGTCTTCCGGCCGGGGTAACTCAGCGCTGCCGCGGGGCGGGCGGCGGGGCGACGAGGAGGTGGCACATGCAGGCAACTGTCGGTGATCGGCTGCACGTTCATGGCAACACCGTGGGCCAGCCCGAGCACATGGGCGAGATCGTGGAGGTCCACGGGTCGGGTGGCAACCCGCCGTTCCTGGTCCGCTTCGACGACGGTCATACGTCACTGGTGTTCCCCGGCCCGGACGCGGTCGTCGAGCACCCGCCCTCGGGCAAGCGCAAGCGGCGTTAAGCCAGGGACCCTGGTTCAGAGGCGCTACAGAGGCTGAGGGCACTCAATAAGCGGCGCAGGTAAAAACGGCGTATAGGCCGCCGCGCCGGAGCGCCGGCAGCCCGGCCGGGCACCGGGTCTCGCATACGGTGGACAGGTCGGTAACTCCCCCCTCTGCGTAATGGCGGTTTCATGGCGACCCTGCTGTTGATCGGCTTTGTCGGTGCGGTGCTCGTGCTCTACGTTGCGGAACGCCTGCTCAAGGCGCGGCGCAGAGCACACAAACTGCGCAGGATGAGCGATCGGCTGGACGCCGCCGCGCGCAGAGCCGAGCATCAGCACGAGAAGCGCCAGGCAGTAGCGCAGGCCAGCGCGGCACTGACCGCGTTCATGCCCGCGATCAAGGCCCCGCCGCTGACCGTGCCGGGCACCGAGGTCAAGGTCGGCCAGCCCGAGGCCGAGGCGGAGCCCGAGCCCGAGTCCGAGGCAGCGCCCGAGGAAGAGGCCGAGGCTCAGCCCAAGGCCAAAAGCGACTGCGACCGCGCCGGGCGACCGGACCACGCCCGGCCCCACCGCGGCCCCCGCACCGGCGAACAGCGCGCCCACGCGGCCGAGCAGCCGCGCGCACACACCGCCGAGCAGCCGCGCGCACACACCGGCGAGCACGGGGTCCGGTCCGGCGAGCACCCGGTCCGGTCCGGCGAGCACCCGGTCCGGTCCGGCGAGCACCCGGTCCGGTCCGGCGAGCACGGGGTCCGGTCGCGGACCCGCTGAGGCCGTGCGGATCACCGTCCGGGTCCGGCCCGGCTCGACCCGCACGGGCGTCGGCGGTGCCCACGACGGCGCGCTGGTGGTTCGAGTGCACGAGCGGGCCGTCGACGGCCGGGCCACGGCGGCGGCGCTGACCGCGCTGGCCGCGGCGTTCGGGGTCCGGCCGCAGGCGGTCACCCTGGTCAGCGGGGCGGCCAGCCGAACCAAGATCGTTGACGTCCTGGGCGGCGATCCGGCCGTGCTGGACCGCCTCCTCGCCAAGGGCTAGCCCGCCTGCCCGTCCCCCGGCACGACCCCAACAACCCCCCACGACACTCCCACCCCGCCCGTCGCCTCCCTCCCGCGCTGGCGCTGCTCCATCTTGATCTTGGGGCCCGCTGAACGACGTGGTTGTTGCTCTCACGCCGCTGGAGCGACGTGGTTGAAACAACCACGTCGTTGGCTGCTTTCCGGCCCGGTCACAACTCGGATTCAGGCCGGCCGCATCCTGGGGCACCCGGGCTCGCTGGAGCTGCCGGGCGGCATGTTACGGCTGGTACGGAAGGAAGTGGCGTCCGCCCGGTCCCGGCCCGGAAATCTACGGGGCACGCGCCGGATCGGCCCCGATCAGGGCTGCCGGATGGGGGGC
>Ga0134126_10010233_pt1 | contig 11828 bp, 10 predicted proteins | sample KB31752_FD_96881 | JGI IMG/M metagenome (GOLD analysis project Ga0134126, IMG submission 96881) | Terrestrial soil microbial communities with excess Nitrogen fertilizer from Kellogg Biological Station, Michigan, USA - KB3-175-2 | ecosystem: Environmental > Terrestrial > Soil > Unclassified ...
AGGGAATGGAAGACACCGATGACGACCCTGGGAGAAAGGCTGGTGATGAAGAAGGATAGGGAAATGGACCGGATGGTTGACTCGCAATGGAGCGCGCCTCTTCCTGGGAGCGCGAGCATCTTGCTCGCACTGGCGCGCCAGCGCCAGGGACGGTGCACCCGCTCGCCAGAGACGCCGAGCCCAACGGCCCGATTGTATGCCGAGCGCGCCGACGGGGCGAGCAAGATGCTCGCGCTCCCAGGCGGGGCCAGCGCTACCGCCCTCCCTCCGGCATCATCAGGCTACCCGGATGACGATCCGTCGCCACACCAAGCGGGCCTGGAGACCCGCGCCCCTAATGGCATCAGCATCGGACGGATCGGACCGATCCGTCCGATCCGTCCCACACCCGGCCTCAGCCGGTTCGTTCCTGCCATCCGGCCTCAGCCGAAGGCCCTACTAGCACGAAAGGACACCACATCATGACCCAGGAACGTCTTACCGGCCCCGGAACCTCGCTGCGCGATCTGGCCCGCGCCCGACCCGGACGCCGCCGCCGCGCCTCCAGTTGGGACCGGACCGGCGGCAACGATGACCGCCTGCACCTGGCCCCCGGCGGCTCCACCACCCTGCTCGAGGTGGCCGGGGCCGGGATCATCACCCACATCTGGGTCACCACCGACTGTAAGGAGGCGGACCACCTGCGGAAAGTGACCCTCCGCATGTGGTGGGACGGCGAGGAGACGCCTTCGGTGGAGGTGCCGCTGGGTGACTTCTTCGGCATGGGGCACGCCAAGACTCGCCCGTTCAGCTCAGCCCCCTTGACCATGAGCGCGGAGGGCGGCAAGGCGTTCAACTGCTTCTTCGCCATGCCCTTCGCCGATGGGGCGCGGATCGCGGTAGCCAGCGACTGCGCCGATCAGGAGGTATTGTTCTACTTCTACATCGACTATGAGGAGCACGATCGGCTCGACGACGACCTCTTGCGCTTCCACGCCCAGTGGCGGCGGGAGAATCCCTGCGACGGGCTCTCCCCGGACGAAGCGGAGGCCCTGGCCAACGAGGAACTGCAATTTGGCGGCAAGAACATTGGCGGCAAGGGCAATTATACGATCCTGCAAGCCAGCGGGCGTGGCCATTACGTCGGCTGCAACCTGAACGTGACCAATCTCCGCCTCACAGAGAAGTGGAACTGGTACGGCGAGGGCGATGACATGATCTGGATCGATCAGGACCGGGACGAGTGGCCGCCCCGTCTCCACGGCACCGGGACCGAGGACTATTTCAACACCGCCTGGTGTCCCTCTCAGGCGATGCACGCGCCGTATCACGGCATTCCCCTGCCGGGCGGCCCCAACTGGTCCGGCCAGATCAGCCTTTATCGCCTGCACCTGGAGGATCCGGTGCTCTTCGAGCGCGATATCCGGGTGACGATCGAGCACGGTCACGATAATCGCCGCTCGGACGACTATTCGAGCACGGCCTATTGGTACCAGACCGAGCCGCACGCGCCATTCCCTGCCTTACCGCCGGTGGCGGCGCGGCTGCCTCTCAACCCGACGCGGGAGGGCGCATGATCCGCCAACCAGCGTGGCTCGGCGTAGTGGCGGCCGGCTGCTTGCTGGCCGGCTGCCTGGCCCCGGCCCAGGGCGCGGCGGCCGGGCGGGGGGCCGCCGTGCCGCCGTTCCCGTACCGGGTGAGCGGGATCAGGCAAGTGGCCCAACTGATCGGCCCCACGCCCAATAGCCCGGTCGCCGGCACCGCCGCCTCGGCCCATTCGATCACCGATACTACCCGCTGGGGGGTCTGCGGCGGCGATCTGGGGAGTCTGATCGTTTCGGGAGGCACCGCCTATCTCGCCCTGGGCGACAACTTCACCACCTGTCCGCCAGGGACCGGCGGTCCGGCCGGAGGGTTGGGGCCGCCGGATTGGCGCTCCAACGCGGTGGGGATCATTCCCGACCCCTCCCACTTCACCCATGGCCTCCGGATCACCAGATGGTACAGCCGAGACGGGAAGACGGCGGCGGAGCCGATCCCCTCCCAGCATAACGCCGGCGATTGCCAGAACACAGAGGCTCCTGGCTGCGAGGTCACGATCATCCCTACCTACGGCTTTGCCACCGGCGGCCATCTGTTCCTGGCCTATATGAGCGTCCATCATTGGGGTCCGGCTTCGGTCTGGGACGTCAACTATTCCAGCCTCGCCATGTCCGCCGATGGCGGCAAGAACTGGACCAACGAGCGCGGCAAGGTGCGGTGGGGCGCGAAAAGCAACTTCGCCCAGGTCGCGGTGGCTCCTGATCCGGACGGCACGCACCTCCTGTTCTATGGCATTCCCGGTGGGCGCTTCGGCTCGGTCAAACTGATGCGGACCGCCAACACCTGGCAATCGATCCTCTCACCCCACGCCTATCAATATTTCACCGGCCAGGACGCGGCGGGCCAGCCGAAGTGGAGCGCCAATCCGGCCCAGGCGGCGACCGTGGCGGGGGCTCCGGTGGGTGAGCTATCGGTGATCTACGATCCGGGCCTGAAGCAGTGGCTGATGACCTACCTGCAAGGGGGGAACGACCAGATCAGGCCGAGCAGCGACAACATCGTGATCCGGAGCGCCCCACACTACTGGGGACCGTGGTCCGCGTCGGCTACCCTGGTGGACAATAGCCAGTTTCCCGGCCTGTATGGAGCCTTCATGAACTCCCATTTCCTGGCCGACGGAGGGAGAACGATCTATTTCGTGATGTCGGAATATGGGCCCTATAGTGTGTTCTGGATGCGGGCCACCCTGGCGACGTAGGCCCCCGAATGCTGGGTGCCGGGTGGCGGGCGGCGGGCCTCCGACTGCGGTCGGATGGAAGGATACGACGACTGCGGTCGGGTGTTGGGGTGGCGAGCCTCTGGGCTGGGCCTTCGACTGCCGACCGTTGGGCCTCCGACCGCGGTCGGATGGGAGGGCACGACGACTGCGGTCGGGTGTTTGGCCTGGGTCATTGACCGGTTGCTGCTTGTAGGGGAGCAGGCGGTGGTAGGTCGGCGCGCTGGCGGTTGGCACGGATATAGGCCACGGTGGCGCGGAGTTGCGCGTGGGTAGTGACCTCCACGAAAAAATAGCCCTTCGCCCATAGGTGGCCACCCAGAAGATCCTCGCGCAGGTGCGGGAAGGCGCGGAAAAATGCTCGGGCGGTATCACCTTTGATATGTTTGAGGATGTTGGATCGGTGGTAGTCTGGGAAGTCAGCGATAAGTAAGTGGACGTGGGTCGGCATGATCTCCCAGGCAAGACAGAGGACGGAGCGTGCCCGTAGCACGGTGCGCAGATACGGTCTAAGCATTGCATCGTACTCGTCATGCTCGAATATCGGCCGATGGCCGAGGGTATGAAAATTGACATGATACAAAGTCATGCTCGGAGTATACCCGTCCCAGCTTCGCCCCCGACCGCAGTCGTCGTATCCTCCCATCCGACCGCAGTCGGAGGCCCGTCGGCGCCATCCCCTACCCAGACCCCACATCCTCCAGGGCCACGAAGCGGATCGGACGCTGCTCGCCGCGGGCCAGCGCCTCGCGGCGTACGACCTCGTGCAGGTGCCGGCTCAACCAATCCCGCTGGAGCGAGTCGGCCACCACGATCAGCAGGCTGTTGGGGTCGTCCAGGGCCACGCTCCGGGCGAACCAGCGGGTGTAGTTCGCGCGGGTCATCGAGCCGGCCAACCCCCGGAGGATCCCCGACCATGACTCCTGGTCGCCAACCCGCCCCAGCCGGTGGCGCGTCTGCTCGATGAAATGGGCGTCCTGCAAGATGGGGCCTTCCATGGCGGGTGGCGGCGAAGATCGGAGGCGCGGCGCCACTCGGTCGGTGAGCACGGTGAAGAAGTAGGCAAGCGCGGCGTCGGGCCGTTCAAGGGCGCCCTGCTCAAGTTTGGCGCTGGTCGTTTTCCAGGCGGCCGCGATGGCGCCATGGAAGTCGGACGCGGGTAGCCCGCATGCCTGGGCGAGGACGAACACCCGCTCGGCGTAGTGATCGCCGCCGAGGTTGTCCACTTCCGGGACTCCAGGGTACGGCATTGGCAGGACTCCGGGGTAGTCATGTGCCGGGCCCCCCTCACTCGGTATCAGGCGCCGGGTCTCCGTGGGGTGGATATTTTGCGGGACTCCCTGGTAGTCATTTGGTAGGATCCCCTGGTAGTCACTTCGCGGGACTCCCTGGTAGTTCGCCGGGAGGACTCCCGTGTAGTCACCTTGTAGGCCCCCAGGGGCCAGGGCGGAATTGGTGGTCGCTTCCAGGAGGGGCCCCGGCACCATGCCCAGGGTAGATCCCATGGTCCGGCGCACCTCGTCCCGCATGGCGAGACTGTAGATGCTGATTCCGTCGCCGGTTCGGAGCCCGCGGACCCGCTGCCGCACGAGGACATTGCGCATCACCAAGAGATTCAGCCCCTCGTGGACGTTCGAACGCGAAAGGCCGGTCCCCCCGTCCAGCTTGGCGCCGTCCCGCGTGACGATACCCTCGGTAAATTGGTCGAGCGTGATCGCGTCCGACAGCTTCTTGAAGCCGAGGGTGCGGCGGACCACATAGAGCAGCACGCGCCACTCCGCCAGACCAAGGTCGGGAAGAAGGTACAGGCATAGCCGTGTGATCGTCCACGCACCGCTGCACGCGAGGCAGCAAGAACCAGGAGTCAAGCCCTGGACCGCCGCCATCGCGCGGTTGGCCTTGTCAACTGCTACAAGGATGTGTGTGTCATCATGAGCCCGGGCCTCAGTATACGCGATATTGCCCTGCCGGCCAGGATTGCATCAGGCTGTCCTGCCGCCGCCTTGGCAAGGAGAGGAGCGGACATGCGTCACCCACGGCGCGTGAGTCGGTTACGCCGTAAGGGAGCGCGTCCGTCAGGACAGGGCTGATCAGGGCGCACCTGCCGCCAGTGCGTGATGCATCGGCTGGCCCGCCGTGGCGAGGGTGCCTTGAAGATCGTGCGCGGATCCAGGTCGCTCGTCTCCACCGCGCTGCCCGCCGCATAGCACCTCACGAGGAGGCGCGCCCGCGTGGGAAATATCAGTTCATCGAAGCTGACGACGCCGCGGAGGATGCGGACCGGCGCTGACACCCACGTATTGCGGGGAAATGTACACTCCTGGCCAACAGTTGCCTTCCACGAGCACCCGCGGCCATGAATTGCTCCCCTTGACGCTGCGGCACGGGAGGCCGCCTCACTCGGCTACTCTGGCGTGCCATCACCATATGGCCAAGAATTGCCTGTCATCGCGGCCACGATTATCCTTTGGTGGCAGGTTGTTGAACCAACCATCTGATCGATCTGGTCAAGTGATGGGTTCAACAACGTCGGCCGTGATCCGCTCAAGTTGCTCCAGTAGGGACGGTGGAGGGATCGGCCTGTCGGCTGCCGTCCGCGTCTCGGCCGGCGCCGATGAGAGCGACCGTCCCAACGCCGCGAGTGGTGTCGGAGGGCACCAGGTCGGCCACCTGCTCGAAGAAGTCCTGGCCATCCTCATGGCAGCCATTGACAAGAAGACGGGCTCCTACTAGAATTACGGAAACCGATTTCCATACAGGAGGAGGGCATGGCTTCGATCGCCGAGGTGGCGCAGCGCGCGGGCGTCGCGCGGTCGACGGTGTCCAAGGCACTCAACGGCACACAGCCAGTGCATCCAGCCACGCGCGAGCGCATTCTGGCCGCCGTCGCGGAACTTGGCTATCGACCGAACGCCACCGCCAAGAACCTGCGTGCCCGTCGTACGCGCACCGTCGCCCTGTCCATTCCGCTCGATATCCCCGGACGCAAGGTGGGACACGGGCCGTTTGCGCCGTTCTTCGAATACATCGCCGACCGCCTCAACGAGCTTGACTATAAGCTGCTGTGTTTGGTGTCCCGCTCGCCAGAGGCGGACGAATTGGTCCGCCTCGCGCGTGAGGGCCATGCCGACGGCCTGCTTCTCCTGCAGATCCGCCTCCATGATGCACGCCTGTCGGCCCTGCTGGCGGAGGATCTGCCGTTTGTGGCCATGGGCCGCTGCGAGGACCAGCCCGATCTCGCCTGGGTCGACACCGACCTGGAGGGCGCCGCCGACCTGGCCGTGCGGCACCTGCTGGAGGGAGGGCATCGGCGTCTTGCCTTCCTCGGGGCGCAGCCCATCTTCGGCTATCAGCATCACGCGCTGAGGGGATTCAAACGCGCCCATGATGTCGCCGGTCTTCCCCTTCGCCCGGACGATCTGCTGCCGTATGACCCCGCGACCGGCATACAGGCGGCCTTGCAGCCGTTCTTGCATCGGGATGATGGCCCAACCGCGCTGATCACTAGCGCCGATCTGGAGGCGGTTGAAGCGTTGCACTTCTTTAGCGCGCACGGGCTGCGCGTGCCCGACCAGGTCGCGCTGGTCACACTGGGCGACAGTCCCCTCACGCAACTGGCGAAACCAGCAATCACCGCCGTCTTCTATGCGATCGAGGACTACTGCCGATACGCCGTCGACCTCCTGATCGACCTGATTGAAGGGAAGGATCCGCCACGCCGGCAGGTCTTGCTGCCCGAGATCCTGATCCAGCGTGAGAGCAGCGTGCCCACCCCGCGGTTGGCCGCGCGGCACGTCGAGCAGCATCCGGGCCAGCGCGCCGGGGAGCACGCAACCGCGCGGGAAGAGCGCGACGGGCCGAGCCACGCGGGCATCACGTACGAACGGAGGGGCACCCACGGGTGAGCATCAAGAACGAGGTCATGCTCATTACCTACGCCGACAGCATGGGCCGCGACCTGCCGGAGTTGCACGACCTGCTAACGACGCACTTTCGGGACAGCGTGGGCGGCGTCCATCTGCTGCCCTTCTTTCCCTCATCCGCGGATCGCGGTTTCGCGCCCTTGACCTACGAGGAGGTCGACAGCGCCTTCGGGAGCTGGACGGATATTGCCGCGCTGGCCGCTGACTTCACCTTGATGGTCGATTTCATGATCAATCACCTCTCGCGGCGTTCGGCCTACTATGCGGACTTCGTCAGGAACAAGGATCGGTCCCCGTATCGGGATCTGTTCATCACTTATCGGGACTTCTGGCCGAACGGGAACCCCAGCCAGGACGAACTCGACCTGATCTACAAGCGCAAGCCGCGCGCGCCGTATATCGAGGAAACGTTCGGCGATGGCAGCACGGAACAGGTCTGGTGTACGTTCGATGAAGAGCAGATCGACCTCAACTGCCGCAGCGAGGTGACCCGCGCCTTCATCGCGCGGAGCCTGCGAGGGCTGGCGCAACGCGGCGCCTCGATCGTGAGGCTCGACGCCGTCGCCTACGCCACCAAGCGGCCGGGCACCTCCTGTTTCTTCGTCGAACCGGAGATCTGGAAGCTGCTGGCGTGGACACAGTCGGCCCTGGAGCCCTCCGATGTGGCGATTCTGCCCGAAGTCCACGAGCACTACACGCTGCAGATGAAACTGGCGGCACACGGCTATTGGGTCTACGACTTCGCGCTGCCGATGCTCGTGCTGCACGCGTTGCATACGGGGGCGACGGAGCGGCTGGCCCACTGGTTGCGTATCTGCCCGCGGCGGCAGTTCACTAGCCTGGACACGCACGACGGGATCGGGGTGGTGGATGTGCGGGATCTGCTCGGCGAGGAGGAGATCGCGCGGACACTAGAGTCCATCTATGCCCGGGGCGCGAACGTCAAGCGCATCTACAGTACCGCGGCCTACCGGAACCTCGACCTGTATCAGCTCAACTGTACCTACTATTCGGCTCTCGGCAACGACGACCAGGCGTACCTACTGGCGCGTGCCTTACAGTTCTTCACGCCGGGCATCCCCCAGGTCTACTACGTCGGATTGCTGGCCGGGGCCAATGATATCGAGCGGCTCGAGCGGACGAAGATCGGCCGAGACATCAATCGCCATGCCTACACCCGCGAGGAGGTGCTCCGCAATCTGGAGCGGCCGGTCGTGCGACGGCTGCTCGCGCTGATGCGGTTCAGGAACTCCTATCCCACGTTCGACGGGACGTGCCGCGTGGTCGAAGGGCCGGCGGACGGGGATTTGCGCGTCGAGTGGCACAACGGCGGCAGCCGGGCGACCCTGAGCGCCAACCTCAGGACGCGCGACTTTTCGATCCGGTATCGGGATTTGGGCAGCGGTGAGGAGCAGGAGTTGCGCGATGTATAGGGCACGCGCGCCGAACCCGGGGCCACGGGATGATGTCGTCGGGTGTTGCTGTCCCACCCCTTGGCCGCCGAGGCAAGCCAGCTTTCGCCGTCACTAAGAACGGCCGGTGCTCAGACGGCGGCGGCACGCCGCCCCAGGACGGAGGCCGCCGTGACCAGGGCCTCTCTTGACATGGAAAGTGGTCTCCAATATAGTGATGGAAATCGGTTTCCATAGAGGTCGGGGTGTCGGTCGACGCATGAGAAAGGAGTGATACGGAGCGAAACGATAGACACGGCTAGGAGGAGTGCTGGACGGCTGTACCGGCGCGGGCATCGAGGATGTCGAGACACTGGCGTTATTCGAGACATAGGAGTACAACGATGAGGAAGATGAGAATCCTCTTGGCGGTATGTTGCCTCCCGGCACTCGCCATGGCCGCCGGGGCGCGGCAGGGCACGGCCGCCGCGTTCGGAGCGAGTGCCGCGGCGCCGGCCTCGCCCACGTTCCAGTCGGCCTGCGGCACGAAGCCAGTGACGATGGAGGGCTACTTCGAGACGGGGTTCCCCGACATCGTCGACCTCACGCAGGAGTTCACCCGCCAGTATCCGAACGTGAAGTGGCACGTTCGCGAGGATCAGTTCGCGATTATCACGCAGAACGCACCGCTCACCCTGTCGGGACCCAATCCTCCGGACCTGATGCGACTGCCGCAGGTAAGCGGTCTGGTTCACGACCGCCTGCTGAAGAACCTCGATAGGTATTTCAAGCAGTACCACTGGGATCAGTTCCCGTCCTCGCAGCTTGCCTCGCTTCGCGCTGGCCCGAGCGGACGTCCCCGTGGGGCCGGACCGCTGTGGGCGATGGGCGTCAACTTCAGCTTGACCGGCATCTTCTACAACAAGACGCTCGCGGCCAAGATTGGGATGTCGACGGCGCCGACCACGCTGGCCCAACTCGACGCGCTCCTGGCAAAGGCGAAGGCGGCGGGGATCACGCCGATCGTGCAATTCAACGGCGGCGCGACCGGCGGCCTGCTGTTTCCGCTCCAGCAACTGATGGCGGCGTACGGGCCGCCGGGCCCGATCAATAACTGGATCTTCGATGAGTCGGGCGCCAACATCGATACGCAGTCGAACCTGGCCGCGACGGCGCATCTGCAGCAGTGGATCAAGGCCGGATACTTCAACGCGGACGCGAACGCGACCGACTATGCGACGATGATGAGCAAGTTCGAGCACGCTGGGGGCCTGCTCATCTTTGATGGTGACTGGGAATCAGGGAACTTCGACAAGGGGATGCCCGGGAAGGTCGGCTTCTTCCTGATGCCGCCGCTGAACGCGGGCGGCAAGCACGCCGCGATGTCCGCCCCGTTGACCTATGGGATCGCGGCCACCGCGAAGCACGCCGACTGCGCCGCGTTCTTCCTCAACTGGGTCGCGACGAACGCGACCGCCCGGAAGATTAACGTCGCTCAAGGGGGCTCGAACCCCGGTGGGCCGTCGAGCCTACCGATCCCGACGGTAAAGCCGGGTTCGGTGACCGCGCAGACGCTTGCCGCCGGCAAGGTCGTCGCCAGCGAGAATGGGGCCATGGACTTCATCGCCAACGCCACGGGCGCCATCTACGCGCAGGCGTGGACGCCTGAAGTCCAGAAGCTCTTCGCCGGGCAGGAGACACCGCAAGGCGTGCTCAAGACCGTCCAGGCCGACTATGTCAGACAGGTCGCCAGTGGCCAATAAGGCGCGCGGCGGGCGATGAGACGGACAACGACCTCGTCGCCCCGCGACGATCGCGGGACGAGCCGCGGATCGGCGTCGCGGACCCTCGCCCGGAGGGTCCGCGACGCGCGTCTTCACGGTTGGCTGTTCGTGCTGCCCGCCCTCACCGCCTATGGCGTCTTCGTGCTCTGGCCGCTCATCCAGACCTTCAAGTACTCACTCTACCAATGGGATGGCGTCGCCCCGGCGCAGTGGACCGGGCTCGACAACTTCCAGACCGTTTTTAGCGACCCCGACCTCATCAGCGCCCTGGAGCATGCGTTCCAGCTCATCGTCTTCTTCAGCGGCGTCCCGGTCCTGCTCGGCCTGGCGGTCGCGACCCTGATGCAGCGACTGGCGCCACGCCGCGTGAGCGCGGTGGCGCGAACCGTGCTGTTCCTGCCACAGGTCGTCCCGCTGGTCGCGGCCGGCATTGCCTGGAGTTGGGTGCTCTCGATGTCGGGCGTCGTCAATCAGGCCCTGTCGGCGCTCGGCTTCGGCGGCGTGACGCGGGCATGGCTGGGTGATTTCGGGACGGCGCTCCCGGCGGTCGGCGTCATCGGCGCCTGGGTGCTCCTCGGCCTTTGTACCGTCCTCCTGGTCACCGGCATGAGCAAGATCGACCCGGCGCTCTACGAGGCGGCGCAGATCGACGGGGCCGGTGCGGTGCGGGAGTTCCTCTCGATCACGCTGCCGGGACTGCGCCAGGAGATCGGTGTCTGCGTGACCGTTACCATTATCTCCGCGCTCTCGGCCTTCGACATCATCTATATCTCGACGCGCGGCGGGCCTGGGAACGCGACCATGGTTCCGGGCCTCATGATCTACCAACTGGCCTTTTTCAATCGCGAGGTCGGCCTCGCCTCGGCCCTCGCCGTGGTGCTGATGGTGCTCGTGCTGGTCTGTATCCTGCCGATTCAGTGGTTCACCCGGAAAGCAAGCGACGCATGATCATCGCTCGCCGCGTCAGGTTGTTGGGAGGCGCGCTGCTCGTCCTCCTGATGGCCCTTATCCTGCTACCGTTCGCCAGCATGTTCACGACGGCCCTTCATCAGTCGGGGACGTACCCGAACGGTCTGGATTGGCCGTCGCAGCCGCGGTGGGGCAACTTCGGCGCGGCCTTCCAGGCCGCCGACATGGGCGCGATCTTCACTTCGAGCGTGCTGATCGTGATCGCCGTGGTCCCTGTGTCGGTCGTGATCGCCACGATGGCGGGCTTCGCGCTCGGTCAGTTGAGGATACGTGGTGGACAGCTTGTCTTTCTGCTCTTCCTCCTCGGTCTGACGTTGCCGTTCGAGGGGGTCATCGTCCCGATCTACTATGAGATCCGGAGCATGGGCCTGTTGAATACGCGGTGGGCGATCATCCTGCCGCTGATCGGCCTCTACATGCCTTTCGGTATCTTCTGGATGCGCGCCCATTTCCTGACCGTGCCGCCTGAGCTCTCGGAGGCGGCGCGGGTCGACGGAGCGAATACCTGGCAGTTGTTCTGGCGCGTCCACGTCCCGCTCGCACGGCCGGCCCTGGCGTCGCTGGGGATCCTGATGGCCGTCTGGACGTGGAACCAATTCCTGCTCCCGATCGTACTCGTTGACGATCCGCTGGAGAGGACGATGGCCGGAGCGCTCGGTGCCTTCCAGGGCCAGTATGGCACCGACATCCCGCTCCTGTCGGCAGGATCGCTCCTCATCCTGGCGCCGACGATCGTCGTCTTCGTCGTCTTCCAACGCCACTTCGTCACGGCGCTGCTGCAGGGATCGCTGAAGGGCTAGGCTTACGATCAGTCGTTCGGCACATTTTTCGCGCCGAATCACGCCGAGAAGGCCGGTTCCCCCAGCACAAGAACGATATTCCCGGCGCCGTTGTCGCCCATGTTGCCGCTCAGGTCGAGGTGGCACCGGAGGAGTATTCGCGGTATGACCGGCACGGGCGCTCG
>Ga0134126_10010234_pt1 | contig 11827 bp, 9 predicted proteins | sample KB31752_FD_96881 | JGI IMG/M metagenome (GOLD analysis project Ga0134126, IMG submission 96881) | Terrestrial soil microbial communities with excess Nitrogen fertilizer from Kellogg Biological Station, Michigan, USA - KB3-175-2 | ecosystem: Environmental > Terrestrial > Soil > Unclassified ...
TACGCGCTCAGGTGCACGGCGCCCATAAAGCCAAGTCCAACCATTCCTATTTTCACGACCGTATTGTACTTGGGCCAGCGCTGACGCCGTGAACCAGCCGCCGCCTCAAAACGCGCAGCGGTGCCTTCTTTCGCACAAAATCGGGCTCTTTTTCTGTTCTAAATCGCTGTTTGGGACGCTTGGATCAAAGTGGATTCATGGCCTTTGGGTTGCACTACGTCAGGGCGAACATATGCGCAGAATTTCAAAATGCAACAAGTCGACTTAACACCGGTAGAGAATTACGCGCCCGCATTTGTGCTGGACACCCCCTTCGATTCGGCTCTGGCTCGAATCCGTCGCGCTATCCGTGATGACCAGCTTTGTATCGCTGCGGAAATCGATACTGCCAAGCGGGTCAAGCGCGCTCTTCAGATTCAGGTGTCGCCCTGCCGGCTTCTCCTGGTCGATAATCCGCGGTTCATGTTAGAGGCAACAGCAATTGATCGCGCTTCGGGTATTTTTTTGCCTTTACATCTGGTGGTCTCGGGAGCCGGCAGCCGGACCCTGGTCCATATGCTGAGTCCCGATTTCGTTCAATATGGCGATCTTCCTATCGGTATTCGCGCGCCTGTCGCTGGGCTCCAGCAGCAACTGCTTCGGATGCTGAGAAGAATCGCGGATAAGCCGCGCCATGTATATGAACTGGCAGATCGAGGCGATAACTGCCTGAAACTGGAGAGCATCGGCGAACCGGACGCGCTATCATAGCCCGTCTGTGTTCGGCATGGCTCGGAACGACATCGCGCGAGTGGTTGGCGTCATAGCCGTCATTGCGGCAATCAGCCTGGTGCATTACCTGACACCGGACTCGATGGTGCAAGTTCATTACCTTGTTCAGCGGCTATTTTACGTGCCGGTCGTCTACGCCGGGCTGTATTTCGGGTGGAGGGGAGGATTGGGCGCCGCGGTTCTATCCGGGCTCGCATACCTGCCGCAAATTCTAGCAACCTGGAAGCTCTCACCCAGCAACTCGATCAACCAGTGCGCGGAGGTGGTCTTCTTTTGTATCGCAGGCGTGACGGCCGGATTCCTGGCCGATCGGGAGCGCAGACAGAAAAAGATCCTGCAAAACACCGCCGCACAGTTGTCGCAGGTCTATGGAGAATTGCAGGACAACTTTGAGCGGATGAAGCGGGCGGAGCGCCTGTACGCGCTGGGGCAGTTATCCGCCGGACTGGCTCATGAAATCAGAAACCCTCTGGCCAGTATTGAAGGCGCGGCTTCGGTTCTCCTGCATGAACCGGCTTCCGTGGAGCGGAGAACGGAGTTCCTTCAGATCATCCAGAAGGAATGCCAGCGTCTCAATCGATTGCTGTCGAATTTCCTGAACTTTGCCAGGCCTCGCGCTCCGGAGTTCGCGCTCGTAAGTGTGGAACAAATCCTCGATTCGGTAATCGCTCTAGCCGCGCACGCCGTACGACGCAATCAGATTGTGTTTCGAAAACAGGTTTCCGATGACTTGACGGAGTTTGAATGCGATTCCGAACAGCTCACCCAGCTCCTCTTAAACCTAACGATCAATGCCATTCAGGCGATGCCGCAAGGCGGAGAAATCTTGCTCTCCGCCCGCCGCAATGGGGCGAACGCCGTGATTGAAGTGCGGGATCAGGGGACCGGCATCAGTAAAGATATCCTCGAGAAGATATTCGATCCATTCTTCACAACCAAAGAGTCGGGAACAGGCCTGGGCCTATCGGTTGCGCACCAGATCGCAGCCAGGCAAGGAGGCGTACTGAGCGCCGCAAAGAACCCCGAAAAGGGCATGACATTCTGCCTGGAGCTGCCTGTGTCCCCAACTAGAGTTGAATCATGAACAGGCGCGTACTGGTTGTTGATGACGACGAGAGCTTAAGAAGAGTGACCCAGGTACAGCTCGAACAGCGAGGTTACCAGGCGATCACCGCGACAGATGGACCTGAAGCCCTTGCGATTCTCCAAAAGTCGCCTCCGGATCTGGTAATCACCGACCTCAAGATGCCGGGAATGTCCGGGCTCGAACTGCTCCGCCGGATACGCGCCGATTACCCGGAGGTGCTCGTGATTATGCTCACGGCCTTTGGCACGGTCGAGAGCGCGGTGGAGGCAATGCGCGCGGGAGCCTACGACTACATCACGAAACCGGTAAATCCCGATGAACTCGACCTGATAGCCCGGCGGTCGTTGGAACACCTTCAGCTCATCGAAGAAAATCGCGTTTTGAGAAGCAGCCTGGATGAAAAGTACGGATTTGAGAACATCATCGGGCGCTCCGGCTCGCTGCTTTACGTGTTGGATATGGCTGTGCGGGCCGCGCAAACCGATGCGACCGTTGTTATTCATGGCGAGACCGGCACCGGCAAAGAACTGCTGGCCAAGGCTGTGCATTTTAATAGCAGACGGCGGGAATTGCCGTTTATCACCATCAACTGTGGCGCAATACCCAAGGATCTGCTGGAATCCGAGCTTTTTGGTCACGTAAAGGGATCATTTACAGGCGCCATCGCGCACCGGAAGGGCAAAGTAGAATCGGCTGATGGCGGCACTCTGTTTCTCGACGAAATCGGCGAAATGCCGCTCGAACTTCAGGTAAAACTGTTGCGGTTGGTCCAGCAGGGCGAAATCGAAAAGGTCGGAGCTCCCGAGACCAGCATCGTGAATGTGCGCGTAATTGCGGCGACTCACCGGAACCTTCTGGCGATGATCGAGGACGGCACGTTTCGGGAGGACCTGTATTACCGGCTCTCTGTGATTCCTTTAGAACTGCCGCCCCTGCGCGAGCGTATCGAGGATATCCCTCAACTTGTGCAGCACTTCTTTTCCAAGGCGAAGCGCAAGCACGGCCGGGAAGATCTCATTCTGCCGATCTCTCTCCTGCCGCATTTCAGTAATTACCGCTGGCCCGGCAATATCCGCGAGCTGGAGAACATCGTTGAGCGGCTAGTTGTGCTGACCCCCGGAAACGAGATCACGCTCTCACATCTGCCGGCCTTTCTGCGCCGCGCACACGGCTCCGCCGACACGCTAAACCTGGAGCTTCCGCCACAAGGCATCAGCCTGGAAGCTATTGAGAAGGACTTGATTCTAAGAGCGCTGGCCAAATTCAAATGGAACCAGACTCACGCGGCGAAATATCTGGACATCAGCCGCAAGGCTCTCATGTATCGAATGGAAAAGCATGGGATACAGCGGCCCGGTGATCTTGCTCCCGGAGCAGATACAGAAGCAGACGAGGCGTCCGAGTAAGATCTGCTCTCGGATCTCCGGCTATTGCGCCAGGAAGAGATCGGCGGCCCAAAAGAGCCCAATCACGCCCGCGCTGATCGCCAGCAGTTTGATAGTAGTGATCGCGTTCGTGCGCAGCGAATATTGGCGCGGCGCAAATTCAGCAGCGGATACAAGCTCTTCAGTCTGTGTCTGTTGTTCGGTGTTTCTATTCTTAGACAAAGTACGTTCAATTCCTCACTTCAGGTAAAGCAATCGCCGGACCACAGAATGGCCAATGGAAACACGCTATTTGTGCGTTCTCGTCAGCTCCGCGTTGTCCGAAAAGGGCCGCTGGCGGACCTTTTGGGACACCCGAAGTGAATTCACGAGCCGAAAGAAACTTGCTTTGGCTGCTGTTAGGCACTTCGCGCGATTGGCACGGCGAATGCATTCTTCATGAACAGTACAAAGAAAGAAAGGAATTTCGATCGTGAATTATTCGGAGTTGTTGATGGCCGAGAAGGCCAGGCTGGAAGCGGAGCTCAAACGTCCGTTGGAAACGCTGCAGATTGAGCGCGTGACCGTGGAGGACCAGGCGCCTCTTCTTCACGAGCAGTTCCTTTCCATTCGACAGCACAATCTGGCATACCAGACGCTGAAACAGGTTCAGGCAGCGCTCGAACGCTTGCGAAGCGGACAATATGGCATCTGCGAGCAGTGCGACGAGGCCGTTTCTGAAAAGCGGCTGAAGGCCGTCCCGTGGACACCCTTTTGCCGGGATTGCCAGGAAGAACTCAGCAGCCGGCGTCTGGCTGCCTGACTCTCCTCGCATACTGACGTTCGGAAACAGGCGGCAGACTTGCGCGGTCTATTAACATGGCCGTGCCGTGGGACAGTTCATTCAAATTGTAGGGCCCAAACAAGTCGTCCAGGTATTTGGCGTAAGGCTTATCGGCGTCAACTCCGATAACGCGAAAAAGCTCCTGTTTTCCGCCATATTTGTCGCCATCATCATGACTCTTGGGTGGGTGCTGCGCCGGCTCGCCCACCGCAAAGCATGGAGCCACAAGAGCAAGCGAGTCGCTTTCTGGACGCATCAGGGCATTTCAATCGTCGTCGCCATTCTGGTGGTTGTAGGGCTGATTTCGATCTGGTTTGACAATCCCGCCAGGCTGACAACCGCGGCTGGGCTGGTTACTGCCGGGCTGGCTTTCGCCCTGCAGCGGGTGGTAACTGCATTTGCCGGCTACATCGTGATCCTGAGAGGCCAGACCTTTACCGTAGGAGACCGCATAACGATGGGCGGAATTCGCGGTGACGTGGTTTCGTTGACGTTCCTGCAGACGGTCATCATGGAGATGGGCCAACCCGCACTGGGTGATAGCGGAGATCAGATGTGGGTGCAGGCCCGGCAATATACCGGGCGCATCGTGCGAGTCACCAATGCCGTTATTTTTGATGAACCGGTATATAATTACACGCGCGAGTTCCCATATATCTGGGAAGAGATGCGCCTTCCCATTCCATACAACGCGGATCGCAATCGCGCTGAGCAGATCTTGCTTTCCGTCGCCAGGAAGTACACCACCGACATCGCTTCTCTTGGGGAGGATGCCCTTGCGGCGCTCGAACGGCGCTATGTCCTGAAACGCTCCGATCTGGAGCCCAAAACCTATTGGCGCCTTACCGACAACTGGCTGGAGATCACAGTTCGCTTCCTGGTGCCCGATTGGGGCATTCGCCCGATTAAGAGCGATATGAGCCGTGAGATTCTTGACCAGTTCGATCAAGCGGGAATCGGCATTGCCTCTGCAACGTATGATGTTGTCGGCATGCCGCCGCTAAAAGTGCAGATGCTTCCCGCGGTGGCGGCGAACAGCACCGTCAACTCGAACCTTTAACCCTCTCATAATCAAAAAACGTACTGTCTTGCTGTGAGTTATGGTTGAACAGAAAGAGGATCTTCGCCTGCGATTTCATGGCGAAGTGGCTGACTTGCCAGATGCCCTCCTCAACGGGTGACATTTCCAGCTCGAAGCGCGTCCCCGGCTCCACTTGCGCCAGAAAACCTTCGATGCTTACCGGATGGATGACTTGGGCTGTAACCTTCACCCACTGATAAGTCTTTTGATCGATCCAAAGCTGGCCTTGCATTCCCGGCAGGACCTGCGCGTTCATCGTCGGGGGCTTATAGCCGGCGCGTGGCGTGGCTTTGAAGTGCCAGACGGTGAAGCCTCTGAGCTTGCGAGTCCCGGTAAGCTTGAAGTCGAAGGCTTTGGTCAACTGCTGCATCATTTCGTGATCGCGCCGACGTCCTTTTTCATAGTCCGCAAGCCGCTTCTTCCGTTGGTCCGGTGATTCCGCGCGGCGCTGTGCCACGGCCTGTTCCTGCTTCTTCATTTCATCCGCTTTCTGGGCAGCGGAAACCGGCTCGCCGTTAATCTCGATCAGGCGCTGGTACGGAGTCCCTTCGATCATGGTGACCTGATAGGTCTTCGACCCCTCGCCATCATCGCTGCGATCGCGTTCTTTGTAATTGAAGTTGGGGGCCGCTTCGAAATCCGCGCGGTTCGCTTCAACCGATTTCTGAATGATGGCCTGAACGTCCGGCTTTTGCGCGCCCAATGCAACGGCGGAAGCGATCGTGAAAAGCACGGCGAAACTCTTCATGGAGAGATCATTGCCCTCGCTAATCAATTAGACGCACCGCACCTCATCATTGAAACGATTGAAGTTAGGATAGGTCCAGAAAGTGGTGTCCGGATGAACGGCAAAGAGCGAAACGCGCTGCTGCATGACGCAATTTCACAGATGGGCCTGGACGCGCTGGTTTGCGCTTTGCCGAAGAATGTGCTGATGCTTTCCGGTTACTGGCCGGTTGTCGGCACAAGCATTGCAATCGCCTTCAGCGATGGGACGGTGCACCTGATTGTGCCGGAAGACGAGCGAGAATTGGCCCAGAACGGTTGGGCGAAGCACGTTGCGACATTCAAACCCGGCTCTCTGGAGAGCATTACAACGGCGGCCGAAGCGGTTGTCGCCCCGCTGCGGCGGTTGGAAGGACAGTTCGCGGCGGGCGCGCGGGTCGGCATTGAGCATGGCGAAGAGAGCGAGCCATCCAGCTATGCTGCGATGCACCTGTATGGAGGGTCACTTTCACGTGCGCTCAAACGGGCGCTCCCGAAGACTAATCCGGTTCTTGCGGACGGACTGATTCGCAAACTGCAGGCGATCAAAACCGAAACGGAGCTTGGCCGCGTTCGCACCTCTTGCGCCCTTACAGGTGAGGCCTTTGAGCAGGCGTCCAAACAGTTGCACGTAGGGATAACGGAGATAGCCGCCGCGGAACTGTATCGCGCACAGTTTCGAGTGAGCCAGGCCGGCTATTCCGGCGTGCAGCGGACCGAAGCATTCTTTTTTGTCATGTCCGGAGCCAATTCGGCTAAAGCTCACGGCGCGTATGCGCGATCACGAGCGAAGCAGCTTGGCGATGGCGACCTGCTGCTGGTTCACTGTAATACCTGTGCAGACGGTTACTGGACGGATGTTACGCGAACTTATTCAATTGGCAGGCCGGACGATCAACGGAACCAGATGTACGCGGCTATTTTCGCGGCACGGGAAGCGGCGTTCCAAGCAATCGCGCCTGGAGAGAAAGCGGCTGATGTCGATCGCGCTGCCCGCAGCGTGCTTCACGACCGCGGGTTTGGGAAGGAGTTCAAGCACTCGACCGGACATGGGGTTGGCTTCGACGCCATTAGCGCAAACGCGCTGCCGCGTATTCATCCGAAATCGCCGGACATTCTCGAACCAGGCATGGTGTTCAATATCGAGCCTGCCATCTATATCGATGGCTTCGGCGGAATCCGCCACTGCGATATGGTCGTCGTGACTGAGAGCGGATATGAGCTGCTGACGGATTTCCAAACTGGCATGGCAGATCTTTTTCTCACTTCCGGGCAAGCAGATAGTGCACGGTCGGCGTAACAATCAAAGACAGCAGCATGGAAGCCACAATGCCGCCAATAACCGCGATGGCAAGCGGCTGGAGCATCTGCGATCCCGCCCCCAAGGCCAGCGCCAGCGGGATCATGCCGGCGATGGCAGCAAGAGCGGTCATCATAATCGGCCGCAAACGTCTTTCACCCGCGTGAATCATCGCGTCGCGCGGAGTGGAACCTTCAGCTCGATACTTCTGATCGGCATCCAGCAGCAAAATACCGTTTTTCGCTACAATACCGATCACCATAATCAAGCCCATGAAAGACGACAGATTGAAAGTAGTGCCGGTCACAAAGAGCGCCAGGAAGACTCCCGATGTCGATAGCAGCGCCGAAGAAAGAATGGCGAAAGGCGCGGCAAAACTGCCAAATTCGATCAGCAGCACAATGAAAACCAGAATGATCGCGGCTCCCAAAACGAACAACAGGTCGTGAAACGAGCGCTGCTGTTCCGCATACAATCCGCCATAGACCACCCGGATTGCGGACGGCAGGTGGAGAGCCGCAACCTTCTGCTGCACCAGCGATACGCCGGTTCCCAGGCTCATGCCCTCCAACCGGGCCGTAACGGCCACGTATCGCTGCAGGTTTTCGCGCAGGATTTCAAGCTGTCCGGGATTCTCTTGAATCGACGCCAGCGAGCCGAGCGTCGCGACGCGGCCGCTTCCGCTGATCAACAGCGTATTGCGGATGCTCTCTAAGGAAGCGCGAGTGGATTCAGGAAAACGGACCCTCATTGTGTAGGCGCGGCCGTTCATCACAATTGGAATAAGCGCCGGTTCGCCGTCCATAATGGCGCTGGTGTCGAGTTCCAGTTCCTGTGGTGTAAAGCCGGCGCGTGCCGCGGCCGTTTGATTCACGTTGAAGGTGATGGCCGGCCCACTGACGGTATTATCGATTCCGTTCTTCAAGTCCTTCACGGCGGGAATCGTCTTAATCGCGTCCGCCACTTTCGGAGCCCATTCCTTCAGCAGGTTGATATTTTCAGAAAAGAGCTTGATCTGAATCGGATCGGGAGAACTGGTCAGATCGCCGATCTGGTCCTGAAGTATCTGGATGAAATCCGTATCAAGCTGCGGGTAAGCTTTGTTCACCTTGCCGCGGACTTCGGCGATGACTTCCTCCACTCCGCGGCTGCGCTTCGATTTGAGCTTCACCGAGATGTCGCCAGTATTTGCTTCCGTCACCGTGGCCAATCCGAGCTGCAGACCGGTACGGCGCGAGGTGCTGTCCACTTCCGGTATGGAGTGAAGAATGTTTTCGACGCCGATGAGGACGCGGTTTGTATCCGAGAGCGCCGATCCGGCAGGCATCAGGTAATCCAAGACGAATCCACCTTCATCCATTGCGGGAAGCAGGTCGCTTCCCAGCGCCTTGTAGCAGAAGAACGACATCACAATGAGAAGGCAGCAAAGAACCGTCAGCAATAGAGGATGCGCAAGCGCCGCCTTGATGAGCCGTTCATAGAGGCGGGTGATTCGGGACATAAATCCCGCTGCGCCGGATCCCCCTGCTTCGTCTTGGTTCGCACGGCGCGACCGAACCAGCAAATGGCTGAGTGCGGGCGTCCAGGTGAGCGCAAGCGCCAGAGAAGTTAACAGCGCGACGGCAACGGTAATGGCCAATGCCCGGAAGAACGTGCCCGTCACCCCCGTGATCGAGACCAGGGGCAGAAATACAACGATAGGCGTTACGGTAGAACCAACCAGAGGCTTCCGGATTTCAGCGAGAGCGCTGCGGATTGCTTGCGAGCGCGTCTGCCCCGAATCCCGATGCATGACGATGTTCTCAACAACAACAATGGCGTCATCAATGATGAGCCCGACCGCCGCTGCTAGCCCGCCCAAGGTCATCAGGTTGAAGCTCTCGCCCAGCAGGCGCAGCGCTATGAACGTAATGGCAATGGTTGCGGGAATCACCATTCCGGCGATTATCGAAGTTCCCCAATCGCGCAAAAAGAGAACGAGAATAGTCGCGGCCAGAATCAGGCCAATAACAATGGCATCGCGGACGCTGCTAATGGAAGCGCTCACCAGTTCAGATTGGTCGTAGAACGTGCTGACATTCACGCCGGCAGGTAGAGAACGCTTCAGCCGTTCGATCTGGCCGTGAACCTGATCCGCAACCGCGACCGTGTTGCTATCGGGCTGGCGGAAGATATTCAGCAGCACCGCGGGCTGGCTGTTTGCGGTCACGATGGTGTACACGGGCTTGACCGCTGGCTTCACTGTCGCGACATCCTTGATGTGTATCGGCGTTCCTGAAGCTGTCGTCTTGGCAATCATGTTGCCGATATCGGCAACGCTGGTTGCCTGCCCATTCACCAGAGCCAGCACGAGTTGATGATTTTGCTGAATGAACCCGGGAGAATCAATTAAATTACTCTTCGAAAATGCATCTACCAGGTTCGGAACCGTGATCTGAGATTGAACCAGCTTCTCCGGATCGGGCTGAATATGAAATTCCGGCTCCTGGCCGCCCTGAACAATTACCGTGGAGACGCCAGGCAGCCGGTTGAGCTGGGGTTTCAGATTATACGTTGCAAGCTCCCAGACTCTGGTTTGCGGAACCGACCGAGAAGTGAGGCTGTAGCCCATGATCGGGAACGCCGCAAACGTCAGGCGGTTGACGGTGAGGGTTGCGGTATGCGGAAGCGTTGGTTGAATGCCCGCAACGGCCGCGTTTACGTACTGAAGGGTCTGGAACATGTCGACGCTCCAGGTAAAGAAGAGGTCCACTTCAGCCTGGCCGCGGCTGGTGATTGAAACCACGTGGTCCAGTCCCGGAACAGAGTTAACCGCCTGCTCGATGGGGCGGGTAACCGTTACCTGCATTTGCTCGATGGGCATCACGCCGTTGTCGATACCCACAACAATCCGTGGAAAGTTTGTCGCTGGAAATACGGCGATGGGAATGGTGAATACCAGGTAAACGCCGAACGCCGCCAGCGCAGCAATAATAAAGATGATCGACTTGAGGTATTGCGCAGTCCAGTGTTCGGATTCGTGCGCGGCTTCCTCTGTGGTGTGCAGAGAAGTAATGCTCACTGCTTGCCGGCCTCGTCCGCCGCTCCGGGTTGCTTAATTTGAATTTTTGCTTTATCGTCCAGCCCCAACGCGCCCTCGATGATAACCTGGTCGCCGGGTTTGACACCGCTGACGATTTGAACGTTGTCGCCTTCGCGCACCCCGGTCTCGATCTTGCTTTCATGGGCGAGACCGTCGGCTCCGGCAATCATCACTTTCTCGCCGCCTCCTTCAGATGCCAGAAGCGCGCTGACCGGAACGATAACCGCGTCTTTGATATCGCCAATATTCACTGCGATCTGAACCGTAAGGCCGAGTTTCATCCGCTCCCCGGGATTCGGCGCGCCTACCCAGATCTGCAGCGTAGTTGTATTTGGATCCACGGCCGGGCTTACCACGGTGATTTTCCCGGCCAGCTCGACGCCCGAACCGGAGATACTGGCCGGATCGCCGACACTCATTGCGGCCGCCTCTTGAACCGGTATATTCGCTCGCGCAACCACCTGCGAAATGTCGACAATAGACAGCAGCGCGGACCCGCTGCTTGCCATCTCGCCAATATTCACGGGGCGGTCCGAAACGATGCCGTTCATCGGGCTGCGCACCTCCGCATAAGAGAGCTGCGCTTCCGAGCTTTGGTAGTGAGCTTTGGCGGCATCCATTTGAGCTTGCGCGCTCCTGAGTTGAGCAGAGCGCCCGACCGTTTCAAGCGAAGTAAGATGTTGCTGAGCGGTATCGGAAAGACTGCGGGCCTGGACCAGCGCTACCTTGGCATCGTCAACCAGTTTGTGTGCGAGCGCCCCTTCATTAAAAAGCTTCAGCCGGTTCTGATAGAGCGCCTGCGCGGCATCCAGTGCTTCGCGGGCCGCCTGGGCGTCGGCCTTTGCCTTAGTGGCATCTTCCGGCATAACCGCCGCCCTGGTGTTCTCGTACGCGGCTTGCGCCTGCTGGTATAGATTCTTACTCTCTTGTGCCGCCGCCTGCAGATCGCGATCCTCTAGAACCGCCAGCAGCTGTCCGGTATGCACGTGATCGCCCCGCTGGACCAGGAACCGATCAACCGGCGCGCTGATCTTCGGCGTGATATTAGCCTGCTTCAAGGGGTACAGCACGGCTTCGGCCGTTACGAGATGAGCAATGGTTCCTCGCTTTGCGATCGCCACCTCGACGGGCGTCGCCGGCTCGGCTTGATCCGCAGCGGGTTTGGCCGCGCAGCCGAGCAACGTCACGGTTACCGCGGCGATTAAAAGTGCTTGAACTCTGGACATGATCAGAAAGCTCCCGTGAGAGTTTGCAGCACGGCAATCGCGATGCGATAGCGAAGCAGGCCGTCATCGTAGGCGTTGCGAGCCGCGCTTGCTGTGGTCTCCGCATCCACTACTTCGAGCGCGGTCGCTTCGCCGGCCTCATACCGCAGCAGGGTCAGATGAAGGCTTTCGGCAGAAAGGTCCGATGAAGCCCGTAAAGACTGAACCTGTGAGAATGCCGTCTGAGCCTCCTGATAAGAAGAGGCCAGGCCCGCTTGTAACTGCCTTTGCGTGAGGGTAAGGTCAAGCTCCGCCTGGCGCTCCCGCA
>Ga0134126_10010235_pt1 | contig 11826 bp, 11 predicted proteins | sample KB31752_FD_96881 | JGI IMG/M metagenome (GOLD analysis project Ga0134126, IMG submission 96881) | Terrestrial soil microbial communities with excess Nitrogen fertilizer from Kellogg Biological Station, Michigan, USA - KB3-175-2 | ecosystem: Environmental > Terrestrial > Soil > Unclassified ...
AATCCAGCTTCAAGGTCGGCGAGGTAATCGCACCGCGCTTGAGCGGCAGCGTGTGCGGATAATCGCCGATGGCGATACGCAACGTCGTGACCTCGCTCATCGGCCGGCATCCCTTTCGCAATGCGACAAAATAACAGACTTTGACGGCAACTCGATCGCACCGATTGCATACGCGTCCGGCACAATGTCCGACGCGAGCGCATTCAACAAGAGTGAAAGCCGCAATCCTGACGCGCGTCCTCCGGCAATAAAGACGGCGCAATCGCCCCTCGCCCCGCGGCGACAAACGCGTTAGGGTTTTGGTCCAGACCGAGTTCCGGGGGAATAGAATGCGGCAGCGTCAATTCGCGGCACTTATTGCAGCAACGGTAACGGCGGCGGCCACGGCGACTTTCGCGTTGGCCGCACCGCTCGAAGTGCCGAAACCCAAAGACGCCAGCCTGTTTCTCGGGCCCACCGTCATCGGCTCGAACTACAAGGTCAAGCCGGTCGTGCGCAGCGACGGCATGATGCGCATTTTCAACGTGGAAACGGCCTACGGCGAATTTCAATTCGACGGCGTCGAATTCACCAAGATGCGCCTGCGCGAGCTCGACGCCGTCGCGGCGCTGGAAAAAATGTCGCAATCGGACGAGTTCGGCAAAGCCTTCGGGCGCGCGGCGCTCGCGCCGATCCAGTTCGGCGCCAATCTGCTCACCGACCCGATCAACACGGTCAACCGCTCGGTGAGCGGCGTCGCCAATATGTTCGACCGCGCCGGGGCAAGCCTTGCCAATACGCGAAGCGACCGCGACTCGATCGCCGAGAGCCTGCTCGGCGTCAGCGACACGCAGCGCCAGCTCGCCGTCGAACTGGGCGTCGATCCCTATACCGATTTTCCCCCGCTCGCCCAAAGGCTCAAGCAGATGGCCGGCGCGATGGCCGGCGGCAGCCTGCCGGTGCGCGCGGGGCTCGCCTTTATCCCCGGCGGCGTCGGCATCGCGATCTCCTCGGCTTCGAGCGTGGAAAGCGTCAAGGACACGTTGCGCAACAAGACGGCCGCGCAGATCATCACGCAAACCCGCGGCGTCCTCCAATCGCTCGAGGTGCCGTCGGATTCGATCGACCACTTGCTGCAAAACCAGAATTACACGCCGACGGATCTGCTGATCATGGCGCAGGCGCTGGCCAGGATCGGCGCGCAGAATACCGCGGCTTTCGTCGATAGCGCGGCAGCCGATGCAACGACGCGCGATATCGCCTTCTATGAACGGCAGCTTGCGGTGCTGATGGCGGCGCGCAACGGCGCGCTGGGCGGCATCGCCGCTTTCACAATCGCGTCCGGCCAACCGATCGCCTTGCGCAGCAACGGCTCGGCGGTCGCGGTTTTTCCATTGGACGACCTCGCCTGGACGCAGGTGCCGAGCCGCGCATTCGTGACGACGACGGCCGCCCTGAAAAGCGAGCAGCACGGCGAACACCCCGTTCTCGCAACCACCGGCACCGTCACGCCGCTGGCGGCCAGCGAGATCAGGAAGCTCGGCTGGAAGATCGAGCACATCAAGCCGCTGCCGTGAGCGGGCGCATCGCAGGCCTGAACCGGTAAACGGCGGCGATTCCGACGACGACGAAGAACACCAGCGCCGCCCCCTGCGCGATCACGAAATGAGTGTTCACCGGCTCGGGAAACGGCGGCCCGACTTGAGGCGCTGCAGCGTTGAGGAAGGAAACCTTCTCGAAAGACTGCACGATGAGCACCAGCACGTTCAGGTATAGCGCCCCGAGCGCGGCTGCGACGTAGATCCAGCGCCACGACCCCGCAAGATGCCGGGCGTAAAGTGCGAACAGCGCGACCACCAGCAGAATTGAGGACACGATTCCGGTCCCGAGCGCAGGCGTGAAGCCGTGAACAGGAAACAGGAAGCCCGTCAAGCTGGTCAGGATCGTGAACAAAAGGAAGATAGCGGTCCAGCCGCGCAACCGGCGTGACCCGAGCATTCCGAACATCACCACGAAGCCGCTCGCAATCGCGATCAAGGTGATAATGACATGCACCAACGTGAAAGTTGCCGGCGACAGACCCAGAACCATTCCCGACTCCCCCTTTTCGACAGCCGCAACTATCGCAGGCGCGGCCGCACCGACACGAGACGTCAGTGTCGCCCGCCCGGGTCACGAAAACAAGAAAGAGAAAGTCTCAGGCAGCGCCGCGGCCGAGCCAGATGCCGACAAGCGCCGCGAGCGCGACCAGAACAAGAAAGCCGTTGATCGCGATCAATACCGCGGGGTGGATCCGGCTGGCAGCGGGCACCGGCGGCGGCGCCGGGTGATAGAGATTGCGCCACACCGCGGCGGCGAAGCAGAAGGCGCTGAACAGCACCAGCACGCTGCCGGTGAGCAGCACGAGCCAGTGCACCACGATGCCCTCCAGCAACGCCTTGGCGCCGATGCCGCTCGCCATGGCCACGAGCCCGGTGCGCACCCAGGCGGCGTAGGTGCGTTCGGCGGCAAAGACGGTGCGGTCGGCGGCGAGCTCGGTGCGGCGGTCGGCACTGAACTCCATGCGCATGGTGCCGCGCTGCATCTCCTCGGCGCTGTCCTTTACCCGGAGGGCGCTTTCTTTCAGCTTCTGGCTGTTTTCGACGAGTTTGGGGCTGGCCATCCTTCGATAAGACGCGGGAGCCGACATGGTTCCGGCAAATTGACCGGCGCAAGCGAGCATGGCCTTATACGGCCCGAACAAAACACCCTTGCGAGCAAGCCCCCGTGCCATCCGAACCCAATATGGACATCGCCCATCTCGGGCATCTCGAGCTGCTGACGCCGACCTTCGACAAGAGCGCGCGCTTTTTCATCGACGTCATGGGCATGACCCAGAGCGGCGAAAAGGGCGACAGCATCTATCTGCGCGGCTATGACGACTACGAGCGCTATTCGCTCAAGCTGACCGCCAGCAAAACGTCCGGCATGGCCCATGTCGCCTATCGCACGCGCTCGCCGCAGGCGCTGGAACGGCGCGCGGCGGCGCTCAAAGGCTCGGGCTTCGACGTCGGCTGGACCGACGGCGACCTCGGCCACGGCAAGAGCTTTCTCTGCAAGGACCCGGACGGCCACGTCATCGAGCTTTACTACGACACCGAATGGTACGATCCGCCGCCGGACCAAAAGCCGGCGCTGAAAAATCAGGCGCAGCGCTTTCCGGCGCGCGGCTGCAACGTGCGCCGCATCGACCACTGGAACGGGCTTGCCGTTGACATCAGCGCGTGCCGCAAGTTCTTCGAGGACTATCTCGGCTTCCGCCTCACCGAGCGCATCGTCATGGACGACGGCAGCGAAGCGGGCATCTGGCTGACGGCGACCAACAAATCCTACGACTTCGCCTATACGCGCGACCACACCGGCACCAAAGGCCGGTTTCACCACGTCACCTATGCGCTTAATTCGCGCGAAGAAGTGCTGCTCGCCGCCGACATTTTCCTGGAAAACGGCGTGTTCATCGAAACCGGCCCGCACAAGCACGCGATCCAGCAGACCTTCTTCCTCTACGTCTATGAACCGGGCGGCAACCGCGTCGAGGTCGCCAACGCCGGTGCGCATCTGGTGCTGGCGCCCGACTGGAAGCCGATCACCTGGACCGAAGAAGAGCGCAAGAAAGGCCAGGCCTGGGGCCTGCAAACCATCAAGTCGTTCCACACACACGGCACGCCGCCGGTCGCCGGCAAGGCGGGATCGTGACGCTCGGCAACACGCCGCGCGTCGCCTTTATCGGCTTCGGCGAGGCGGGCCAGGCGATCGCCGCCGGGTTGCGTGAGGACGGCATCGAGCGCATCGCCGCCTTGGACATCCTGTTTGCGCAACGCGAAGGCGAAAAGCTGCGCGCGGCCGGACAGACGATGGGCGTCCGCCTCGCCTCTTCCGCCGCCGACGCCGTGCGTGACGCAGACCTCGTCATCGCCGCGGTCACGGCGGCCTCAAGCCTCGAGGCCGCGCGCTCGGCCGCGCCGCATCTTTCAAACCGCCCCTATTATCTCGACATCAATTCGGTCTCGCCCGGCCGCAAGCAGGCGACGGCCAGGCTTCTTGGCGGGGCCGCGCGCTATGTCGACGTCGCGGTTGTCGCCGCCATCCATCCGGCGCGCCACCGCACGCCGATACTCACCGCCGGTCCACATGCGCAGGCAATCGCGCCGCTGCTCGCCGAACTCGGCATGACCGCAACCGTGGCCGGCCCCGAAATCGGCGCCGCCGCGGCGATCAAGATGATCCGCAGCGTGATGATCAAGGGCATCGAGGCGCTGACGTTCGAATGCTTCGTCGCCGCCGGGCGCGCCGGCATCCTCGATGAGGTGACGGCGTCGCTGAACAACAATTATCCGGGGCTCGATTGGGCCAGGATGACGCAATACAACCTCGAGCGCATGGCAAGCCACGGCGAGCGGCGCGCCGCGGAGATGGAAGAATCCGCCGCAACCTTGCGCGAACTCGGCCTCGATCCGCTGATGGTCGAGGCGACCGTTTCACGCCAGCGGGAAATGGGCGCAATCGGCCGGCAGCACAACGTGCGCGCGACATTGACGCAAGGCCGCGAGGCAATCGTCGACGCCGTCAGCGCCGCCGCCAAAGAGCGGAAATAAAGCCGCCGCGCGGCGACCGCGCACGAAAGCGACAATCTGAACGTTTGTTCAGATAACTTATTTTTTCGAACATCTTTTCGTTTTTCGTCGAGGAATTTCTTGTGTCGGCGCGACCGCTCTGGATAGAGTGGCGCGTGTCATTTCTGGGGAGGAAAAGCATGACATTTCGGACAATCGGATATGCGGCGGTGATCGCCGTCGCCGCTGCCGCGGTGATCGCTTCGGCAGGCCCAAGCGATGCGAAGGCCAAGAAAGCTGCCGCGGCGCCGCCGCCGCAAGCGCCGACCTGCTGGTTCACGCTCACCAAGAACGTTTGCGGCGACAAGGGCGGCATGAGATTTACTTACAACAACGCCTGCTACGCAATGAAAGACGGCGCCAAGGTGACGTCGCAAGGCGCCTGCAAGACGGGCCACATGAAGATGGCGAAGAAAATGAAAAAATAATTTCCTCTCACGAGGAAAAAGAAGACGGGCCGCTGTACCGCAGCGGCCCGTTTTCGTTTGTGCCAGCGCCTCGATTTATTTGCGCGGGGGGATCTGCAACAGCTCGCCGATCTGCTCCTTGGTCAGCGGCTTTTCGAGAAACTTCAGCGTCACCGCATCGCGGATCGCGCCGTCGAGATCGGCGAAGTGATCGCTCTGCAAGGCTTCCTTGGGGTGGAATTTCTCCATCGATTCCTTGAGCAGCGCGACCGGCTGATGCATTTTCTGCGAATACATCTCGACCGCCTTGGGGTCGGCGTACATCCAGTCGACCGCCTCGCGATAGGCCTGCATGAAGCGCATGATCGCATCGTGCTTGGTTTTGAGCGCGTTGGCGTTGACGATCAACGTGCGCACGGTTTGCCCGCGCAGCGAAGGCACGTCGCTGCCGCGCGCGACGATGCGAATCTTGCCGTCCTTGATCTCCTGCAAGCCAAAGGGCGGCGCCGCCCAGCCGATATCGACCTGGCCCGACATCACCGCCGTCAGCGTGGCCGCAGGGCCGCCGGTCGCGGTCGGCTTCGCCTTGGCGCCAAGCTCGCTCATGAAGGCGACGACGATGTTGTTCGAGCTCGAGCCGTTCGTCGAATAGGCAATGGTCGTTTCCGGCGTCGAATCCTTCAGGCTTTTGATCTTGGAATCGGTCTTTACGTACCAATAAAGATCGCCTGTTCCGGTGAACATCGGCGCGAGGATGCGCACCGGTGCGCCCTTGGCGAAGGCGCGCATGACGCCCGCAGCGCCGACGCCGGCGCCGATATCGGCCGAGCCGGAAATCACCGCCTGGATGGTCTCGCCCGCGCCCTGGGTGCCGACGTTTTCCAGCACCAACCCGTGCTTCTTGAAGATGCCGGCATCCTGCCCCAGCGTCGGCGCCTGGTTTTCCCAGTTATTGATCTGCCCGATCGCGAGCTTGAGCGTGTCCTCGGCCGACGCGGGGGCGGCCATCAGCGCGAGCGGCGCGATGAGGCCGAGCGCGGCGACAAAGGCTTTGCACGTTTTCATCTGTCTCCTCCCTGTCTTTTTTATCGTTCGGATAGACGTGAGGCGCATTCAACACCGGACTTGCCTGACGGGAAAGCCCAATTCGTTACCGGCGCCTCCGCTTCGCCGAACGCTTTGCGACTTTTCGCGCGGGCCTTGCAGGCTTCGACGCCGGGCTCGCGCCGGCCTTGGCCACCCGCATCGACCAGTATTCCCACGAGCGCGTGAGGCCCGTGGTCATCGTCGTAATCTGGCCGGCAAGGCGCGTTTCGCCCGGCGACAGCGATTCAATCGTCGAGCCGATCGCCAAAGCATTGCCCTGATACTCGGCGTTGCGCGCGGAAAAGACGCAACGGAAGACGCAGTCCCTGATGCCGGTGCCGGCAACCGTGACGCCGTGACGCCGCATCAGCACCATCCAGTGCTGCCCGAGCGCGCGGGCGAGCGAAACGCCCTCCTCGGGCTTCACCACGAGCATGTTGGTGTCGCCGAATTCGTCGTGCTGGTCCCAGAACGGCGGCTTGATGCCGCCGACGGCGCCGAGATGGAAGATCGGCACGTAGTCGGTGCCGGTGGCGAGCAGCGGCATGAAGGCCGGGCAATGGTGATGGCACACCGACATCACGTCCGGCCGCGCCTTGTAGATTTCGCCGTGAATCACCCGCTCGGAATACTGCGTAACGCCGGGATCGCGCAGCGGCCGCGAGTCGAGGTTGTACTCGATGAGATCGTCCGGCGTGACCAATTCGGGCGCACGCGAGCGCGACAGAAAATAGCGGTTGGGATTGTCGGGATGACGCACGCTAATGTGGCCGAAGGCGTCGATCACCCCTTCGTTGGCGACGATGCGATTGGCAAGAGCGAGTTCGCTGCGGAGATCGGCAAGGCTATGCGGCACTGAATTTTCCTCTTGGAATTATGGTTAACGACTTGTCCCACTATAGGACACACGGAGCCGCCGCATTGGCGATTTTCACGCCAAAGACGCCCCACTCCGCATTGTTTCGCGCGGGCTTCGGCAAACGCCGTCGGCGCACGCGGAAATAGACCTTTACAAACATGGTTAAAGACGAAAAACTGCTGCTAGTGGCACCACTTACTTAGTTAATGGGGCGTTAACCCATGAAGACCTTGTACAAAGCGTTCTACGGTGCCCTGCTCGTCCTCGGGCTGGCGGGCACCGCGTCGGGGCCGGCTCTCGCAGGCGGGCACTGGGACACCGTGTGTAACTGCATGCGTCCGACCTCGGAATACAACACTCACCGCTATGTCCGTGAGGCGCCGCGCGTGGTCACCCGCGAGCGGGTCGTCGACCAGACGCGGGTCGTGCGTGGCAACACGCGGCTCATTCAGGAAAACCAGCTGATCGAGCACGTGCGTCCGGTGATCAACCGTGAAGTGGTCGTTCATCGCACCAACACGATCGTGAGGGACGTCGTTCTGCATCGGGTCAACACCACCAACCGATACCGCGAGGAAGCTCGCACCGAGGTGGTGAACCGTTATGCCGGCGGCTCGGTTCGTCATGTGACCGAGTACCACAACGTGCGCGGCGTGAACTGCAACTGCGGTTACGGAGGCTCGCGCTACTCCGGTGGAGGCTCGCGTTACTACGGCGACGGAGAGCAGGTCTCCTATCGCGAGTAATCGACAAGCCCGCAAGGCAAGCCAATAAACCGCCTCGCCGGGAAACCGGCGGGGCGGCTTTCTTTTCGGCGGCCGCTCAGAGCTCGGCCCACTGCCGCAAGAGGTTGTGATAGACGGACGTCAGCTCGACGACCGAGGCGTGTTCAGGATGGTCGCGGCCCAGCCTGACGATCGCCATGTCGAGGTCGAACAGCAACGAGCGCCTGCTTTCGTCGCGCACCATGCTTTGCGTCCAGAAGAACGAGGCAATGCGCGCGCCACGCGTGATCGGCGTCACATGGTGCAGGGAGGTCGCTGGATAGACGATCATGTGGCCGGCCGGCAGTTTCACCGCGTGACTGCCGTAGGTGTCCTCGACCACCAGTTCGCCGCCGTCGTAGTCGTCCGGGCCCGATATGAACAAGGTCGACGACACGTCCGTGCGAATGCGCATGCCGCTGCCGGCGATGCCGCGCACGGCGTTGTCGACATGCGCGCCGAAGGTCATGCCCGTATCGTAGCGGTTAAACAGCGGCGGGAAGACCTGCTTGGGCAGCACCGCCGACATGAACAAGTTGCTGCGGCCCAGCGCCTCGATGACTATGTTGCCGAGCTCGCGCGCCTCGGCGGAATTTTCCGGAAGCTGCAGGTTGTTCTTCACCTGCGCCGATTGATGCCCGGCGGTGACGCGGCCATCGACCCAGGCCGCCTTGAGCATGACGTCGCGGCAGCGCGCGACCTGGTCGGCGCCGAGCACACCCGGAACATGGATCATCATGGCGTTGCGCCTACCAGTGCATTTTCCAGGTCAATGCGAAGGTGCGTCCGGGGCCGGGGATCGCCCAGTTGGTGTAGGCGGATTCGAAATAATACTTGTTGGTGAGGTTGTAGACGTTGAACTGCACGGTGCTCTTGGCGTCGATCTTGTAAGCCATCATCGCATCGAACCGCCAGTAAGCCGGGACGAGGGCGCTTTGCGGGATCGACGCCGCCGACGTCGGCAGGTCGCCATAGACCGAGCCGACATAGAAGGCGCCGCCGCCGACCTGATATTTCGGCGTCACGTCGTAGGTCGACCAGATCGACAGGCTGTTGGTCGGCGTGTTCATCGGCTCGGCGCCGATCTGCAGCGGGATCGAGCTGCTGATGATGCGCGCGTGGATGTAGCTGTAGGTGGCGACGATCTGCCACAGATCGGTCAGCTTGCCGGTCGCGCTGGCTTCAAAGCCGCGGGAGCGGGCGACGCCGTTGAGCACGGTCACCGTCGACGTTGTCGGGTCGGGGACGCGCATGTTGGTCTTGTCGGTCTGGAACACGGCGGTGGCGAGGCTGAGCCGGCCGCCGAGAACGTCGGCTTTGGCGCCGAATTCGGTGGTTTCGTTCTTTTCCGGGCCGAGAGCGAATTGGCTGAGCGCCGTCGCCGGCGTCGACACGCTGATCGTGAGGTTATCCGCGCTCGGGTTGAACGACGTGCCGCGCATCGCATAAAGGCTGGTGTTCGGGATCGGGTGGAACACGAGGCCGGCGCGCCAGCTCCAGGTCCGGTCGATATGGGTGAGGTCGTCGACCGACGCCGCCGCGAGCGGCGCCACCTGGTGGAAGCGGAAATAATCGTAGCGCAGGCCGCCGAGCACATCGAAAAAGCGGTTGAGCTTGATCTGGTCGGCGACATAGGCGCCGGCCGCCGGCGCATTGGCGTAGGTCAGCTGTGAGGCCGTAGGATTGGTCGGCAAGCCACCGTAGCGATAGGGATCCGGGTCGAGAAAATTGGTGCCGGCCTGGCCCGCCCAGGCATTGCGCAGAAAATCGCGGCGCTCTTCCTGAACGTCGAAGCCGGTGACGAGGGTGTGCTCCCAGGACGCGGTGTTGAAGCGAGCGAGAAAGTCAGTCTGGTTCGCCATCAGCACGCTATGCAGCGTGGTGCCGTTGCGGTTCGGCGTCCAGATCGAATTCAGCGCCGAAAGCAGCGGCACGGTCGTGTTCGGCTCGGGGAACACGTTGAGCTGATAGCGCTGCACGTCGGTGTAGCGTGTGGTGTTGGTGACCTTGATGCCGTTATCGAACTCGTGCTCGATCTTGGCGGTCGCAATGCTGGCGTCGACGCGCTCGACGTCGGGCGTGGGTCCGCTGAGGATGCCGTACCAGGTATCGCGCGAAACCGGCACGGGCGAGCGCGGAAATCCGTTCGCCGGATTGGTGAAGGGAATGCCGTAGTCGGGGATGTTGTTGTCGTGCTGATAGACGTAGCTCAGCGTCACCTTGGTGCGATCGTTGACCTGCATCGCCAATGACGGCGAAAAGCCGAAGCGATCCTGCTTGACGTGATCGCGGTCGGCGATGTCGTAAAGCTGGCCCATGGCGATGAGGCGGGCCGAGACATCGGGGCTGATGACGGCGTTGCTGTCGATGACCGCGCGTCCGCCGGGACCGGTATTGCCGGTCAGCATCAGTTCGTTGGAATTTTCGCCGGTCGGGGTCTTGGTGACCAGATTGATGACGCCACCGGTCGAGCCGCGCCCGAACAGAAACGACGAGGGGCCTTTGTAGACCTCGACGCGGTCGATGGCGAAATCGTCGCGCGTGTACCAGCCCGGGTCGCGCACACCGTCACGGAAAAGATCGCTCTGGGCGGAGAAGCCGCGAATGTAGGGCGTGTCACCCTGGTTGCCGCCTTCGCCGGCGCGGAAGCTGATGCCGGCGACGTTGCGCAGCGCATCCTTCACATTGGTCGCGTTCTGGTCCTGGATGACCTGCTGCGGGACGACGTTGACGGTCTGCGGCGTGTCAATGATTGGGATCGGCATGCGGGTGAGCGAAGGCTCGCTCACCTGGTAGCCGCCACCCTGATTGCCGTTGACGTCGATGGTGGGAAGACTGAGGCCGGAACTGCCGCCTTCCTGCGCCGACGCGGTCGAGGCCGTCACCAAAGAGGCAAGGCTTACGGCCGCCCGCAACAATCCGCGGTTGGCGAATTCTCCGCCTTGAGCTGTTTTTGCTTGCTCGGCCAACGCGCCGTGACCGAGATGATTAAAAGGCTCGCGCTTTTTACTTGAGACTACGCCACTCATCTTGTCGCCCCGACCCAAATACTATACTTTAGAACCGTAATAATCAGCCCGATTACTACGTGTTTATTCGAACCATGATCTGTATTCGGCGTCAACAGAAAGCTGATAATCTTCAAAAGCCAAAAATTAGAATGCTTCTAATCTATGATTTACTGTTTTGAATACTTATAAAGTTGGATGAGGGCATCGTTTTCGGTGTTCGTCGTCGCGGAGGCTGCTATAGAAGGCAGCGGTGGACGGGAAGGATCGTGGCGCAATGAACGTTTTCACATGCAGGACATGGGCTTCCGCCCTGGCGGCGCTGATACTGGCGGCTGGATTGGTATCGCCGCTTCAGGCGACCGCGCAGACCGCGCCGGCTAATCCGGCGGCGAGCGCGCCGCCGAGCACTGCCGCGGAGCTGCCGGTCGCCGCACCGGCTGCCGCTCCACAGCCCGCACAAGCCGCGCCGGCCGCTGCGACCGAGCCAGCCGCGCCTGCCGCCACCGCCGCGCCGGCGGCGGCGTTCCAGTCCGCCATCACGCTGGCGCTACCGCGCGACCTGTCGCCCTGGGGCATGTTCATGGCGGCGGACATCGTGGTCAAAGCCGTGATGGTCGGGCTTGCCTTCGCCTCGGTCCTGACCTGGACAATCTGGTTCGCCAAGGCGATCGAATTGCTGGTGGCGCGGCTGCGTCTGCGCCGGGCGATCGGCGCGCTCGACAAGGTTCGCTCGCTCGCCGACGGCATTGCCCGGCTGTCCACCGGCGACAACGGCGCGGCGGCGCTTCTGCGCGCGGCCGAAACCGAATTGCGGCTGTCTGCCGGCGCGATCGAGCCGGCGAGCGTCAAGGAACGCATCGCCTCGCGCCTCGAACGGCTTGAAGCCGCCGCCGGCCGGCAGATGATCCGCGGCACCGGTATCCTCGCGACCATCGGCGCCACGGCTCCCTTCGTCGGTCTGTTCGGGACGGTGTGGGGCATCATGAACAGCTTCATCGGCATTTCGAAATCGCACACAACAAATCTCGCCGTCGTGGCACCGGGCATTGCCGAGGCACTGCTGGCGAC
>Ga0134126_10010237_pt1 | contig 11824 bp, 7 predicted proteins | sample KB31752_FD_96881 | JGI IMG/M metagenome (GOLD analysis project Ga0134126, IMG submission 96881) | Terrestrial soil microbial communities with excess Nitrogen fertilizer from Kellogg Biological Station, Michigan, USA - KB3-175-2 | ecosystem: Environmental > Terrestrial > Soil > Unclassified ...
AGCATCGACGAGTGGTACATGGACCTCTCGGGCACCGACGCGCTCTACGGTGGCGAGCCCATGGAGCACACCGCGCAGCGCATCCGCGACGCCGTGCGCGACGGCTCCGGCCTCACGGTGTCGATCGGCGGCGGGTCCAACAAGCTCGTCGCCAAGCTGGCAGTCGAGGTGGCCAAGCCCAAGCCCGACACCGGCCGCACCGGCGTCCACATCGTGCCCGACGGCACGGAAGCCGAATTCCTGACGCGCTTCAAGTTAGGCGAAATCCCGCTCGTCGGCCCGCGCTTCCAGGAGCGTCTCAAGCGCCACGGCATGGTGACCGTGCCCGATGTGTTGGCGCACGACGAGCGCACGTTGGTCACCTGGTTGGGCAAACGCGATGCGCGGTGGCTCCTGGACCGCGTGCGCGGCGTGGATCACGGCCATGTGTCGGGCGACGGCGAGCTCAAGAGCCTGAGCCGCGAAGACACATTCTCGGCCGACGTGGGCGACGACGCGTCGCTCGAGCGCGAGCTGCTGCGTCTCGTCGTGCGCGCGGCCGCCGACCTCCGCGCCGAGGGACTCACCACGCGCACCGTGACCGTGAAGCTGCGCGACTTCGATTTCACGACGCGGCAGGCGAGCCGCACCTTGGACGACGGCGTGATGTCGGACCGCCCGATGTACGAGACGGCGCGCGCGCTGCTGCGCCGGCTCCGCACGGCGCGGCGGTGCAAGGCCCGTCTGTTAGGCGTATCGCTGTCGTCGCTCGCACCCGCGCCGGCGCCGGCCCAGCTCGCGTTCTTCGAGGCGGCGGCGGGCCCGCTCACCGAGACGGCGCGCGACCGCACGCTCGCCCACACCGTCGATGCGCTCCGCGAGCGCTTCGGCGACGATGTGATCGGCCCCGGCGCGCTGGCGCGCCGCGCGCGCCCGGCCACCGAGGCGCCGGGGCAGCGTTAGGCGGCGTTCGCCGCGGTCTCGTCGGGGATGTCGTCGGTGCGCTCGAACACCCGGCCCAGCCAGGCGGTGATCCACCACAGCTCGGCCGCCACCAGCGCCGCGCCCAGAAGAGCGCCCGGCACCAGGCCCCAGAGTCCGGCGCGCGCCACGCCGACAATCGCCAGCGCGCCGCCTAACGCACCGGGAATGATCAGGCACACCGTGAGCACCACCACCGACCCGAACATCGTCAGCATGCCCTGGCCCACGGCTTCGATGCCGCCCGGCCGCGCCAGGCCTAACCGGACCCATCCCGGGAACAACAGCGCGCCGGCGTTCTGCACCAGCAAGCCGAGCGCGCTCACGACGGGGACCAGGACAAGGAGGGTCAGCAAGAGCGCCGTTTGACCGGACCACGACACGGTGATCGGATTCTTGGGCGGCGTCAGCGCGTAGCCCACCAACAGCATGGGCACCTGCACCGCCGCGAGCGTCACCAACGCCGCCGCCAGCTCGGCCCGAACGAGCGTGGCCCCGCGCACCGGCAACGAGCGCAACACCTCGAGCTGCAGCATGTCCAACCGCAGATCGTTGCGCACCCAGAGCGGACCGGCCAGCACCAGCATGAACGTCACGCCCAGCGCGATCCGGCCGATGAGCACGGAGATGCTGTCCGTGGCCGGCATCACCTGGTTCAGGAAGACCATGGCGATGACGATGGCGACGCAGATCGCGATCACGGTGCGAATCGCCATCGTCCTGCCTAACGCGGTGATGTTCTTCCACACGATGGCGACCGCGGGCGTGCTGCGCGCCGGGAGCTTCACGCGGAAGCGCCGGCGGACGCCGCGCGCCGCGGGCATCGTGGCGCGGCCGGCACGCCGGGCGAGTGCCACCGCGCGCCGCGCCGCATTCGTGGCCGCCGCTTCCTCGAACGCCGCGTCGGTGCGGAGCACCCAGACCACGTGCGCCGCTACCAGCAGCAGCGCCGGCCAGAGGGCGCGCACCCATTCGCCGGCCGATGGCGCGAACGCGGGAGCCAGGAGCAGGCGAAACGGGTAGAGCACCGCCTTGCTCACGGGCGCGTGGAGCACCGCAATGGCGGCGCCTAACGTATTCCCCGCGGCGATACCGGCGCGCAATGCCGGGATCTGCGTCGACACACCCCGCACCACCGCGACTGCCACCGCCGCGACCACGACGATCGCACCCAGATGCCGGCGCAGTCCCGATGCGCCGTGCTCCGCCGCGCTCTCGCGCACCAGCGACGCGCCGACGCGGTGCAGATAGAGCGTCGTATAGATGATCCACAGCGACACCGCGCGCTCCACGATCGATCCCGACGCGCGACCCAGGATCACGAGCGAAAACAGAACACTGGGCAGGATGACGACCTGCGCCTGCAGCAGCTTGAACGCGACCACCTGCCGCCTGGTGAGCGGCGCCGGGAACAGCAGCTGCACTTCGGCGACGGAGAAATTGAGCGCCACTTCGTCGCTGCCGAAGAGCCACCAACTGGCGACCAGTACGGCCAAGCCGAGTGCGTATATCAGGTACGCCGTGCTGTCGGTGCCCGCGACCACGAAACCGGCGCCGCGGCGCGGATGAGCGATGAACCAGAAGTAGGCGATGCCGACGATGAGCGCGATCGCGTACCGCGGCTGCCGCGCGCGGCGCGCCCGCCTAACGAAGCGATTCACCACGCCGCGCGCGATCAGCCACGTGAGCGCCGCGAAGCGCCCCCGGCTCTCGTTCTGCTGGCTCATCGTGAGGCCGGCTCGCCGTCGCCGGTGAGCGCCAGGAAAATGTCCTCGAGCCCGAGTCCCGCCAGCTGCGGACGCTCGGCGATGATGTCCTCGATCTTGCCGATCGCCACCGTCCGTCCGCCGTAAATGATGAGGATGCGCGTGCACAGCTCCTCTACCAGCTGCAGCAGATGGGAGCTCAGCACCACCGCCGCACCCTCGCGCGCCCGCGCGACGATCGTCGCTTTCATCCGGCGCATCCCGCCGGGGTCGAGTCCGGTGAGGGGTTCGTCGAGGACGAGCGCTTTGGGATCGTGCAGGAGACCGCACGCGATAGCGAGCTTCTGGCGCATGCCGCGCGAGAGCTCGGCGGGCAGCGCGTCGCGCTTCTCCGTGAGCTCGAGCTCGGCGAGCAGCGGCGGGATCCGTTGGGCGGCGTCGGCCACGCCGTAGAGTCGCGCGATGAACTGCAGATGCTCGTCCACCGACAAGTACTCGAAGAGGTGCGGCTCATCGGGGATGAACGCGAGCGCGCTCTTGGCGGGCACGGGATCGGCTGCCAGGTCGTGGCCCGCGATGTGGATCGTACCGCTGGTGGGCCGGATGATCCCGCTCAGGCTGCGCAGCGTGGTCGTCTTGCCCGCTCCGTTAGGCCCGACGAGGCCTAGCACCTCGCCGGCCTCCACGGTGAACGAGAGGTTGGAGACGGCGGTGAGGTCGCCGTAGAGCTTGGTGAGCCCGCGGACCTCGATCCCGGCCGAGGCGGCTGCCGGGGGGAGTGGATCGGTCATGGAGTGTGCGTTAGGCGTCGGAGGAGTCGAGCAGCGCGCGCAAAATGGTGGTGGCCGCTTTCTCGACGCGGCGCCAGTCGGCATCCTGGCGCATGTCGAGGCCGAAGTATGGTACGTCGGAACCGGCGCGGGTGGCGAGTGTCGTGAGGCCGGCGGTCACGAGCGCCCCTACGGCCTCGAGGTCGAAGCGAAACGGGACCGCGTGCGCATCGCGCAGGGCGCTGCCCAACGCGGACAATGCCGCCTCGCGCCCCGAGGTGATCGGTTTGGTGATGTCGTGGTCCGCGTGTCCGGTCGCTTCCCAGGCAATTGCGTGTTGGGCGAGCGGTCGGGCGCGGATGTCGCGCGCGACTTGAATGAGTGTCGCGGCGAGGCTGGATCCCGCCGCGTCGGGCGTGGTCGCGGCCGGCGTGTGGGCGGCCGGCCACGCGGCTCGTTCGGCGATCGCGGCAGAGAGGAGGCCGTCCACGCCGCCGAAGTAGCGATAGATGAGGACTTTGTCGACGCCTGCTTCCTGGGCTATCGCGTTGACGCCACACGATTCGAATCCGTCGCGAACGGCCAAGCGTTCGACGGCGTCGAGGATTTTGGTTCGTGTTGCCTCGCGGTCTCGTTCCATTATGTTGCCACCGACGGGTGACCTGACCTCAGGAGCGCGCAACGCAGATGTCCAGAGTTCGTGCACTTAATAGCTGGTGGACAGTAACTTAGCAAGAGTCACCGCGAGGTGACTCAATTGTGTCACCAATAAGTGACTCACGGCTAAGTGGCTGACCGAAAGTCGGCGCCGATCATGGACCGGCTTTCAGCCAATCCGCCGCGGCCACCACCCCTAAGGCGAGCGGGAGCTTGCCTCGCACGTCTCGAGATTCTTCCACGTTTCTTGCTTAGCGCTTCCCAATAATGCGCCTTGTCAATTAACATGGGTCCGCGAAACCTCAGAGCCCCTTCGATGCACGCCGTACATCGCTCCATAGCATTCTTCGCCCTAGCGGTTCTCCCCGGCCTCGCGCTCCTGTCGTGCGGCGGGAATTCCACCGGTCCATCGGGTGGCGGAGTCGGGAAGGTCATCATCACGCCCTCCACCGATTCGATCGTGATCGGCACGGGCGTGACGCTCAGCGCGCGCGTCGTGAACGCGCAGGGTCAGACGGTGAACGGCGCCCAGTTGTTCTGGAACACGTCGAACGCGAACATCGCCACTGTATCGAGCAACGGCGCGGTGACGTCGATCGACACGGGCACCGTGCAGATCGCCGCGAGCTCGAACGGCGTGTCCGGCATCGCGAACATCACCGTGTTGCCCAAACCGGTCGCCTCAGTGCACGTGACGCCCACGCAGCAGGTGATCAAAGTTGGGCAGACGTTCCAGTTCCAGGCGCAGCCGCTGGACGCCCAGGGCAATCCGCTCACTGGCCGCGTCGTGACGTGGTCGAGCGCCGATCCGACCGTCGCGACCATCAGCAGTGCCGGTCTCGTGACCGGCGTGAGCGTCGGCCCAACGACGATCACGGCCACGAGCGAGGGCGTGCAGGGCACCGCCGCATTGGCGGTCGGCGCGCCGACGCCGGTGACTATCGTGATCGCGCCGCCCAGCATCAGCATCATCGTTGGGCAGACGTCGCAGCTCACGGCAACGGTGAAAGACTCGTCCGGTGCGGTAATCGCCGGCGCGCCCGTCACCTGGTCAGCCGACAATTCCGGCAACGCGACGGTTTCGTCCACAGGACTCGTGACCGGCGTCTCAGCAGGCGTCGCGACCGTCACCGCAACGAGCGGCCCGGCGCACATGAACGCGTCGGTCACGGTATCGCAGGCGCCGGCCAACGCCGTGGTGGTCTCGCCGGGATCGGCGACTCTGTTAGTCACCGAGCAGCTGCAGCTCCAAGCGACGGTGACCGACGCGCAGGGCAATCCGCTCTCCGGCCGGACCGTCACGTGGGGCTCCAATAACACGGCCGTCGCCACCGTGAGCGCGACCGGCAACGTCACCGCAGTGTCGCCCGGAACGGCGACGATCACCGGCACGAGCGGCACGGCGCACGGCAACGCGATGATCACCGTGAAGCTCGTGCCCGTGGTGACGGTCAACGTGAACCCGTCCGCCGTGTCCCTCTTCACGACCCAAACCGCGCAGTTAGGCGTGACTGCCCTCGACTCGGCAGGCAACACGCTGAGCCTAACGGGGCGGACGGTCACCTGGAAGTCGAATACGCCGAGCGTCGCCACCGTGTCGGGCACCGGACTGGTGACGGCCGCGGGAGTGGGCTCGGCGGTGATCACGGCCACGGTCGACGGACAGCAGGGGTTCGCATCGGTGACGGTCTCGCTCGTTCCGGTGAAAACGGTGAACGTGACGCCGGCGCTGGACACCCTGGTGTTAGGCGGAGTGGTTCAGTTGCACGCCCAAACACTGGACTCGGCGGGGAACGTCCTCAACGGACGCACGGTCACGTGGAGCAGCAGCAACGAGAACGTCGCCCTTGTCTCGAGCACGGGCCGCGTGGTGAGCCAGGACACCGGCTCGGCGACCATCACCGCCACGAGCGAGGGCGTGTCGGGCACGTCGACCATCGTCGTGATTCCGGTGCCCGTCGCGAACGTGACGGTCGCCCCGGCCAACAAGAGCCTAACGGTAGGCGACACGCTCACGTTCACCGCGACCACCAAGGACGCGCACGGCAACGTCCTCACGGGCCGCGTGGTCACCTGGTCGTCGGACAACACTGCCGCCGCGACCGTGGACGCCACCACCGGCCTCGTCACCGCGGTCGGCCCCGGCACCGCGCACATCATCGCCACGAGCGAAGGCCAGTCCGGCCAGGCCACGCTTACCGTGGTTCCCGTGCCGGTCGCATCGGTGAGCGTGTCGCCTCAGGACACGACGATGACCGCCGGCGATTCCGCACAGTTCAGCGCGCAACCCAAGGATTCGAACGGCAACCCGCTCTCGGGCCGCGTCATCACGTGGTCGTCGTCGAACAACGCGATCGCCACCGTGTCGAGCACCGGTATGGTGACGGCAGTGGCCGGCGGCCCGCCCGTCACGATCACGGCCACGAGCGAGGGAGTTCCGGGCAGCACCCAGCTCACCGTGAATCCGCCTCCTCCGCCGCCGCCGGGACCCTGAGGCCTAACGAATCGGGATGTGGAGGGCGAGGCCCAACCGCGGCCCGCCCGTGGTCGGGTCGAATCCCACCATCGGCTCGAGGCTCGGCGACTTGAGCGCCGCGCCGTCGCGCTGCGAGGCGCCGCTTCCGTTAGGCGCCGGCGCCGGCGGGTACGGATCGCCCCGCGCGCTCGACACGTGCAGCGCCGCCTCGATCGCGCCCGCGAGCAGCACGCCGCCCGCCACCGCCAACCCGGCGCCCAGGTTCTTCCGCTTGGTCACGTTCACCGTGAAGGTGTCGATCCGGCCGAAGGGATCCTTGAACGTGCGGATCTCGGTGCTCGTCGTCTGCTTGAGCCCCCACGCCACCCCGCCGGCCACGCCGCCCAGCACCACCACGCCCAGCACCGGCTGCTGCGTGTAGAACTGGCCGCCGCCGGGAATCAGGCCTAACGCAAACGCCGTCCCCGGGCTCCGGCCCAACGCCGTGATGCGCGCCGCCACGTCGGCGTGATCCACGGCGTTGGGCCGCAAGTCCAGATACTTCCGGAAATCGGCCACGGCCTGGTCCGTCTTGCCCTCGGCCTGGTACACCAGCGCGCGCGTGTAGAACACGTCCGCCCACGCCGGCGCCGCCGACGCCGCGCTCGTCAACGCGCGCTCGGCGCCCGCCGTGTTGTGCGCCGCGAACGACGCGATGCCCGTGCGCAGATTGTCCCCGGCCGCCGACGGATACGATGCCGGACGCGGACTCGAGAGCGCATCGGTGCGGTGCGGCAACTGGCGCGAGTCCAATCGCCAGAGATCGGCGTACGCGAGACCCGTCGACGCCGCGGCATCGCCGGCCGCGACGTGCAGCGCCTCCTGAAAGTGCGGCGCCGCGCCGGCGAGATCGCCGCGCCTGAGCGCAACGTAGCCGAGTCCGGTGTGGGCGCCGGCGGCATCTTCGCCTTCGCGCAGGGCCGTCTGAAAATCGCGCGTCGCCGCGTCGAACTTCCCTTGAGCCGACTCGGCGTAGCCGCGGCCTAACAGCGCGCGCGTGTTGGCGGGATCCACCGACAGCACGCTGTCGTAGGCATCGACCGCGCCCGGTCGCCCGGTGGCCAGCTGCCGTTCGGCCTCGAGCAACAACGCCGTCACCTGCTCGGCGGCGGTCACGCGCACGCTCGCCACCGCGCGGTCGCCCACGCTCACCACGAGGCTGTCGCCTGCCTGGAGCGGTTGCGTTTGAATGGAAAACTTGGCGACGCCCGCATCGTTGGTCGCCTGCGACAATGTGCCTAACCCGGTGCGCGCGGGATACGGGCGGAGCTGCACGTTCGCTTTGCTCACCGGATTCCCGAATGCGTCGTTCACCGCCACGGTGAGCTCGCGTGTGCCCCGCGCGCCGGCGCCGATCGCAAGCGACGGCGGATTCACCGTGGCCAACGACGCACCCGCCGGCATCGTCGTGAGCGACACCGCGGTCGTTCCCTCGAGGGTCGAGTTGTCCGAGGTGACGACCGTCATGCGGTACGTGCCGGCGTGCGTACCCGCGGGCACGGTGAACGTCGCGCGTCCACGCGCATCCGTGATCGCAACCGGGTCGCTCTGCGCGCCGCCGGGAATGGTGCTCGCGCCCTTGAGCATGAGGCGCGCACCGGGCACCGGTGTTTCGCCGCGCGCGAGATCGACCGTGATGTAGGCGACGCTGCCGCTCATCGCGGACGCGAGTCCATTGATCACGGTGAGCGTGGGCGTCACCGGCGGCGTCGGCGCCGCGGGCTTCGCCGGCGCCTCGGCGGTCACGCCCTTGTTGCCGCCATTCACGCAGCGGTCGATCTCGCGGAAGATCTCGTCGTTCGCGCCCAAGTTCTTGAGGTCCGATCGGTCGCGTTCGGATGGCGTGAACGCAAGACAATTGCGCCGCACGATGGCCGCGATCTCACCCTTGGAGTACGTCGTGCCGGTGAGATACCGCACCAGGTCGCTCTTTCGGAGCGCGGTTTCGCTCTGGGCGTGCGCGACCTGCGCGGTGAGCAAGACGAACGGAACGGCGAGCAGCGAAGCGAAGTAGCGCGACATGGCGTCCTGGAGTGGTGCGAGGGTACGACAGATTTATCAGCCGGCCTGGTTGCCGCGGAACATCGCGCGTGGCCCCAAGTCCAAGCCCGGATCAATCACCGTCGAATGGCGGCGGGGCGCAAGTGAGGTGCCATGATCGCGTCGCCAAGCGCGGGATGTCGGCGGTGGTGTCATGCTGACCGAACCGCTTCCCACCGCAGCAGTTAGTCGATGCAAGCGCCGAGCCCGCCATAGGCGTCGACGTGTGCAAGGCCGGCGCGGCGTGACGTCTCCTGGAGTAGCAACCACTGGAGATCGCGATGCGATGGAGCTTGATGCTGGCCGCGGCGGCTGGACTGGTGGGGAGCAAGAGTAACGCGCAGGGCGTGTTGGTTCCGGGTCCGGGGCCGTATCCGCGGAATGGCGGTCCGGGGTTCGGCATCACCCGGATCGTGCGCACGGCGAGCGCGGTGGAGGCCACGCTGTCCGACCAGGTGCTGCACTACGAGGTGGACGAGACGTACGCCAACCGCGGCGGCGGGTTAGGCGAAGTGGACTACTACTTTCCGCTTCCGCCCAACGCGGCGTTCGAGGATTTGCGGCTCTCGATCAACGGCGAGATGGTGTCGGGCGAGGTGTTGAGCGCGAGCGAAGCGCGCGGCATCTACGAAGAGATCGTCCGCCGCCGGCGCGATCCGGCGCTCGTGGAATGGATGGGGCAGGGGCTGCTGCACGCGCGGATCTTCCCGATCGCGCCCGGCGAGGAGAAGCGCGTCGTGGTGCGGTTCCAGTCGGTGGTCACGCGCGAGGGCGACGCGGTGCGCGTCGACTACAAGCGCCCGGCGCCCGTGCCTTACTCAGTTGGGCAGCCGCAGAGAGCGTCCGACACCGAGGGCGGCGAGTCGTCGTTCACGCTCCGGTATCCGGCGGCCGCGGGCTACGGCGAGCCGTACTCGCCCACGCACTCGCTGGTCGTGCGGACGTCGGGCGACATGAAGACGGTGGGCGTGGACGGCGCGGCGCGCGACATCACCATTCTCCTGCCGGTGGCGCGGTCCAAGCAACCGGCCATCTCGGTGCTGACCAACGCGCCGTCGGGCGAGCGTGGATATGCGCTCATCACCATCGCGCCGCCGGCCGTGTTGCCGCAGGCGCTGCCGCGCGACATCACGTTCGTGGTGGATGTGTCGGGATCGATGAGCGGCCGCAAGATCGCGCAGGCGCGCGACGCCGGCAAAGCGCTGCTCGCGACGCTCGGGCCGCGCGATCGATTCCGGTTGATCGACTTCGATTCCGACGTGCGCTCGTTTCGCGACACCTTCAGCGACGCGACGCCGGCGAACATCGAGGCGGCGGACCGGTACCTGGAGGGATTAGAGGCGCACGGCTCGACCAACATCGAGGGCGCGCTCCGCGCTGCGTTAGGCGGCGCGGGCGATGGCGATGTCCCGAGCGCAGGCGAGCGCGTGCAGTTGGTGTTGTTTCTGACCGACGGCGAGCCGACGGTTGGCGAGCGCGATCCGCAGGCGTTGACCAAGCTCGCATCCTCGATGCGTGGCACGCGGCACGTCTTCACCTTCGGACTCGGCGCCGATGTCAACGCATCGCTGCTCGAGCAGGTGGCGCTGCAGGGACACGGCGCGACCAGCTTCGTGCGTCCCGCAGAGGACATCGAGCGTGCGGTGTCGGTGGTCGCGGCGCGGTTGCGCGATCCCGTGCTCACCGACGTGCGCGTCGAAGCGGAGGGCATTGCGCTCTCGAGCGTCACGCCCACCATGATCCCCGATCTGTTCGCGGGGCAGAGCATCGTGCTGCTCGGCCGCTATCAGGGAAGCGGTCATGCCACCGTCCGTGTGTCCGGTCGGACGGCGCACGGTCAGGCGTCGTGGACGCACGAGGCCGATTTCCCGGCGCGCTCGACGGACAACAACTTCATCCCGCGTCTCTGGGCCACGCAGCGAATCGGATGGTTGACCGCCGAGCGGCGCGCGCACGGCCCATCGCCCGAAGTGGACGCGGAGATCAAGGACCTGGGCGAGCGCTATGGCATTCCGACCGAGCTCACGTCATATCTGGTGCGCGAGCCGGTGATGGTGGGAACGGCGATCCCGATGCCGACGCCGGCGATGTCGCGCTCGGGAGGCGTCAACGCACAGGCGGCTGCGCCGTCGCGCGAAATCAGATTCGAGGAAGCGAAGCAGGCGACGGCGATGCGTGCATCGAAGTCGCTCGCGGCGGCGGACAGTGCCGCGGACGCACACGCGGCTCAATCGCCGCAGGCACCGGCGGTGCGCCGGGTGGGCAACCGCGTGTTCGAGCGGCAGACCGACACGTCGTCGTGGATGGATCGCGGCTACAGGCCGGCCATGCGGCGGATCCGGATTCAGGCCTATTCCGCCGCGTATTTCGAGGTGCTGACCACGCTGCCCGAGCTGCGCGACGCGTTTGCGTTAGGCGACCACGTGGTGGTGGCCGGACGGGCGCTGGCCATCGAGGTGACGACGGACACCGATGCCCGGGCGTCGCTCGAGGCCGCGGACCGGGCGGCGCTCCGGGAGAACTGGTGAATGGACGACGCGGAGCGATTGTTTCGAACGTATCACCCGATGCTCGTGCGCTACCTCACCCGTCGGTTAGGCGATCGCGACTGGGCGGAGGAGGTGGCGCAGGAGACGTTCGTCCGCGCGCTTCGCCAAAATGGATTGATCAACGAACGGGCGTGGTTGTTCACGGTGGCCAACAATCTGGTGCGCGACGACGCGCGCCGCGATGCACGGCGGCGTGCGCGTCTCGAGTTGTTGCGCGAGGAGATTCGCGACGAGGTGGTCGAGCCCGAGCCCTCGTCGCTCGAGCGCGCGCAGGACGCGGCGCTGGCCCGGCGCGCCGTGAACGCATTGGCCGAGCGGGACCGGCTGGCCCTGCTCATGCGCGAGGAAGGGTTGAGCTACGACGAGATCGCGCAGGCGTTGCAGCTGTCGGTGGGGTCGATCGGAACGACGTTGGCGCGCGCGCGGCGCCGGTTGGTGGAACAGTACGAGGCGCTGCGCGAGTCGCAGCACGGGAGCACAGGTCATGCAGCATCTTGACGAAGGCACGATCCACGCGTGGCTGGACGGTGCGTTAGGCACCGACCGGGCCGGCGAGGCCGAGTCGCACGTGGCGGCGTGCCGGGAGTGCGCGGAGCGGGTGGCCGAGGCGCGCGGCTTGATCGCCGC
>Ga0134126_10010238_pt1 | contig 11824 bp, 15 predicted proteins | sample KB31752_FD_96881 | JGI IMG/M metagenome (GOLD analysis project Ga0134126, IMG submission 96881) | Terrestrial soil microbial communities with excess Nitrogen fertilizer from Kellogg Biological Station, Michigan, USA - KB3-175-2 | ecosystem: Environmental > Terrestrial > Soil > Unclassified ...
CCTTCATGTCGAACTGCACCGATCGACCGTCATCGGTGCGCACGGTCATACTTTGCGCGTTGACCTGTTCGATGGTGCCGAGCGTGCCGTTCTTCACGCCAAGGCCACGCTCGTTCCGCAGGAACATGACGCGATCCCCGCCAGCAAAATTTCTCGCGCCGCGCTCGACAGTCAGGTGGACGTCATCCCCCAGATCGCCTGCAGCCCGCATCCGCCCCCGCGCCGCCTCGTTGAGTGCGCGAACCTCGTCATTAGTATGGGTGAGGATGATCCGGCTCTTCTCCTTTGACGCCTGCCGGTCGCGGTCCCAGCGCTCGATCAGATCGCCGCGCGCCTGTTCGCGGGTTTGGGCCCCATGCACCATGCCTTGGGAGCGATAGGCCTCCAGTGCATGGCCGGTTTTGCCCGTCGCCAGATCCCGCGTGGCCTCGCGCTGCCAGTCCTCCTGCTGACGGCGCACCTCGCCGATTTCCGCGCCGCCGTGGCGCTCATTGATCGACCGGAACGCCGCTCCGGCCTCGATGGCTTGTAGTTGTTGGGGATCGCCAACCAGCACGACCTTGGCGCCGGCTTCGGCAGCATGGGACAGCACGCGCTCCAACTGGCGCGTGCCAACCATGCCCGCCTCGTCGATCACCAGCACATCGCGCGACGTGAGCAGGTCGCGGCCCTCTCCCCAGCCGTGCTCCATGCTGGCAATGGTGCGTGACGCAATGCCCGATCCGCTTTCGAGGTTTTCCGCCGCCATGCCGGACAGCGCCACGCCCCGGACCTCATAGCCTGCCGCGTCCCAGGCCTCCCGCGCAATCCCCAGCATCGCGCTCTTTCCCGTTCCGGCATGGCCGACCACGACGCCCAAACCACGTCCATCGGTGACATGTGCCAGCGCGTCGGCTTGCTCGGCCGACGGGACAAGACCACGCGCCTCCGCTCGAGCCAAGGCGGCTTCGCGGTCCGCCTCACGCACCTGATGGCGCTCCCGTTCGGCCATCAGTTCAGCGGCGCGATGGAGGCGCTGCTCGGCCTCAATCATCTCGCAGGTGGTGAAGCGATCCTCGCCGCGGGAGTCCTTGCCGAGTTCGATCAGATCGGGCGCATTGCGCATCGCGCTCGTGACCTCATTGAATTGGTCGATCCCGTCGCTGTGCCGGTGCGCAAACTTTGCCATGTCGCGCTGCGTGAAGGTCGATTGCTGTCGGGTGATCGCGTCCAGGGCAAGAGAGGGATCGGCGATGATCCTCTCGCCGTTGTTCCGCGCGATCTCGCGGTGAATCTCGGCGCGGTCGGCGGCGTCGATCCCTTCACCTTCGATGCCCCGAACCTCGATGCGTTTGGCAGGCGCGCCGATCTGGCTTTGCGGCTCCAGAGCAATGCCCTGTGCTTCAAGGCTGCGATGATCGATCCGCGCGTCGATGTCCAGCTCGGCCAGGCGCTCGTTGGCGATCTCTGCCCAGCGTTTACGCCAGCGCTCGACTAACTCCGTGCGGTTCCACTCCCGCACCTTCTGGCCAAAGCCGCTGTCGTCCACTGCGCGCATGGTTAGCATGACATGGGCATGGGGTTTGCGCATGCCGTCTTCGGCCATATCCCAATGCACATTGAGATCGGCGATCATGCCCCGATCGACGAATTCGCCCCGAACGAAGTCGCGGGCGAGTTCGATGCCCTGAGCCTGGGTCATCTCTCGCGGAATGGCGAACTCTACCTCGCGGGCAAGCTGCGCGTCCTTGCGGATTTCGAATGCCTCGACATCGTTCCATAGCCGTTCGCGGTCGCTCCATGCCTGCGGCGAATTCTCCGGCAGCATAACCTCTGAATGGACGACGCCGCGCTTGGCGCAGAAATCATGACTGCGATCAAGCCGCTCGTCGCGCAGCCGCGAGGCGGAGCGGTAGGCGGCTGACGCCACCGCGCTGGAGCCAGACTTGCGGCCAATGACCTTGACGTGAAGATGATAGATCGCCATCGCGATCAGATCAGTGGCACGGCGAAGCGCACGTCGGAACGACGTATAAGCGCGCCCTCCCTCAAAAAAATCTCGGGAGGGACTACCGCGTCTCAGGCCGTCCTGACGACCTTACAGCATTGTGCCGGGCGCTCGACTATCATTTCTCTATCACCTCTCATGGAGACGATGATGCGCAAGCCAAGGGATTTTGATGCCGAACTGAAAGCGCTTGGGGACAAGGCGCGCGGGCTGAAAACCCGCAAGGTGCAGCAGCTTGGCGAACTAGTAATCGCCACTGGGGCAGATAGCCTCAACGCCGATGAACTAGCGGGCGCGCTGATCGTGCTGGCCGAGACAAAAGAAGCCGGGAAGAGGGAGGCGTGGGCGAAGCGGGGGTCGGCGTTCTTTCAAAAGCGGGCGCGGCGAAATGCTCCGGCAAATGACCGCAACGCGGACGGCGCTCCAGCGCAACCGAGCGGCCCGCAGCCGGTATCAGGTCGCAAAGGCGCGACATGACATGCGCACGTGGCAGGTCGAGCGCCGCAAGCGGACGCGGCACCTCATCGAACTCGGCGGTCTCGTCGTGAAAGCTGGCGTCGTCGATCTGACCGGCGATGACCGGACTATGATCTACGGGGCGCTGCTCTGGATCGCCGATAAGCTCCAAAGTGGTCAGGGTCAACAAGCGCGAGCGCTCTGGGTAGCAAAGGGAAAGCAAGCTTTCGAGGCGGGTCCGAGTGCTGACAATCAGACTGACCGAACTGGTCCAGCGGTTCGTCGTTGATGCCGACAACAGCATGTAGGCTCAAGCGGCTGCGTATCGCCCTTGGGGATGCGATGGGCTGCCGCACAACCAGCTTGCGTACGAGCGATGTCTTGCGTGGCTTTCGCGTAATGAGCGGTTATGGAATGTTATCGCGTTCGGCATCGGCGAGATTGCGGGCCGAAAGCCGATGAAGCTAAATCGGCCTGCACCCGCCATTGGGAAACACTTGCCGAGGCGACGGCTTCGCCGCCTCGGCGTGGAATTGTATGCTTACTGGCAAACGTACATCAGGCCGTCGTCAAGCTTGGTCAAGGTGCCGGGCGTGCACTTGATAGTGTTGCGAGCCGCATAGTCACCCCAGCCGCTGTAGTTGTACCATGGGCCGCCCGCATAATAGGCGCGAACGGCATAGTGAGGTTGGGGAGTGAACGTATCGGACGGGGCCGAACCGTAGTAGGCCGCCCTGGCTCCCCGGAAAGTACCAGTGGCGTAGGGGGCGCCCGCGTAACCTGCACCCGCGTAGTAAGCGGCGCCAGCGCCAGCGCCGACCGCAACCGCTGTGCCGACCGCAGCTCGGCGATATTGTCGACGTGCGACGCCCGCAACGCTCACCGGCGTCAGAGGGCGACCGACCCGTGCTTCGGCCTTTTCGATCGATAGGGAGAGGCCGCTCTGCTCCGACCAACTGAACGAGAACAACGCCGCAAACGTGAAGGCGGCGGCAGCGAGAGTCACTCTTTTCAAATTCTGTCTCATGGATTCCTCCAATATGCATGAACCACCCTGGCAATTCATGTCGTCGCGGTACGGCCTCTAACTTGACCTAGATCAAACCAACGGAGGATTTACTGTCTCTGATTGTGAGTAACCCTCTCGGTGTGCCGCGCTCTACGTCATTTCGATCAGTCCATCGCACTTGCCCATTGGGACAATGGCCACCGGGCCAATAGTCCGCGAACGGCGGCTGTCGTAGTTTGCGCAAATCAGGTCATCCCTCAGGGGGCGCTTCCGGTCTGCGGCGTGTAGGTCACCGGCGTGGGATGATCCGTGTACCCGAGCCCGATACCGACGGGGCGGGATGATCGCGCACGGCATTCTCGGCCTGTTTGTGGGGCCGATTATCCTGGCAGTGGCCTGGCAATTGATGATGGCCTGGATTCGGGAGGAGCGGGCGGAGACATTCCCGCCCGACGTGGCGCACAGGGGCGAAGCAGGGGGGGCGGAGAGTTAGCGGCCAAGTCCGATGCCGCTCAGGATTCTCGACCACCTCCATGCATGAGGAAACTGATAGCGGCAGATCGGGCCGGGCGCTGGAGGCATTCGTATGTTGCGGCAATATCTCGTGGGCGCGATTGCCAGTGTCTGCAATATCGCGATCCATGCCCTGGTCATGGTGGCCGTCATAAAGGTGGCTCGTGTCGTCGATGAATGGGCGACGACACGTCAAACGTTTCGATTGATCGTGGTCATGATCGCTACCGTGACCGTCTTGATGATCGCACACCTGGCAGAGGTGCTCGTCTGGTCAGTGGTCTACGTGATGACAAGTACCGCGCCGGACGGCACCGATCTCATTTATTTCGCTTTTGTGAATTACACGACGCTCGGCTATGGCGACGTCACGCCAGTGCAACGCTGGCATCTGCTTGGGCCGATGACGGCGATGAACGGCGTGCTGCTGTTTGGCTGGTCGACCGCCGTGATCTTCGAGGTCTTGCGGATGACGCTGATGGCGAGCGGCGGCGGACCGGAAAAGCAGGAGAAACGCTGGTGGCCTGGATAGCTGCACGCGCGCGAACGTGCCGAGCCGCGACTCGCTGTGTGGATCGTGCGTGAAGGTTAAGTATCAAAGGGGGCATTGAGAATCATCCGGCCCCCCTTGATCTGTATCAACCTCACCACTTCAATTCCCTTCAGCCTCCAGCTCTCGTCGGCCTTGGGAGAGCAGCCTGAAGCGCAGCTCCCCCAGGGAATGCCCGGAGCTTCTGACATGGAGAATCCAAAATGAAACTCTCGATCACTTTATCGGCGCTGCTGGTTGCCGGCTTTGTAACCGCCAGTGTCGAACCGGCTAGTGCAGTCGTCTATTGTCAATATGTCGACTATCCCGCTGGTTGCAGTGTAAGGGCGGGTGTCGTGCTGCGTCCGCGACCGGTTGCGCGCGCCGTGGCAACACTAGGCGTTGGCGCCGTGGGAACGCCAATGAATCGCGGCGGTCCGGTGGATCGTGCCGGCCGGCGCTGATGGGTGTCGGCGAACTTTCGGGTAGCCGATCGCTCGACGCTGAAGCGTTGAAGTACAGCGGACATTTTCCCGAAACAGAACCGGGCCCGAATTTCAGTTGAAGCGGGCGCGGCGCCGCAGTGGAGCAACACATGCCACTCGCGCGATATTTTTCCTACGTTGGCGGAGTATTGCTCGCGCTGTTGTTCATTCTGGATGCATTTTTTCCGAGGATGCCGGCGGATGAAAGGGCATCCTCCAATGAGCCCATCATCCGTATTCATTCGGACCGGAAATGGCCAGAGCGCATTGTCTTCGATACCAGCGTTCCGACGATCATTCCTGCTCAGATCGCCAGCAGCGAGCCGAGCATCCTGCCTCCGGAAACGGGCGGCTATGTCGCAGGCAAGGCGAGGGAACGTGAGGCGTTCGCGCAGATGCAGCCATCCGACACGAAGCAGGCCAAATCAAGAAAGCCGGAACCAAAACCGCAACGCAAGAGCAGGATCGCACGCAGATACGTGCCGCCGCATTTCACATCAGCGCCGCAGTGGCAATTTGGCTGGTTTGGTCAGAGTCTCTGGCGAGGGGGTTAAGCAGCGCACAGGGCTATGAGGGCACAGGCGAAGCCCAGCACCAACATGCCTGCAGCTGCTACGGAGACCAGGTCAATTGACCAGGGACGGCTACCGCCGCCGATCAAATCAAAATGTGTAGAGCGGCATTCGTCGCGATATGAATGAAGGCGAATGGCTTGCACTCCTCATGCCCAATGGGACCATGGGTCTGTTCTGCCCACCCGCGCGCCGTGGGCCATTGATCCACATCAAGCGTCGCGGCCCTCGACTGTACAAAAGCAAACGTAACATCGGTTCTGGCTCCGCGAGGCCGTTCGCTGGCCGTTACAAATGCGTTTGTTGATCCGGCACGATCCCCCTTGTCAGCCCGGAACCGTGCACCGTGACCGATTATCATAGCCCAGTACGGATCATGGAAAGCCGCTTCGGCGGTGGCCTTGACGACGTGATCATCATCCCCTTCGTTCTTGTCACGCTCGCCGTCAGTAAAATCCTGCGTTTCATTCTTTTGATGCTGATGCGGCTACTCGACTACGCCTTTCCTTTGGCAATGCAGATTGTCTGGTTTCCGCTGTTCGCGGCCCGGGTTTTGGGCAATGTCACCGTTTCTGTCGTAAGCGGCGGGCTGCGCTTCCTTCCCGTGTCCGGGGTGAAACGTCGGCAGTGGAGAATATCGATCCGACGGAAGTGGTCGTGGCTCCGACGCAAGATCAGCTATCGGGCGTTCGAGCAAGCTGTTCATGCTGCATTTGAAAGCGGCATGGCATGGGTATCTCGAAAGTGCCGGCATCTGTCGCCGAACACCGCTTTAGTCGTGATTCTGGGCGCGGCCTTTGGTTTCCGATCTCTTTCGGGGGTGCGACGGCGATGCATGCAGTGTTGTTTGCCAAGGTCACGTCCTGGCCAGCCTGGATGCAACTTTTGCATCCGCTGGCAACTGTCATCGCCAAGAGCAAGCTTTTGGTGCTCCCGGTGTACCCGGCAGCTTGGCCGCAGGCTAAAAAGAACTCTTTCGTTCAGTTCCTGTTCAAGAGTTTTGAAACCATCAAGCGCCTGTATGTGATCAAAAAGCTCGGGTTTCGCTATTGGCAGGCAGAAATCGCCGGCATTGCGGTAGTTGAGAAGCTTGAGCGCACCGCCGGCGTCGCATCGCTGGTGAGCACATGTGGCCGAACATTTCGGCGTCGAAACGCCTACCCGGAAATTGAGCTCTTTCTTCTTCCGATGGTCGATCAAGTTTTCGGCTGAATATTACGAAGCGAAAGAGCGAGAAGCCTCAGGTGCTGCATCCGCAACCTGCAGCAAACTGCGAACGGTGAGATGATCATCGATAAACCGCTAGGAGGCTCGGCGTTTCCTTGAAGCGTCGTCGGCGGTCCGACCCCGCCGGGATCGACCCGCGCTCTATCAGCAGGGGCGGCCTTTAGCGCCACTGTTGCGCCGCAATAATTCCTTAGTTCGAGGAACTAATGTATTCGCGCTGGGGGTCAGAGCATGGGGACCACCATGGCTGACAGCGAAAATTGGAACGAGCGTAGAAATCAGGTGGAACGCTACCGAATACTGGAACGAGAAACTACGGATCCCATGGCGGCTCGTTTGCTCCACGACATCGTTTTGGACTTGGAAGGCCAGTTACAGGGATCGCCGCAAAATGTGAGCCTTGTTGCCGCATGAGCGTTCCCGTGACGTTCCCGGTATATGCAAAACGAATCTTCTATCGCCGAAATGTAGTTCGAGAAACGACGGCCCTACCGTGCGCGTGGCTGCACGTTGATCCGGGTGCCTCGCCTATCTCGCCAAGTTGCTCTCGACGACGTTGCTGATCGGGCCGCTCGAGAGAGCCTCGGCTTCTTGACGCTGCCATAGCATTGATTCGCGGGTTCTCGCTGGCGGGCGACCCGGCCGATATTCTGCTGTCGCCGGACGAGGCATTCGGTTGATGCGGCCTTTCAGGCTGATGCGTTTGGTGCGGAGAAATCTGGCGGCCCACCGCCGCTCCAACCTTCTTTCCAGGTCAAGAGGGATTTCCATGAGCAGCGCTCCGGGTTCGTGGCCGCCCCCCGGTCTGCAAGGCCTCAACGTCTAAGGTGCTTTAAAGGTCCACCGCAGATTTGCAGACGGAACTGAGGCGGGTCAAAAGGCGCGATCCGTCGAGCGGCCGACCTGCGCCGTTTTGTTGAGGGTGATACAGCGCCGAGCGGTGTTAATCTCTGCATCCGTGTATCCGTCGCGCCCTCGCTCCGTCGTAGATTCTTCGCCTTGGGCTCACTCGTTGCTCGCTGGCAACCCCGACGAAACTGCTCCGCGGGGGGGCGGCTAGGCGAAGCAGCTTCATCGAAGGCTCGCACGTCCTATGCTTGGAAACCTCTCCAGCACAAGTGATTGACATGAGATCAAAGATTTCCGCGGGACACTATTGTCCTCAAGGCCAATTGGGCAATGGAGGCCGGCTCATACGGTCTCGCGACCTGATCCTTAGCAAACGGACTTTTGAAACTTTTCCGCTCAACAAAAAGGCCGACATTTCTGTCGGCCTTTGTTCTGCTGGAAAATGTAAATCGAGGTCAGTAGCGCGCGGTCACCGGTGCGCCGTAACCGCCAAAGCGGTAGTTGATGCGCAAGGTGACCATGTCCACGTCTTGGCTGATCCGGTCGTTGAGTATGCCTACCAGGCGTGCGTCGGTCACGGAGAAGGAGTTGTTGGCATTTCCCATCCACAGATGGTCGTATTCAGCGCCGATCGACCAGTTCGGCGCAAAGCCGTACTCAAATCCGACACCCAAGGTGCCGCCCCAGCGCGTCGCAGTTGCCGTGACCAGACCGATGCCCGTGGTGTTGTCGAATACGGTGAGGCGATTGTCGGTCACCGCCGCGCCGCCTTTGACGTAGAGCAGTGCCGCATTCCAAGCCCAACCGATTTGGCCCGTGAAAAGGCCGATGGCATCAGTTTTCACGTTGGTCGAGAGCGTCGGGTTGAACACGCTGACGCGAGTCCTGCTGAGGTCCGCCCAATCGCCTTGTGCTTCCAGTCCGAACACAAACTGGTTGGCTTGCCAGCGATACCCGATTTGCCCGCCGAAGAGGCCTCCGGAACGATCGCCGCAACCGCCGACGAAATCTGTCCCGGCTGCATTAAAGAAATCCACGCAACTATGGCTCTCTCCCCAGCCGCCATTTGCGCCGATGTAGAAGCCGCTCCAATTGTAGATCGGAGTCACTATCGGAGGTGGTGCCGCCTTAACCGCCATGTCAGCAGCCAAGGCTGGCGCAGTTACGCCCAACGCAATCAAACCAATTGTACTCAGCAAGATCTTCTTCATTGCAATCCCTCCTGCGCCGTCGTCTCCGACACGAAGCATGATTTCGAATCGATCCTAGGCCCGCGAGGCCAAAAACCCCGTGCCAAATTGGCAACACTCAAGTGAAATCGAAAAATATCTCCTAAGATATTGATTTTGCTTTATATTATTTAGGAAGCGTGTGAAAATTCATCCAACGTGGTCGATAAGTTTGTGTTCTTTTTGAGTCAAGAAAGCCTTCAACTCCAAGCGGTTTCTGGAATCGTTTTTTCGTGAGTGGCGCCTCAGAGAGGTGTCAAACCAAGGCGTTTTCGGTGTTTGGAGCAGTCAGCCGACGCGGGGCGGGGTTAAAGGGAAGCGGCACGCTAGGCGTGTAGGCAGGCCGCTAATCGAGCTCCTTGCTGTCGCACCCGTGAGCGTTGGCGGGATCTTCTTCGCGCTGGTCGTCGAGCCAACCAGGGACCTCGCTCGATAGAATTGTTCGTCTTGGCAAATAAGGATTGAGAGTGCCTGCGTGGACGATCAGCCCCTCGTTGAATCTCGCACGCGCGAACTCCCTGGCTTCCCTTTCGGTCTCAAATGACTTGGTTGCCCGTGGGCTTCGTCTTCTTTGCAAGGTCCCGCATTTGTGCACCTCAAAAGTAACATACCAAGTATACGGCATTTCGCACCCCAGGGACGGCACAACTGGAGGAGCATCAAGCCGAGGTCGCCGCCCAAACCGGGGCCAACACTCTCTCCAAGATGCGAGGCTGTTTTTTGATCGCGGCGTACTTGAAAATCATGCCACGTGGTGCGGCTATTGATCTGAATCAATTGCCCAGCCTTGTCAGCATCTGCGCGCCAACATGTCCGAGATCAGCGTCCGCACCTTGTGGGCGACGGGGACGGCTGGATTGCCCGGCTGATCGCATGACCATGGCCGCGGCCATGTCGAATTGCCGCCTCGCCACGGTGCCGGGCATTCTATGAACCTCGAATTGTCGGCTCTCTACACCGGCCATTTCGGTGGCTGGTTCGGCGGCCTGACGGTCGGGAGTGAACGCCGACCCCGGCCTTGTTCTAAAGGTCCAATTCGGACAACCGGTGCCGGTCGAGCAGCATGATCTGGCGTTGGGTCTGGCCGAGAAAGCCGAGGATGCCCATGCCGTGGAGGTGAGAGAGCGCTCGGGACACCGTTTCGAGTGTAAGTCCCAGATAGTCGGCGATGTCACGACGGCACATGGGGAGCGCCATCACGTCGGCTCCGGACAGGCGCCCGTCCATCTCCAGCAGGAAGGCAGCCACGCGCTCAAGCGACGTCTTGCGCCCTAGGAGCAGCATATGCTCTTCGGCATGCTGCAGGTTCGTGCTTGTCATGTTGAGGAGATCGAGCGTGACATGCGCGTCGCCTTCCGCCATATGCTCGAGACTGCACCTCTTCATCAGCCGAACCGTCGTTTCGACGATCGTCTCTGTCGTAAACCGATGGACTGAGCTGTTTTCCAGGCCAAAAATGTCGCCGACCAGATGGAATGCCCCGATCTGGCGCCGACCGTCGGACAGGAGCTTGTAGCTTCGAACCGCACCTTCCACGACCTGGTAGATATATTCCGCGGGCTCCGTTTCCCCGTAGATCACTGCGCCACCATTATATTTGAATTCGCTTAAAATGACGCGAGCACGGGAAAGTTCGCCAAGCCCACCGCGGGCGCTCTGCCTGCCAGCCGAAGCGGCGTTGATATTCACAAGCATGGATATCCCTCTGTTTGTGCTAGTCTCTTCGCTTCTGTAGGGGCTTGAGATGTAGGCGGTTCTGGCCCGGATATCTGGCGGCTGTCATGGATGGTTTACGACGCTGTCTGCGTTGCCCGCTATTGGCTTTAGGGCCATCGTCCGATGGGACATGTTCGGAAGGGCCTTGTCCTCAGGGCCATATTGCCGCCGCTCAGTTTCGCTCTTCTCAATTCACGTTGGGATGATAGTTGTTCATCGACGCACTCGGATATGTTGGATTGGGTTTAGATTCCGCTTGTGGTCGTGGTTTGCATCACGTTTGCACGGGACTGAGCAGAAGACCAGTCCGACCAGGGTGCAGGTTTCGTCCGCTTTCGCCGTTATCTCAAGATAGGAGATGTCGTGCCGAGTGTTGTTCACGTCGTCGATGATGATGCGTCCTTTCGGACGGCCATCGAACGCCGTTTGAGGAAAGCCGGCTACGAAGTTGCGACATATCCGTCGGCACAGCATTTGCTGGATCATTTGCCGGATGAGCAGGGTTCGGGCTGCATCCTCCTCGATGTCAGAATACCGGGCTTGAGCGGCCCGGAGTTACAGGGCCGCCTCCGAGAGCTCGGTTCGAGCCTGCCCATCGTGTTTCTCTCCGGCTATGCCGATGTCTCGACCACCGTCCAGGCGATCAAGGCGGGCGCCAACGATTTTCTGACCAAGCCGGTATCATCCGATCAACTGCTTGGCGCGATTCGGCAGGCGATCGTACACCATGAAGCGGTACGCGATGCAAAGGGCCGGCTCGAGGTCGTTCGCGCACATCTCGCGTCGCTGACGCCGCGCGAACGCGAGGTTTTCGAGCTCGTCGTTCGTGGCAAGACCAACAAGCATGTCGCTCGCGAATTGGGCACGACCGAACGCACCATCAAAGCGCATCGCCACAGGGTGATGGAGAAAATGAAAATTGAATCCCTCGCCGAACTTGTCTCGCTTGCTGAGCGGCTCGGCATTTTGGCCGCCGATTCAAGGATCGCGCAAGGCAACGCAAAGTGACTGCTTACCGGTTCCCCAAAGCCTATTGACCCTAGGGTCAATAGGAAAGCAGACGCGCTGCCCATGTGATTCTGTAAAGCGTAATAGCTGCAAGTTGACCGAGGTCTTGTCGGCCGAGCCGGCTAGAGCGCTTTCCACTTGATGTGGGTCAGTGTCCATAGCCGGCATGTCGAAAGTAGTTGACGCACTGCTCTGGCGCAAATGTCTTGATGAGCCTGCCGATCAGCTTCCAGAGTGCCTTGAC
>Ga0134126_10010239_pt1 | contig 11824 bp, 11 predicted proteins | sample KB31752_FD_96881 | JGI IMG/M metagenome (GOLD analysis project Ga0134126, IMG submission 96881) | Terrestrial soil microbial communities with excess Nitrogen fertilizer from Kellogg Biological Station, Michigan, USA - KB3-175-2 | ecosystem: Environmental > Terrestrial > Soil > Unclassified ...
AACGTCGCGAATGTCGTCGGAGATCGCCTTCTTTTCCTCCTCAAGCCGTTCGATCCGCTCGATGATGGCCTTGAGCTGGTCCTTGGCGAAGCGTGTCGCGGTCGCTTCTTCTTCCCTAACGGCGGCGGACGTGGCCATCTGCTACTCCTGAATGGAACTGATCGCTCTGCGCACGGACGCTCGCGCGCTTCTTGCAGGCGACACTTGAATTTCGAGCCGCCGGGGTCAAGGCAACATCGCGCTCATCCACAGCGCGCCCACACCTTGTTGGAACGAGATATCTGTGTTGGCAGAAAATTTGCGGGCTTGCTTTTGATCACAGCCCGATCTGATTCGGCGCGGCTCGACCCTGCCGGGCGCCTGTCTCAGTGGCCCGTATGGGCCTTTTTCATCGCCTCGAGCTGCTGCGGGCTCGCCGGCGCTTGATACTTTTCCTTCCAGGTCTCGTAGGGCATGCCGTACACCGCTTCGCGGCTCTCATCCTTGGTCATGGCGAGGCCACGTGCGTCGGCCTCCTCCTTCAGCCAATTGGAGAGGCAATTGCGGCAGAAGCCCGCGAGATTCATCAAGTCGATATTCTGGACGTCGGTCCGGGCACGCAAATGTTCGAGCAGGCGCCTGAAGGCGGCCGCTTCGAGTTCCGTTGTGGTCTTGTCATTGATCGCCATCGTCATTTTCCCGCCGTTGCAGAATCGAAGTATATGTGGACCCCCGTCACAGATTTTGCCAGATCGCGTCTCAAAGAGGCATGGTGGTGGCAAATCCGACATCCGGTCTGAAAGAACGCCGTTGACAGTCGTCTCCCGGCTACGCGAAATCTCCCCAGGAAGTATCCTCGCCCCGCACAATGATGCCAGAAAGTTCTCTCTTTCGCTGTTTGGTCCCGCATCGCAACAGCATCGGCCTGATCGTGGTCTTGGCCGTTCTCTGCCTGTGGAATGATAAGGCGCGCGCCGACTTTCGTCTCTGCAACAACACCTCCAGCCGTGTCGGGATCGCGCTCGGCTACAAGGACGCCGACGGATGGACCACCGAGGGCTGGTGGAACATTTCTTCGCGCAGCTGCGAGACCCTGCTGAAGGGGCCACTGGTAGCGCGCTATTATTACATTTACGGCCTCGATTATGACCGCGGCGGCGAGTGGTCAGGACAGGCCTTCATGTGCTCCCGCGACAAGGAGTTCACAATCAAGGGCACCCAAAATTGCCTGGCCCGCGGTTTCGACCGCACCGGGTTTTTCGAAGTCGATACCGGCCAACAGCGCGCCTGGACCGTGCAGCTGACCGACGCCAATGAACAGCCGGCGCAACCGCGCGTGCCCGGCCTCCCGGGCGCGGCGCTCGGGCCGAACGGCAACGTGCCGGGCCTGCCGAACTCGCCGGGTACGGCGCCCGCTCCGGGCGCGGCTGGCCAGCCGCCAGCCGCAGCGCCCGGAAAGAAACCATGAGGCGGCTGCGCCGAATCAAAATCCTCGCGACCTTGGGACCCGCGTCTTCGGACAGCGCGATGATTCGCCGCCTGTTCGAGGCTGGCGCCGACATTTTCCGCATCAATATGAGCCACACGCCGCATGACAAGATGCGCGAGCTGGTGGCAACCATCCGCAATGTCGAAGCAAGCTACGGGCGCCCGATCGGCATTCTGGTCGACCTGCAGGGTCCGAAGCTGAGGCTCGGTTCGTTCGCCGAAGGCGCAGCCCAGCTGCAAAACGGGCAGAGCTTTGTGCTGGATTCCGACAAGACGCCCGGCGACAACTCTCGCGTGTGCCTGCCGCATCCGGAGATTCTCGCAGCGCTCCGGCCGGGGCACGCGCTGCTGCTCGATGACGGCAAGGTGCGCCTGATCGCCGAGGAGACTTGGGCCGAGCGCGCGGTCACGCGCGTCGTGATCGGCGGCAAGATGTCGGATCGTAAGGGCGTCAGCCTGCCGGACACCGATCTTCCGGTTTCGGCAATGACGCCGAAGGACCGCGCCGATCTCGACGCGGCGCTTGCGACCGGAATCGACTGGATCGCGCTGTCGTTCGTGCAACGTGCCGAGGACGTGATCGAAGCGAAGAGGATGATCCGCGGCCGTGCCGCCGTGATGGCGAAGATCGAAAAGCCGCAGGCCATCGACCGGCTGGCCGACATCATCGAGGCTTCGGATGCGCTCATGGTGGCGCGCGGCGATCTCGGCGTCGAATTGCCACTGGAGCGGGTGCCGAGCCTGCAGAGGCAGATGACGCGCATGGCGCGGTGCGCGGGCAAGCCCGTGGTGATCGCAACCCAGATGCTGGAGTCGATGATCCAGGCTCCGGTGCCGACGCGCGCCGAGGTCTCCGACGTCGCGACCGCCGTCTACGAAGGCGCCGACGCGATTATGCTGTCGGCGGAATCGGCGGCCGGCAAATACCCGGTGGAAGCGGTGTCGACCATGAACCGCATCGGCGAGGAAGTGGAGCGTGATCAAACCTACCGCTCGGTGCTGACGGCGCAACGGCCCGACCCCGAGGCGACGGCGGGCGACGCCATTGCCGACGCCGCGCGGGTGATCGCCGAAACGCTCGACCTGCCCGCGCTGATCTGCTGGACATCGTCGGGTTCGACGGCGATCCGCGTGGCGCGCGAGCGCCCCAAGCCCCCGATCGTGGCCATCACTCCCAATATCGCCACAGGGCGCAGGCTATCCGTCGTATGGGGCGTGCATTGCGTCGTTGCGGAAGATGCGCGCGACCAGGACGACATGGTCGACCGTGCCGGTTCGATCGCCTTCCGCGACGGCTTCGTCCGCGCCGGCCAGCGCGTGATCATCGTCGCTGGCGTGCCGCTCGGCATTCCCGGCACCACCAACATGGTGCGCATCGCTTCCGTCGGCCCCAGCGGCGAGGCGGAGATCTGAGACGACGACGCCGGTCCATGCGGCCGGACACTCGATCAATCTGCAGCGGCGCGGCCGGCAGGTTTGACGGCTGCAGTCGAGGATTGCGCGGCACGCGCCAGCAGAGGACATGCCTCGATGTCGGCCACATCGGCACCTGGGATACGCGTGCAGGGCCGCGCCGCGTCAATCTCGAGACCGTAAGGCTTAAGCAAATCCAACCGCGGCAAGCTACCCTTCAGATGAAGCGCCCACACGCCGCCCGGCAACGGATCTGCAAGACCTGCGCGAATGCGTCGATCCAGCAATCCGCCCGGCGCGATCGGCATCACGATATCGGAGAGCTGATAGACGCGTGAGCCCGTCGGCAACAGCGGCACGATATAACCCATCGGCTTTTCCAGCATCAGATAGGTCGCCGGCGTCTTCAGCGCAGCGGCAAGTTGCGGGCGGTAATAGCTCGACCACGGGCGGCGCGACCAATCGGCAGGCTGCGATCCCATCACGATCAGCGATGCGGCGACCGCGGTCACCATCCCGGCTACGCGTGATGATGCTCCCTCTTTTGCAACGGGACGAAGTGCCGCAAGGAGCCGACTCAGCAGCAGCACGATCAACGGCGCGGTCAGGAGTTCGAGCACAATCGCATAGCGATGGATCGAAAACACCTTGAGCCACAGCGCATAGCTCGCCCAGAACAGCAGCAGGAACTGGTTATCTCGTGGATGCAGCACCTCGACCTTCCGCCAGCGGCCCATCGCGATCGTGAGCAGCAACAAGACGATCAGGACCGCAAAACGCGGGTCGCGGAAGGCCCATTCCGACGAGCGATGATCTCCGACCAGCCAATAAAAGGGATAAGCGAGCGCATCGAGCAGGCCGTGCGGCATGAAGCGCTCATCGGCGAACGACTCCAGCGGCGCCTCGGGCGAACGGAAGATGCCGTTGTAAAACGGAAAGACGGGATTGCCGAATTCCGTCCAGAGCTTGTAGGCCCAGGCGCCGCCGGTGGCGACCGCACCTGCCGCGCAGCCCAGCCCGAAAAACGCCACTGAAGGCAGCGGGCGCGCGGTCACGAGCAGCGAAATGCCGGCCCCGATCAGGAAGGTCATGTTCGTTAGCTTCAATCCCGCGGCCGCGCCCATCAGAAGGCCTGCGGCCAGGAGGCGGAGGCGTTGCGCTTCGTCATCGAGCAAAATCAGCCCCACGCCCGCGATGATCGGCAGCGCCGTCAGGATGTCGGCGAAGCTGGTGCCGACTTCGGACAAGGTCATGGGGCCGAACGCGGCGATGACCACTGAAGCAATGAGCACGAGCGCGTTGGCGGCGTTTCCCAAAGTGCCGCGGGTAATCCAAAAGATCAGCGCCAGGTTCAGTCCGTGAATGGCGCCGAGCAGCGGGCCCCAGAACGGGGCACCGACAAGATGACGCAGGAGGTAGGGCGGCACATAAGCGAGCGGGTTGAGAAATGTCTGGAAGCCGCCGGGTGCAACGTCGGTATCAAAGCGGCCGTTCAACAGCGCGTAAGCGCCGTATTCATGGTAGTTTCGCCAATCCCAGTTGATGTCTTCGCCGGCAAAATGGCTGTAGAGCGCGCCCAAAAGGAGCGAGCCAAGGATCACGGCCGGCATCGCAAGGTTTTTGCGTGCGAAGGTCATGGATCAAGCGATTTCCGCAGCAGACCGATCGCAGGCAGCGATCCCGAGCCGATCGAAATTGGCCCAGAAGACCTGAATTCTTCCTTAAGGATCCCCGGACACTCCGGCGGTGCGACGCTTTGCGTTCAGGCGCCGACCAGCGTCTTGGGCGGCAACACCGCCTGCACGACAAGGCCGCGCGCCCGGGCGTCCATCACGCCGACCGCGCGCAGAGCGAGCAGCGTGACACTTTGCACGGTGTCGCGCAGTTTCGCGGGATCATCGAGATTGTCGGGCGCGAGCGGCCCGACCAGCGTTTCATGGAGTGCGCCCAGGAGCGCGGTCGCGGCGAGTTGTGTATCCTGGGCCGGCAGATGTCCCGCGCGCACCGCGGCATCGATCCGGCTGGCGATCTCGTTCGTGATCTCGCGGCGGCTGGCGAGCCGCGAGGCGGTGACATCGACATCGACCGGCTCGGCCAAAATCCCCCAGGCGAGCTTGCGCTGCGAGAGCACATGCAAAGCGACAGTCGACACCGCCGCAGCCAGCGCCGAGGACGGACCAGGCGCGGCATCGGCCGCGCGCCGGATCGCGGCCAGCTCGTCTTGCGAAACGTCGGCGATCAACTCCGAAATCAGGTCGGCCTTGGAGGGGAAATAACGGTAGACCGTGCCGGCCGCGACATTGGCGCGAACCGCCACGGGGGCGATCTGAACCGCCGCCATGCCGGATTCCGCCGCCGTTTCCCGCGCAGCCGCCAGAATGGCGCTGCGCCGGGCTGCAAGTCGCTTCACCACTTGATGGGTTCGCCGATACACCATGGCACGCTTCCCCTACCCTGACGTGCGACCATTGGGATAGAACACGTCTTCACTGTTTCGTAGGTTTGGGCGATTTGCGCGCAAATCACCTTGAAAAACTGAACTACTATTCAGAACGAAAGACAAGCGTTTTGAGGGTCTTGTTTCGGACAACTTAAGGCGCGGGTGGCTTTGGCCGCCCGCAGGCAGCTCAAGTGGCGGCCGCCGCAAGCCGCAAGCCCGGCGCCTGCCGCCACCACGGACCGGCGCGGCACAGGACCAAGGCGCCCACGATCAGGCTTGCGGCAAAACCCAGCGGGATGCCCGAGACGATGAAGACCAGAACAAACGTGCCGGCGACCGCGAGCATCGGCAATTCGTAAGCGCGGAAACCATGCGCGAGCCCGAGGCGGACGAGCCAGGCAACCGGGATCGCGAGCACCATCATGTCATACATGAAAAGATAGGGCGTGGTGAGCAGCGTACCGAGCGCGAGCGCCGCCGCTTTCAGTGCGTACCGCACGGGACTGCGCCAGATCGTTATCAGCGTGACCGCAACCACGGCGCTCAAAACCCAATGAAAGATCCAGGCGAGCTGCTCGCTGCCCCCGAAGAAGCGCACGAGCGCGAACAGACTCTGCATCTTCCACCAGGGCGCCTTCCCTTCAGCGAGGAAAGCATGCGAGAACATCGGCATCCAATGGAAGAACGCCTGCCAGCTTTCGGTGCCGAACGCGATCCAGGAGGCGAAAGCCACAGCAACAGCCGTCACGGCGGCGCTGCAGAACACCGTCCATTGCGCGGCCGCAATCAGCACGATCGGAAACAGCAGACCATATTGCGGCTTGTAGGTTAAAAGCCCGAGGCAAATGCCCGACAGCACTGGACGGGTCGGAAGCAGATAGAGCGTGCCGCCGATCAGCGCCGCGGTCAGAAAGCCGTTCTGACCGACCAGGACGTTGTTCAACACCACGGGGAAGGCCAGAGCCAGCAAAAGCCCGAAGGGACGGCCAACGATGGCGCGCATCACCGCAAGATAGGGAATGAGGCTGAGCGAGACCCAGCCAACGAAGGCAGCGGAATAAGGCAGGTGCGCGAGCAGCATCGCGATGAACAAGAAGGGCGGCGGATAGTGCCAGGCGAAATAGCCGGAAAAATCCTGCTTCAAGAGCGCCAGTTCAAGATGCTTCTGGATGTCCCAATCATAGGCAAGCGCCGGATGCCCCTCGAGCACGAGCCGGCCCGCGGCCCACACGTTGACGAAATCGGTGGGGATGCCACGCCCAGCGTGATCCCAGATCCAATTGCCCGAGAAGTACGCCGCCGGGAAGAATGCGGCGATCATCACGCATAGCGCAAAGCACGTGTTGAAGAGCGAGGAAGGAACAGTGCCGTGCGTGGAGGGCATCCTCGGAGCGGGAGTGCTTTCGGCCATGCCTTACGTCCTTCTCGAGCATGATCCGGAGAAGCGCGTAGCGGCTTTCCGAAGAGATCATGCTCAATCAAAGAGCTAAAGCGCGATGACGATACGACCCGATCTATCGCGCTTTAGGCACGCCTCTTGCGACAGACGCACGCCCTAAAGCAATAGGCCGGATAGGCTTGAAGAACTCTTAAGGTTCCCGGCGCGAGCTTAGGCCGCCAGCACGCCTTGGATGCGATGACGGATCGATTCCTTCTCCTCGGGAGTCGTTTCCGGCAGGAGCGCTACATCGAGGGCGATGTTCGCGGGACGCCTGAGCACCACGACGCGGTCGCCGATCTCCAGCGCTTCGTTGATCGAGTGGGTGATGAAGACCGCGGTCTTGCCGTTCTCCTTCACAAGCCTGACGAACTCGGCGCGCAGCGTGCGGCCGGTCATCTCGTCCAGCGCCGAGAACGGCTCGTCGCAGAGCAGGATCTTGGCGTCGGTTGCGAAAGCGCGCGCAATCGAGACGCGCTGCCGCATGCCGCCCGACAGCGCGTGCGGATAATCATGCTCGTGGCCGCGCAAGCCGAGCTTGTCGAGCCACGCCATTGCGGTCGCCTTGCGCTTCTCGGCGGCAACGTCGAGCATCTCCAGACCGAGCTCGACATTCTGCACCGCGGTCCGCCACGGCAGCAGGCGGTCACTCTGGAACACGATCGCCATATGTCCGCGAAACCAATCGAATTCGCGGAAGGGATTGCGGCCGTTCACGGTGACGACGCCAGATGTCGGCTCGGTGAGGCCCGCGATCATGTTGAAGATGGTCGACTTGCCGCAGCCGGTCTTGCCGAGCAAGGCCAGCATCTGGCCCTCGGCGACCTGCAGATCAAGCCGATCCACTGCGACATAAGAGGCCACTCCGACCTTGGCGAAGGTTTTCGAGACATCCTGGAGTCTGATGACAGGCACCGCGGCGGTCACAGCGTTCGCTCCGAAACAGCCCGATAGCGGAAGGCGACGTTCTCGATCAGCGTCAGCACGCGCTGGGCGATCAAAACAAAGAAGACAAGCTGCAGTGTCCAGGCCAACGCCCCCGCCATGTCGAACACCTGCTGCTGCTGCAACAGCTCATAGCCGACGCCGCCGGTGGCGCCGACCAACTCGGCAACCACCACGACGCGCGACGCGTTGCCAAGATTGACTTTCCACGCCGTAAGAATATCCGGCATGATCGCAGGGATGATCATGACACGAAATAGTCTTGCCCGCGTCGGGCGAAAGCTCATGACCATTTCGACGAGATCGCGTGACATCGCCTGCAGCGCGCCCTGCACTTGAAAGGTGAAGGCCGGCAGCGTGGTCATCACCATGATGAAGAAGATCCTGGGCTCGATGCCGTGAAACCAGATGATGGCGAACACCACCCACGACAACGCCGGAATGCCCTGGAACAGGGTCAGGATTGGCGACAGAAACTCGTTCACACTACGCGAGCGGACCATCACAACCGCCAAGGCGGCGCCGATGGTAAAGGCGCCGGCAAGGCCGGCCAGGATGCGTCCGACGGTCGCGAGCACGTCGGAGAACTCGCTCCACGTGATCAGGATTTCGAAGCAGCGCTTGAAGACGTCAACAAGCGAAGGAAACAGGAAGGGCGGAAAGAACAACGAGGCGAGCTGCCAGAGAGCCGCGATCACCAGAAACGGCAGGAGACGGGTCAAAGCCCGCCGGCTCACCGCCATACTCCAGCTCGGCGAACTCTCCTGCAACGTCGTCATTGCACCGGCCCGCGATAGATCGTGGCATCGGACGGCATCGACGGCAGGAACGCGATCGACTTGCCAGCGGCGTAAACCGACTTGATCTCCTTGCCGACGTCGGCGGCAGCGCGGATGTTCATGCCCAGCCGTTCTTTGGCACGGATGAGATTGGCGATCGCCTTGTGATCCGCGTCATTTCCTTTCGGCATGATCAGCTTAGCAGCCTCATCGGGATGCGCCACCGTCCACTCTCCCGCCTCCTTATAGGCGGCGTAGAGTTTCGGAATGAGATCCTTGTGCTTCTGGGCCCAATCCAGATGCGCGGCAACGCCAAGATAGGGAATGCTGCGGCTGCCGGTCGCCTTCTGCCAGCTCTCCTGGATTTTCAAATCCAGCGTCCTGATGTCGGGCTTCTTGGCATGCAATGCCGCGTAGGCCGGCTCCCAAAGCTGAACGGCGGTGGCGCGGTCTGCCAGCGCATAGCCTACGAGGCCCGGGGTCGCCGTATTGACCACGGATAATTTGCTGGTGTCCACGCCGAGCTGACGCGCGAACCAGTCGAACATCACGTAGTTGGTCGTGCCCTTCGCCGCGGCGAGGTCTTTGCCTTCCAAATCTTTGACCGACTTGATGTCGGGACGCGACGTGACAACGGTTCCCCAGTAATCGAACAGGTTGAACAGATAGGTCACCTTGACGCCTCTGAGATCGGCGAGGCCGACGGTGAGAAGCGCTGCGCTGCCGCCGACCTGGAATTCGCCGGAGTTGAACTGCGCGGTGTAGGCGTCCGGCGGGCGCTCCTCGAAGTCGATGGAAAGCCCGTTCTTTTCATCAAGCTTTTGCGCCTTGATGACCGGCGGCAGGAACGCACCCAGCGAGGGCTTACCGAAAATCACGATCGAGAGCTTTTGCAGCTCCTGCGCCGACGCTGCCGCTGTCGACATCACCGCCGCCAGCAACAGGCCGAAACCGATCCTCAATGGCTTCACTGCAATCTCCTCCCGTTCGTCTTGCTTTTTATCGGATCACTCCGCCGCCCCGCTGACCGGTGCTTCGAACTCCTTGCGAAGCGCGACAAAGAAGCGGCTGATGAGGTGTTTGGAAACGCTCGACAGAATCCGCTGCCCGACGCCGGCCACGAGCCCGCCGATCTCGCCGGTGCCCTTGTAGATCAGCCGAGAGCTATCTTCGCCGTCGGGTTCGATCGTAAACCGCGCCGTTCCGTTGCCGTGTCCTAGCGAGCCGGCCCCCGAGACCTTGATGCTGCAGGCGCGCGGCGCCTCCTTCGCGAACAGCGATATCTCGCCTTCGAACGAACCGCCGACTGCAGCGACGCGCAGCTGCATGTCGACCTTGTAGGCGTCGGGCTCGATCTCGACCATGCTCTTGCAGCCAGGAATGCAGCGGGTCAGCACTTTCGGATCATTGAGCGCGACCCACAGCGCATCCGCCGAACCTGGGATCGCTTCGCTGCCGCCGATATCGAGCTTCACGTTGCGACCTCACAGTCCAAACAGCTTTTGCGCAAGCCCGCCGTTGATGCTTGCGCGCTCGGCGTCGGAGAACGATGTCTCCTGCACGATCTTGAGCGGCGTCAAATCGCCGATCGGAAACGGCATGTCGGAGCCCATCATGATACGATCCGCGCCGATGATGTCGGCGAGAAAACGCAGCGCGCGGACATCTTGCACGATGGTGTCGTAGTACATGGCGGCCAGTGCGGCATCGGGATCGCCGAGCTTGTCCTTGTCGAGGCTGTAGTTGCGGCGCAGCCGCCCGATCACATAAGGCAGCGCGGCGCCGCCGATACCGGCGACGACCTTCATCTTGCTAAAGCGCGTGACATGCCCGGCATAGATCAACCGCGACATCGCGATCAGCGTGTCGGTGACGCGGCCGACCGCGTTGGCCATGCCATAGTCGTGCACGCGGTTATCACCGCTTTCGAACACGGGGTGAATGAAGATGATCGAGCCGAGGCTGTTCGCGGCCTCCCAGAATGGCAGGAGGCTCTGATCATCAAGCACGCCGCCCCGCCCCTTCGGCTGGGTGCCGATCATCGCGCCCTTGAAACCTTGGGCATGCGCCTCTTTCAACACCTCCGCGGCGCGGGCGCCGTCCTGCAGCGGCACGGTGCAAAGCGGGATGAAGCGCGGCTGCTCCTTGGCGGCTTGCGCCAGATGCGTGTTGATCAACCGCGCCCAGCGCGTGCCTTCCTCAGTCGGCAGCTCATTGCCGAACATGTCGAGCCAGCCGCCGACGACCTGGCGCTCTATTTTGTTGGTATCCATCCATTGCAGCCGCGCCGCGATATCGCTGAGCGGCTTCGAGACCGGGCGGGTCGGCTTGTTGCCGGCAAAGGCAAAGCCCAGGCTGCTTCCCTCTTCAATCACGCGGACGGACGGGAAATTACCTTTCTCGGCCCGGATCGCATCCAGTAAGGACGGCGGGACGAGGTGGGCGTGGCAGTCGATGATCATGCTTTTACCTTTGTCTGTAGCTCGCCCGCAGCGGCGATGGCGTCACTGATGGCGGCGATCCGGATCGGCAGTTTCGAGAATGAGATTCCGATCGGCGCGACCGCATCGTTGATCGCGCTGGAGATGGCCGCCGGCGCCCCCAGATAGCCGCTCTCGCCCGATCCCTTCTGCCCGAATACGGTGAAGGGCGACGGCGTGCAGTGATGCACGATCTCGACCTTCGGCACTTCGTGCGAGGACGGGAGGAGATAGTCCATGAAGCTCTGCGTCAGCATCTGGCCTTCGCTGTCGTAGACGAATTCTTCGAGCAGCGACGCGCCGATGCCGTGGGCGATGCCGCCCAGTGTCATGCCCTTGACGATACGCGGATTGATAACGGTGCCGCAGTCATGCCCGATGACGTAGCGGCGGATCTCCGGCTTGCCGATCACGGGATCAAACGCGATCAGCACGAGATGGAATTCGAAGGAATGGCACGGGTACATCTGCACCCGGCCGTTCTCCGGCAGCTTGGTGCCGGTCGGCACCTGCATCACATGCGTGGTCTCGAGCCCCGGCTCCATGCCCTCGGGCAGCAAATGGAAATTGCGGTGAGCGATGTTGACGTGCTCGGCCCAGGCGAATTTCCTGTCGGAAGCAGCGTGCGAAACGGTGCCGCCCCCATAGACGACGTCCTTCTCGGCGCAGCCGAACTGATGCGCGGCCAGCCTCACGATCTTGGCCTTCAGCTTTTGCGCCGCATGAAATGCGGCACCACCGAGCATGATCGCCATGCGGCTGCCGACCGGCGTGTTGGACGGCAGGCTGTTCAACGAATCCGGCCGCACGATGCGGATCAGATCCGGATCGATCTCCAGCACCTCGCCGATCACGGTAGCCG
>Ga0134126_10010241_pt1 | contig 11822 bp, 15 predicted proteins | sample KB31752_FD_96881 | JGI IMG/M metagenome (GOLD analysis project Ga0134126, IMG submission 96881) | Terrestrial soil microbial communities with excess Nitrogen fertilizer from Kellogg Biological Station, Michigan, USA - KB3-175-2 | ecosystem: Environmental > Terrestrial > Soil > Unclassified ...
AGCTTCGTCTACTTCACGCATTCCTATCGCGCTCCGGTCGTAAAAGAGACAGTTGCGGTTACAAATTACGACGAGAGCTTTACCGCCGCCGCCGAGAGGGACAACATCATGGGCGTGCAGTTTCATCCGGAAAAATCCGGCGCGGCGGGCCTGCGCATCCTGAGCAATTTTGTGGAGCTGCCATGCTGACCAAACGCATCATCGCCTGCCTCGACGTGAAGGGCGGTCGCGTTGTGAAAGGCGTGCAGTTCGTGGACCTGGTGGACGCGGGCGATCCCGCCGAACTCGCCGCGCGCCACGCCGAGGCTGGTGCAGACGAAATCGTTCTGCTCGACATCACCGCCACGCACGAGGCGCGCGGGACACTGCTCGATACGGTCCAGCGCACCGCACGCAGGCTTTTCATTCCCTTCACCGTCGGCGGGGGCGTGCGCACGCTCGACGACGCAACCGCGGTCTTCGACTCCGGCGCGGACAAGGTAAGCATCAACTCCGCCGCACTGCGCCGCCCCGAGTTGATCGACGAAATCGGCGCGCGCTTTGGGGCGCAGGCCGTGATCGTCGCCATCGATGCGCGCCGCAATGCCGACGGAGCCGAAGTCTTCATCGAGGGCGGGCGCAAGCCCACCGGGCGCGCCGTAGTGGACTGGGCGCGGGAGGCCGAGCAGCGCGGCGCAGGCGAAATCCTGCTCACCTCCATGGACGCCGACGGCACCCGCGCCGGCTTCGACTGCGAGTTGACGGCTCAAGTTAGCGAGACCGTGCAAATTCCCGTCATCGCCTCCGGAGGAGCCGGAAATGCCGCTCATTTCTCCGACGTATTTCTGCGCGGCAAGGCCGATGCAGCCCTGGCCGCCAGCATCTTTCATTTTGGAATCTCCGACGCGCGAGCGCTCAAACAGGAAATAGCGCGAAGCGGCGTTCCCATGAGGCTGCCATGCTGATTCCTTCCATTGATTTGATGGGCGGACGCATCGTCCAGCTTGTGCAGGGCGAAAAGCTCAAGCTCGCCTTCGACGATTTTGAATATTGGATCGACCGCTTTTCCGCCTATCCCACGGTCCAGTTGATCGACCTGGACGCGGCCATGCGCCAGGGCGACAATGCTGTGCTTATCGCGCAAATCGCGAAGCGCCTGCCCTGCCAGGTGGGCGGCGGCATCCGCACGGCGGAGCAGGCCCGCGCGCTGCTCGACTCCGGCGCGCGTCGCGTCATCGTTGGTTCGGTTCTCTTCAGCAGCAACGGAGTCGCGGTCGAAACCGCCGCCTCGCTGGCAGAGTCCACCGGGCAAGAGCATCTCATCGCCAGTATTGACACCAAGGCCGGGAAGGTTGCGGTTCGCGGCTGGAAAGAAAACGTGGACCTCACGCCCGAAGACGCTATCCGTGCGCTGGAGCCGTATTGCGGAGCATTTCTCTATACCCACGTCGATACCGAAGGAACCATGCAGGGTTTCCCGTTCGAGCGCGCGCAAAAACTGCGCGAACTCACCTCGCGCCAGCTCATCGTCGCTGGAGGCATTCGCGAGCAGGCCGAAATCGACGCCCTGGACGCAATTAAGGTTGATGCTGTGGCGGGGATGGCGGTCTATTCGGGACTACTGCCCGCCTGATCTCGCCGGCGGCGCGCAACCTTCGCGTCGCGGCTGCGGTACACCAACCCGATCACCAGGAATACCGCGACCGCCAGGCCAATGACCAGCGTATTCAGGTCGTGGTGCCGCATCAAATTCATAATCAGCAGCACGAACCACCCTGCGGCAATTACAAACCACAATGTCGAGCGGTGTCGCATTTCTTTCGGAGAATACCACGAATGGCTTAAGCTATTCAGTCCAGCGCGGACGGGGTAAATCTGCATCGAAAGGGCTAGGGCATGACGGCAAAGCGCAGCGGGCTAAGAGTAGCGAAGCGGCTGGATGAGGTTGGCTTCTCCAACATCGTGCAGATCCGGAACAAGGTTCTCGAACTGCGCGCCTCCGGGAAATTGGTCCACGCCTTTCATGGCGGCGAGCCATTCTTTGACACGCCCGAGCCCATCAAGCGCGCACTCACCCGCGCGCTCTCCGAAAACAAAACGCGCTACGCGCCCTCCTCCGGCATTGAGCCGCTGCGTGAGGCGCTGGCCAAAAAGCTGGCGGAAAAAAACAACATCCCGGCGCGCATGGATGATGTCATCGTGACCTCCGGAGGCGCCCACGCGCTCTACTCGGCCTTCCAGGCGGTGCTCAACCCCGGCGACGATATGCTTCTGTTCTCGCCCTACTGGACGCCCATTCGCGACATGGTGACGGCCACGGAAGCCCGCGCGCTGCTGGTCCCCACGGCCACGGCGCGGCGCAATGGCATGGCCAAAACGCTGGAACAGTTTTCCACTCCACACACGCGCGCCATTTACTACAACACACCGCAGAACCCCTCGGGCACAGTCTTTTTGCGGGCCGAGGCCGAAGAGGTTGCCGCCTTTGCGAAGAAGCACGACCTCATCGTGATCGCCGATGAAGCTTACGAAGACCTGGTATACGAGGGTGAACATTTTTCCATCGCCTCGCTGCCCGGCATGGCCGAGCGCACCATCACCTGCTACACATTTTCAAAATCCTATGCCATGACCGGCTGGCGCGTGGGCTATGCCGTTGCACGGGAGCCCTTCATGACCGCGCTCCGCAAGCTCGTGCTTTACTCGGTCAACGGAGTTTCCACGCCCACGCAATGGGCTGCGCTTGAAGCTTTGTCCCTGCCGCAAAGCACCATCGATGTCCGCCGCGGCGAGTATCGCGAGCGCCGCGACCTGCTGGTCAATGGACTGCGCGAGGCCGGCCTCGATTGCGCAACGCCGGAAGGCGCGTTCTACGCCTTTCCCGACGTAAGGAAGTTGAGCCGGGACAGCGCCAAAGTCTCCGCCACGCTGCTTGAGCGGGCGCATATTGCCACTGTCCCCGGCGTTGTCTTCGGCGCGCAGGGCGAAGGACACATCCGCTTCAGCTACTCCGTTCCCAAAGAGACCATCACGCTCGGGCTAAAGGCGCTCCACGAATTCATGCTCCACCGCTCACACAAAAAATAGCGGCCAGCCCTTATCCCGCCAGCCCCAGTACAATTCATAAGCGGCGGCTCGATGGCGCGCGACGCGCCTTTACCTCATGCACCTTCTTGCTTCTCACGCAGTCTGGATTTGGATTCTCTCGCTGGCCGGCATCCTCTGCATGTTGCTGCGACCTTGGCGCATTCCGGAAGCGGCGTGGATCAGCGCCGCCGCGCTTTTGCTCATCCTCACAAGACTCGTTCCGCTTCGGCTGGCCGAGCGGGCGGCCGCCGAGGGCATCAACGTCTATCTATTCCTCGCCGGAATGATGCTGCTGGCCGCGCTCGCCCGCCATGAGGGCGTCTTCGACTGGATCGCCGACATCGCCGTGCGGCGCTCCGGCGGGTCGGCGGCACGGCTCTTTCTGCTCATCTACGCTGCTGGAGTCATCGTCACGGCGCTGCTGTCCAACGACGCGACCGCGGTCGTGCTTACCCCGGCAGTGCTCGCCGCAGTGCGCCGCGCCCGCATCAATCCAAAGCCTTACCTGCTGGCCTGCGCCCTGGTGGCCAATGCCGCCAGCTTCCTGCTGCCCATTTCCAATCCGTCGAATCTTGTTGTCTACGGCAATCATCTTCCGCCGCTCGGCTCCTGGCTCAGAATTTTCATCCTGCCTTCCATCGCCTCGATTGTCGTTACCTACTTCTGCTTGCGGTATTTGTCGCGAAATGCGCTGGCGTCCGCCATCCAGCCTCATCAGGACCGGGTCGTCCTCCATTCTGCCGGACGCATTGCGCTGGCCGGACTCGCCTTTGCGGCTGTGGTTTTGCTTGTGGCTTCCGCCTTTCAAGTGCAACTCGGCGTGCCAACGTGTGCGGCGGCTGTCGTAGCGCTCATTGCCGTTAGCGTCAAGGACCACGCCGTTTATAAGCGGGCCGCTCTTAAGATTTCCTGGAGCATTCTGCTATTAGTGGCCGGCCTTTTCGTTCTTGTCGAATCGCTGAACAGTGCGGGCCTGCTGCGCCTCATCGTCCGCTCTTTCCAATGGCTGGCGGGCGAACCGAAGCTGGCGGCCTGGTTCGCGGCGTCCGGCGGCGCCGCGTTTCTCTCCAATGCCATGAACAATCTTCCCATCGCGCTTGCCGCCGGAACCGCGCTGAAGTTCACGCCGCAACTCTCCCACGCCGTTCTGATCGGCGTGAACCTCGGACCCAATCTCTCCGTCACCGGTTCTCTCGCCACCATCCTATGGCTCATGGCACTCCGCCGCGAACAGGTGGAGATCACCCGCTGGGACTTCTTCAAAACCGGACTCATCGTCATGCCGGCGGCATGGCTCGTCAGCATTTTGGCACTCTGGTTGTAAAAACAGATCAGCTTCGCGGAGACGGCGCCCGTCACATCACCAGCGCTACGCGCTCCAACTCCGACTGAATACATTCATGCGAGCAGCCCACGCCCTCCATCCGCATCACGGCGTCGCGCGCCTGCTCCGGAGTAACGCCATAACCGCGCCCGGCGAGGAAAGCGGAGAGCACTTCGCCCGCCTGCCAAAGGTCGATCCCGGCACGCGTCAATTCATCGCGCAGGTTCGTGAGCTCATTTGCCGCGAATTTCTCGATCTTTCCGGTATCGGCCATTGTGTTTTAACCTCCCGTTCTGGAAAACACATCTGCCAGATTAGACACCTCACGCCCCGTCGGTGTTGCTGTGCTCTTTGCAATTTCTTTTCATTCGGCATAACCAACCCTTTGCGGAGGGTTCTTCTGTCGGATGCAGTCCACCGCCAGTAGAGTGCGCTTTGCAGAAAAATAATTTCCACCGGCCAGCATTGAGAGAAGCGGTTCCGGCAAAACCGCAAATGCCTTAAGCTGGATACTGTCATGCCGGAACAACAGAAAGGCTTCTCGCTGTCGCTCATGCTCGCCGTGCTGGGCATTGCTCTCCTCATCGCCACCGCGATCGCCTATGGAATCATCGGCAAGTTCTTCCATCATTGATTGCTGCACCGGAAAGGCGCTTCATGCTGCGGACGGGACTCACAGGTGGGCTGGGAAGCGGCAAGACCGCCGTCGCCGCCATCTTCCGTTCACTCGGCGCTCACGTAATCGAAGCCGATGCCGTGGGCCGCGAGCTCATGTCCCCGGGCCACTCCGTCTATGACGAAATCGTCCAGCGCTTCGGCCCGCAAGTGGTCCGCGCCGACGGAACCCTCAACCGCCGCCTGCTCGCTGACCTCGTCTTCCGGCAAAATCGCCTCGCCGAGCTGAACCAGATCGTGCATCCGCCGGTCATCGCGGCGCAGCAGCAATGGGCCGAGCAGATTTTTTCCCAGGACCCCGATGCCGTCACTATCGTCGAGTCCGCGCTCATCTTCGAGGCGGACCAGCAGGGCTCCGCGCCTGGCTGGCGACGGCGCTTCGACAAAATTATTCTCGTCACCGCACCGGAGCAGCAGCGCATCGCACGCTACGTGGATCGCATGGCGCAGCTTCCGGACGCGCCCTCGCGCGCCGAACTCGAAGCCGAGGCCCACCGCCGCATCGCTGCGCAGATTCCCGATGAGAAGAAAATTCCGCTGGTCGACTACGTGATTCGCAACGACGGCGCGCTTGATAATACGCGCCGCGAAGTCGAGCGCATCTTTGCCGAGCTCGCCCGCGACTCCCGAACACAGGCGCAAAGCTTATAAAATCGGAGCAGCGGCTTTCCGGCGCGCATCCCAGACACGGACTGAATAGCTATGACATTTCGCAGAGTCGTGATCGTTCTCATTCTTGTTGGCGCCTTCGCCTTTCTTACCACGCTTAACTTCACGCCCCTGCGCCAGCACCTGTTTTCGGGCAATTCTCCCATCGCCCACCTTTCCCTTACCGAGGCCCAGGCCGCGCCCGAATACACGCCCGACGAGATCAACAACATCGCCGTCTATAAAAAGGCGCTGCCCTCGGTCGTCAATGTCACCTCCGCCTCGCTGGCTCTGAACTTCTTCCTTCAGCCTGTTCCTCAGCAGGACCAGGGCTCCGGCTTCATCCTCGACACACAGGGACACATCCTCACCAACAACCACGTCATCGCCGGCGGCCAGCAAATCGAGGTCACGCTCTCCAACCAGCACCGCTACAAGGCCCAGGTCATCGCACGCGATCCCGGCCACGACCTCGCCCTTCTGCAAATCAACGCGCCCAACCTTGTTCCCGCTGTCCTCGCGCAGACCTCGCGCAACCTTGTCGTGGGCCAGAAGGTCTACGCCATCGGCAACCCCTTCGGCCTCAACGGAACTATGACCACCGGCATCATCAGTGCTATCCGCTCCATTCACGAGCCGCGCGGCCAGCTGATTGAAAACGCCATCCAGACCGACGCCGCCATCAACCCCGGCAACTCCGGCGGCCCGCTGCTTAACTCTCACGGAGAGGTCATCGGCATCAACACCCTCATCGCCACCAACCCCAACGAGCAGATCGAGCAGAGCGCCGGCATCGGCTTCGCCATTCCGGTTGACACGGCCAAGGCCGTCGTCGGCGACATCCAGAAATACGGCCACGTCCGCCGCCCCTCGCTCGGCATCGTCTCGCTGCCCATCGGTCCCGACCTCGCCCAGCAAATGGGCCTCGCCGCCAACTACGGAGTCCTGATTCAGCAAGTTGTTCCCGGCGGCGCCGCCGCCCGCGCCGGTCTGCGCGGAGGCAATCAGGCCGCTTATCTCGGCAACCTGCAAATCTATCTCGGCGGAGACCTCATCGTAGGCTTGGACAGCCAGAGCGTTACCAGCGCCCAGAACATCGCCGACTTCATGAACCGCCACCAGGTCGGTGACACCGTCCTCGTCACCTTCTACCGCGGTCGCCACAAGATGACGGCCAAGCTCACTCTGGAAGAAGCGCACGACCAGCAGTCGTAATCAGGGTTAGCCGTCGAGGCTCGGCCCGCTAAAGAAAACATTGACTTTAACGCTGCGGCATAGAACACTGCTGCCAATAATGAAACCTATTCAGTCGTTGACAGCAAACAGCATCATAGAACGCCAGTTACATGCGTACCTTGAACAGATCCAACCATCTTTCAAATCCGATGGAATAACCATCTCTGGCCCCCTGCACTATGGGCTTGAAGATCAAGTGCGCTTCGCCTTAGAGAGGAAGAGCAAAAAGAAGCGACGCTTGATAGTCGTGCTCGAAACAACCGGTGGATATATCGAAGTGGCGCAAAGAATCGCGGACGCGTTCAGACAGCACTACCGGATAGTCGATTTCATTGTGCCCAATTATGCGATGTCTGCCGGGACGGTTTTGGTGATGTCGGGAGACGCCATCTACATGGACTATTTTTCCGTGCTTGGGCCTATTGATCCTCAGGTACAGCAAAATGACAACTGGGTTCCAGCTCTCGGGTATGTGAAAAAGTTTAATCAACTAATCGAAAAGTCCAGCAAAGGGCAGTTGACTTCGGCTGAAATGACATTTCTGGTGTCAAAATTCAACCCGGCTGAGCTGTACGCATATGAGCAAGCCACCAAGCTCTCCGAGCAACTCCTTAAGCAATGGCTCGTAAAATATAAGTTCAAGGACTGGCGCACGACAGAGGCGCGGCGCATCAAAGTCACTGCGGCTATGAAATTGAAGCGCGCCGAGGAGATTGCGGCAAAACTGAATGATACCGACAGATGGAATTCGCACGCGAGGCCGATTTCAATGGCCGTGCTGAAACGGGAATTGAATCTAAAGATTTCCGATTACGAGCCGTTGAGTGTTAATGTGAGCATAAAGTGCTACTATCGACTGTTGAGAGATTACCTTATTAAGAGAGGATTCAGGTGGGCGATTCACTCTCTCGAAGAGTTTAAGGGGATGTGAGGTATCTCGATCATGGATAATGTGGATAGAAAGATGGACTTAGAAGAATTGCTTGCCAAAAATCCTACCGCGGAGCCCCAGAAAGTGCGAGAGTCGTTGGAGCAGTTACGCGATCTGGAGATTCTCGGGGTTCCGGTTGATCCAGGGTATCGCCTGTCCTCCCCCTTCTCAATGGCACTGCCAAATCGCTCTCAAAAATCGGTTCATTGATATCTCTCTTGGAGAGTATTTTGCGCCGAAGCGACGACAACCATTAATCTCTGATGTACCTACGCCCCACGATCCGGTACTCACCCGAAAGCACCCGGCCAATCGCTTCGGAGTAGGCGATGTGCTCCTGCTCCAGAATCCGCTCTGCGAGCGCGTGCGCATCGTCTGATTCGAGAACCGCAACCGTCTTTTGCAGCACGATGACCCCGTGGTCCAGTTCCTCGTCCACAAAATGCACGGTGCATCCAGCCACCTGCACGCCGTAGATAAAGGCCTGCTCCTGCGCGTCCAGCCCTGGAAAAGCAGGCAGCAGTGAGGGATGGATGTTGAGAATGCGCTGCGGAAACGCCCGCACAAATTCCGGAGAAAGCAGCCTCATGTATCCAGCCAGGATGACGAGATCGACCTGATGCTCACGCAGCGTGACGATGATTTCGGCGTCATGCTCGGCCCGCTTGCGCCCGCGCGCCTCAATGGCCAGCGCTTTCAGCCCGCGCTCGCGCGCCGCACCCAGGCCCGGCGCGTCAGCCTTGTTCGAGATCACCACGGCAATCTCGCAGCCCTTCAGCCGGCCCTGCTCGATGTTATCGGCGATGGCGATAAAATTTGACCCACGCCCGGAGAGCAGCACACCCAGCCGCTTCATCAGTTGTAAACCACCCTGCGCTCGCCCTTCACCGTGCGCCCAATCACGTAAAACTTCTCCTCGGCCCGCTCCAGCACGCTCTTCGCGCGCTTGAACTTGTCCGCCGGAATCGCCGCGATCAGCCCAATGCCCATGTTGAACGTCCGCAGCATCTCGTCCCGCTCCACGCCGCCCAGTTCGCGCAGATGCTCAAACACCGGCAGCACCGGCCACGAGCCCAGGTCCACAATCGCCGAAGTATTTTTCGGCAGAATGCGCGGCAGGTTTTCCGTAATGCCGCCGCCGGTGATGTGCGCCATGCCCGCGACCAGCCCGCCCGCCGTCAGCTTTTGAATCATATGCAGGTAGCTGCGGTGCGTCTTCATCAGCGCGGCTCCGGCTTTTTCTCCCAGAGCGTTCACGTATTGGCCGGGGTGGTAGCCGGCCTTTTCAAAAAACAGCTTCCGCGCCAGCGAGTAGCCGTTGGTGTGCAGCCCGGTCGAGGGCAGGCCAATCAGCACGTCGCCCGGCTTGATCTTCGCGCCGGTAATCAGCTTTTCTTTGTCGACCGCGCCCACAATAAATCCGGCCAGGTCGTACTCGCCGTCGGCGTAGAAGCCCGGCATCTGCGCCGTCTCGCCGCCGATCAGCGCACATCCGTTAGCGCGGCAGGCATCGGCAAGCCCTTCGACAATTCGTTCCGTCACCTCGCCGTCGAGCCGACCCGTAGCCAGATAATCCAGAAAAAACAGCGGTGTCGCGCCCTGCACGGCAATGTCATTCACGCAATGGTTCACCAGGTCGGCGCCCACCGTGTGGTGAATCCCCATCTCAAACGCAATCTTCAGCTTGGTTCCCACGCCGTCCGCGCTGGAGACCAGCACCGGCTGCTTGAACTTTGCCGTGTCCAGCTTGAACAGGCCGCCAAAGCCGCCAATCTCGCTCAACACATTTTTCGTAAAGGTCCGCTGCGCCAGATACTTGATGCGCTGCTTGGCGCGGTCGCCGCCGGCAATATCGACGCCGGCATCGGCATAGGTGACAGGGGCTTTCTTGGTTTCAGACAAGGCGTTTCCAGGAGTGTGAATTTGGGCGAGGAATCAGCCGGAAGCTCAAGTTTATAGCATTTTTTTGGGAAAATTTGTGGAAAGGGTGGCGAACCTCCCATTTCCCATGGGCGAACATCATTTCCCACGAATGTCATCCCGAGCGAGCATAGCGAGTCGAGGGACCTGCGGTTTGCTTCGGTTGCGGAGAATCTTCATGGCGCGGCGCAGGCCGATGTGGCTGCGCCGCGCGACGCCACCGTTCAGAACCGGATGGTCGGCCCGAACGTAACCCTCAAGTTGTTATGGACGCCATTCCCCACATAAAGTTCATCGCCTGCATCGACCCGCAGGCCAATCGGCCCCAGGAACCCCTCAATGCCCCCGCCGGGGAAGACCGCCAGGTGCGTGCCGCCTCCGCCAATTTGATCAATGGCGCTGGAGAAGGTTCCGCCTGAAACCACGTTCGCATTGCTGGTGGTGCTGAAGTCGATGAAGCCAACCTTGCCTTCCAGAAAGGCGCGAAACGCACTCGATCTGCCAATCTGAAATTTCGGCCCGAACAAACCCGTCAGCGGACGGATGCTCGTCTTCACAAACGTAGTAGTGGCTCCATTGTTAAAGGTGCTGGTAAAGTTGCGGGCAAAATCGTAGTTCATCTCCGCTTCCAACGCGATATTCGGCTGGACGTTGAATGAGACGCGGCCGCCGACTCCCACATAGTTACTGTTGTAGCTTCCGGCCTTGAAATTCAAATAATCCGCATAGACTCCGATTTCTCCGTGATTTCTAAAGTATGCCGAGTTGGCCGGAGGATCGTACTGCCGGGGCGGGGGCGGATTGTATTGAGATTGCGAAGGCGGCGGTGGTGGAGGAGGAGGCGCATCCTGTTGCGCCATCAGCCATGACGGGGTCATGAAAAACAAGCCTAGCCCTAAAAAGAGAGCAATGCGCTTCATTTCTTAGCTCCTTAAAAAAAACTTGCGGAAATGGGGGACAAGCGTGCAGTGCCTGAGGGCGTCGCTCTCAAAGCTCTGGTAAGTGGGATGCCTGCAAGCAGCGAGCGGTTAGGCTCGTTCACGCTTTGGAAAGTGCGGACAGGTTGCGAAATTTATAAACTTGAGGCAACCGCCGCAGCGCGAAAGAACAATGGAATTTCCGACTGCCCAAACCGTCTTCAACCGCACCGCCGCCACCTACGACGCCGCCCGCGCGAAACTCATTCCGCCCTATGAGCGCTTCTACTCAACTGCCGTCGCTATGCTGCCCTTCACGCCAGAAGCTGAGGTTCGCATCCTCGACCTCGGCGCGGGAACCGGCCTTCTCTCGGCCTTCGTCCGCGAACAATTTCCCAACGCCCGCCTGCGCCTGGTGGACATTGCCGACTCCATGCTCGACCGCGCCCGCCAGCGCCTCGGCGCCGAGCGCATCGAATACGCCGTCTTCGATTACGGTAGTCAGCCAATCGACGGCGAATGGGACGCCATCGTCTCCGCACTCTCCATCCACCACCTCACCGACGACTCCAAGCGAAGCCTCTTTTGCCGCATCCACAACGCGCTCGCTCCCGGCGGAGTCTTCGTTAACGCCGAGCAGGTCGCCGGACCCACGCCCGCGCTCACCCTCCGCTATCACCGGCAATGGCTGGCGCAGATTCGCGCGCGCGGAGCCACCGAGCAGGAAATCGCCGATTCCGCATACCGAATGCAGACCGACCTCTGCGCGAGCGTCGAGGACCAGCTCGTCTGGATGCGCGATGCCGGCTTCGCAGACGCAGATTGCTGGCTGAAAGAAGGCCGCTTCGCCGTGCTGGCCGGAAGCCGCAGCTCGGCATAGCGAGGAGAGGTGCCGTTGGCGGCGCCGCTCGTCTTTTCCGGTAGCATGAACACGTGGCTCCGCTTCTGTCCATTGAAGGCCTCTCGGTCCGCTTTCGCGATCAACTGGCGGTGCGCAGCCTTTCGCTGAGCATTGAGCCGGGAGCCGCGCTGGGCCTCGTCGGCGAATCCGGCTCCGGGAAATCCGTTACCGCGCTTGCCGTCATGCGCCTGCTCGACGAGGCGG
>Ga0134126_10010242_pt1 | contig 11822 bp, 5 predicted proteins | sample KB31752_FD_96881 | JGI IMG/M metagenome (GOLD analysis project Ga0134126, IMG submission 96881) | Terrestrial soil microbial communities with excess Nitrogen fertilizer from Kellogg Biological Station, Michigan, USA - KB3-175-2 | ecosystem: Environmental > Terrestrial > Soil > Unclassified ...
ATCAAAATTATTGGGGACCTACCGGAACCCAAGGAGTATATTGTGTTGTTACCAATACAGATAATTGTACTTCAACAACTGCGTTTGATACTATCTATTTTAATCCTTTACCAACTATTACTGTAAATAGCGGTAATGTTTGTACAGGTTCTTCATATACTTTATCGCCAAGTGGTGCAGATACATATACATATAGTAGTGGTAACGCCGTAGTAACTCCTACAGCAAATGCTACTTATACAATAACAGGTACTAATACAGTTACTACTTGTGCTAACATGGCAGTAGCAAGTGTAACAGTTAATGCTTTACCAACTGTAGCGGTAAATAGTGGTACTGTTTGTACGGGTAATTCATTTACCATATCGCCAAGTGGTGCAGATACATATACGTATAGCGGTGGTAACGCAGTGGTAACACCAACTGCCAATGCTACTTATACAGTAACAGGTACTAATACAGTTACTACTTGTGCTAACATGGCAGTAGCAAGTGTAACAGTAAATGCTTTGCCAAGTGTTACTGTTAACAGCGGTGCTGTTTGTGCAGGATCATCATTTACTATGTCGCCAAATGGTGCAAACACCTATACATATAGCAGCGGTAGTGCCATAGTAACACCAACTGCAAATGCTACTTATACAGTAACGGGCACTAACACAGGTACTACTTGCTCTAACATGGCAGTAGCAAGTGTAACAGTAAATGCTTTACCAAATAACGCTACAACTTTAAGTGGTGTTGTAATTACTGCAACACAAAGCGGTGCAACTTATAAATGGATTAATTGTGCAAACAACACTGTTATTGCAGGTGCAACAGCACAATCGTACACAGCAACAGCTAATGGCAATTACAAAGTGGTAATAAACAACGGTACTTGTAGCGATACCAGTGCTTGCGTAAGTGTAACTACAGTGGGCATTGCGCAATATGGCGCAACAAACAATTTGCAAGTGTATCCAAATCCGTTTAGCAATGAGTTAACTATTGTAAGCGCAGCAAAAACAAATGCATTGTTATTTGATATGTTGGGTAATAAAATAAATGAGTTTGTTTTACAAAATACAAGTCAAACAATTTCGCTTAGTGATTTAGCACCGGGCATGTATTATTTACAAGTAGATAACAGCAAAATAAAAATTATTAAACAGTAATTTAAAATCACTTCAACAAAAAAGCCTCTTGAGAAATCGGGAGGCTTTTTTATTTATGGCTGTACCCATATATTTTATATTTAACTACATTTACTTTTCAGGAATGAAAAAAGTAGTCTACATAATTACATTTGTTTTCTTTATTTGTCATGCAAATTTGTTTGCGAGTAATGATTTAGATGCTTACAAAGAAAAATTACTTAGCTACAGATATACCAAGTATTTAGATTCCACTAAATTCTATTTCAACAAAGCATTGCCACTGGCTTTACAACAAAAGGACTCTGTTTCTGTTTTTTATTTATACAAACATTTGGGTGATGCTTATGAGCACCATCAGCTTATCGATTCTACTTTAAAAATGTACGATGTTTGCGAAAAATATATACCCACAAACAATTATAAATTAAAATCATTTTTATTAAACGATAAAGCCTATACATATAGCCTGCTTTATGATTATGACAAATCGGCTGAATTGCGATTACAAGCACTTGAACTTGCCAAAATATCAAACGATAAGCGCGAAATAGCAAGTGTTACGCTTGATGTTGCGGCAGGTTTTGCCGAAATAAATTTATATAAACAGGCCGAACAATATTATTTGCAATCTATTCAGCTGGCACAATCAATAAACGATACGGCTATGTTATCTTATGCTTATCGTTATTATGGCGAGTATTTAATAAACATACATGAATACAATGCGGCACAAATTAATTTAAATAAGGCACTCCAATTTTCCGGTTTTTTAAAAGATTCTATTTCAATGGCTTTTACCTGGCACCACCTGGCCGATTATTATTGGAATACGAAAAAAACAGATAGTTGCTTTTTAGTTGCAAAAAAAGCCGAAAGCATTTGGGAGCGAAGGGTAGAGTATATCGACCTATCGGTAGTGTGTTTACAAATGGGTAAGTATTATTTAGCATTAAATAATAATACCGAAGCTGAACATTATCTAAAAAAAGCAGAAAAATATATGTTGAACGATATATATTTTAACCAAACACTTTTTAGCAATTTGGCTAATTTGTATAATAAAAAAGGCAACACCAAGCTGGCTTTTGATTATTTACTGCAATCAAATAAACTAACCGAAGAAATTAAAGAGAAAGAGAAAGTAGCTAAAAAAACCGGGTTGCAATTAAAATTTGAAACCAATCAAAAAGAAATTGAAATAAAAAAAGAAAAACAACAACGTGAATTAGCCGATATAAACTCGAAAAACAAAACCGCACAACGCAATATTATTTTTATGGCACTTGTGTTTATAATACTTGTGTTAGCCATTATTGTTTTTGCCTATTTTAAAATCAAGGAAAAAAATAAACTACTTAACAAATCAAATGCCGATTTAGAAAACCTGGCGCATCAAAAACAAATTCTTTTAAAAGAAGTACACCATCGGGTAAAAAATAATTTAACCACACTAAAAAGTCTTTTTTATTTACAAGCCAAATCATCGGATAAAGAAGAGGTTAAGCTTGCTTTAGAAGAGTGCCAGCAACGCATACAATCAATGGCGCTTATACACCAAAGTTTGTATGAAGAAAACGAGAACGAAAAAATAGAATTTCTACATTTTTTGAAACAACTTTTTAATGAGTTAGAACTATCAAGCAAACCCACCGATAAAGAAATTGAAATTGAGTACAAAGGCATGAATGTGGAATTAGATATGTCGACGGCTTTGTTTTTAGGTTTAATATTAAATGAGTTGGCAACCAACTCATACAAATATGCTTTTAAAGAAAGTACAATGGGTAAGATTGGTGTTGAGTTGCAAAAAGCAACTAATAAATTAACTGTAATTTATTATGATAGCGGTAGTGGATTATCTTTTGATTATGAAGAGGGCAGGGGAGGTTTTGGTTTTAAATTAATGCGTATTTTAACCCAACAAATTAATGCAACTATAACGTATAAAAAATTAACTGACGCATCGCAGTTTAAAATAGAAATACCGCTTGAACAATAACTTAAACATATTAATTATTGAAGATGAATTGCTGATAGCTGAAATGCTAAAAGAAATGTTGTTAGAGCTTGGGTATACGGTAACCGCTATTGCAAAAAATTACGCTACTGCTACTGATGTTTTAAAAAAACAAAGCGATATAAATTTTGCCATTTTAGATATAAACCTAAGCGAAACAAAAACAGGTTTAGATGTGGCAAAAAAAATAAACGACGAATTTAAAATTCCTTTTATTTTTCTTACTTCTTATTCTGATAAAAAAACATTTAAAGAAGCCGTTGAGTTAAAACCCGAAGCCTATTTAATAAAACCATTTAGCAAAATGGATTTATTTACCACTTTAGAAATTATTAAGGCGCGCACTTTAGATGCCGAAAAAACAATTGTAATAAAAGACGGGCATTTAAGCGTTAAAGTAAAACTATCATCTATACTATGGCTTAAAAGCGAGAACGTTTATGTTGAGGTAAAAACTACAGAAAAAACATTTGTGGTGCGCAACAGCTTAGATAAATTTTTAGAAGAATTAAACGATGACATTTTCTTTCGCATGCACCGTTCCTACGCCGTAAATGTAAACCATGTAAAAGCCGTTAACGGACAGTATGTAATTATTGGCGAAGAAAAAATTCCACTCTCTCGCAAATTCCGCGATGATTTACTGGTAAGGTTTACAGCAAAGTAATTTGCTGTTTAGGCAGCCTGTTTCAATCTGCTTATGTCAAACTCATACAAAAAAACGTCGTTCACAACATTTTTCTTTCAGGGTTTTTAAATGTTTTTACTTTTACCTAAAATTTAAAACAAAAAAATATGAAGAAATTATTTACAATTATTGCCATCGCTTTTTCCATGATGGCCATGTCGCAAAACTATATTGTTTCGGGCTCGTTTAATTCTAGCGAAAACGGCACTTATACACCTGCCGGCACTTGCAATAGCAAGCCAACTTATACGCTATCAAGTGGAGGAAATACATACACTATTATTTGGGGTGGCAGTTATTGGACAGTAGGTCAATTAACTGGCCCTTGCGCCGTTTTTTCCGATTATTTTAACTCATCTACTTCGGCTACGGTGCCCACCGGAAGCACCGGATGGGGAGGGATTACAGTTACTATAGCTGCTGATAATATAATGTATAGTGCAAGCTATATGGCAGAATCGGTTAATGATGATGGCACTGTACCGGGTACAACCTCGGTAGTTTTAAATCCGTTTACGGGGGGCCAAGGCTTTACGGGTTCAAACGGCGAAGATTATGCTGCCACGGGTAAAATTATTTTTGCCCATGTGCCGGCAGGCCTTACGCTACATGCCATAAAAACAAATAATACTATTGCGGTAACATTTACGGGTGCTGCACCGGCAAATAATAATGTAAATAACACCTATGTTACTTTACAATTTGCCAATAGCGCATTTGCTGTTGGTACAGCAACCACAGTAATTAACTATAACGATAGCATACAAATATTTTTCCGCCAGCAAGTTAATGTAAGTGCTTGTAGTCAGTATACCACTGTTTCGGCAGCCATTGCAGCAGCAACCCCGTTTGATGTAATTGCAATTGGTGCGGGCACTTTTACCGACTCTTTAGTAATAAACATGCCATTAACTTTTAAAGGCATGGGTGCCAATAAAACTATTATACAAGCTAATGCCACACCGGGTGCTGCTCGCAAACCTGTTTTTACTGTTAACTCGGGTTCAGTAGAATTTTATGACATGACAATCCAAAACGGATATGCCTTTCAAAATAGTAACGGTCAAAGTTTGGGCGGTGGTGTTTGTATGACCTCAAACACGGGTTCTGATAAATTAAAAATGGTTAATTGTAAAGTAAGCAACAATCAGGCATATGGTAATGCAGGTGCTTGGGTAGCGGGTGGCGGAATATGTACCAACGGAGCTTTAACGCTTCAAAATTGTGAAATATCAAACAACAGCATTTCAACCGCAAACAATAAAGGCAATATATTAGGTGGTGGTATTTTTACAGGGGGCAACGATACGCTACGCATTATTAACTCCACCATTAGCGGAAATCAATCAATAGGAACAATATCGGGTTCTTTGTGTGGCCTTGGTGGTGGTGTTTACAGTTACGCAGTATCTTATATTGTAAACACAACTGTAACAAATAATAGTGCAACATATCATTCGGGTGGAATTTATTTAGAAGCAGGTTTTTATGATCAATTACTAAATTCTATTTTTTATGGTAACACCGCATCAAGTGGTAGCGATGTTGGTTTGTATAGCAACACTGTTATTGATTCTAACTGTATAATTGGCGGTTATAATATTCGTAACGGAGGAACATTAACATCCGTAAATGCAATAAATGCAAACCCTATGCTATCTCCGTTGGCTAACAATGGCGGCACTACATCTACTCATGCATTGCAAGCAGGTAGCCCTGCTATTGATGCAAGTTTGGCAAGCCCTAATACTACCACACAAGACCAACGCTATTATGTAGCCCTTGGTGTAAGAGACCTTGGTGCTTTTGAGTTTAATGGAACAACACAAACATATACCAACTATCCTTTTATTGGGGTTATGAATAACAACAACCCGCAAACAATTTGTATGGGCACAGGTTACACAATTAATAACCATACGTACACAGTTGCAGGTACCTATAAGGATACTTTGGTTGGTGCAAGTTCACATGGTTGCGATAGTTTAGTTGTAACTACACTTACGGTAAATCCGGCTCCAACACTTAGTGTAAACACCGCAGCTATTTGTACAGGAGCAACAGTTACCTTAACAGTAAGCGGCACTGCAACTACTTATACATGGAGTACCAGCGCAACCACGGCATCAATATCTGTTACACCAAGTGTAACAGCAACTTATAGCGTTACAAGTTCAATTGGTAATTGTTCGGTAACGGCGGTATCTACCGTAACAGTAACGCCATCATTTACACCAACAATTTCTATTACTGAGTTTGTGCCATTTGCTCCTTTTGTAAACGTGGCAACCGGCGGCACAGCTACTGCCAATAATAATTATGGTGGCAACGATGCCATGTATGCTTTTGATGGCGATACGGTAATAAACGGCTGGGGATCGGCATCGGGTGGTATACCTGCATGGTTAGCTTACGATTTTGGAACGGGCAATAATAAAATAATTAATGAATATTCTATTTTCTGCTCGTCGCAAATGGTAGGCGGATGGGGTAGTTCAGGTTACGATCCTCAAACATGGACTTTTGAAGGCTTTAATGGTACTACCTGGGATGTACTTGATGCACAAATAGACAATAACCCTGTACAAGACATATGGAAAAATTACCGATTTACTAATGCAACAGCTTACCAAATGTATCGTATTAATATAAGCAACACCTTTGATGGCAGTTATGCAATGGTAACCGAGTTACGCATGGGCTTAACCAATGTAACAAATCACAATTGCAGCAACCAATTATTTATTGCTGCTAATGATACAAACTTAAAACCGTTTACCTATCAGTGGCAATTAAATGGTTTAAACGTTGGTGCTCATAAAGATACTTTAAACCTTACATCATTCCACCAAAACGATATGCTGGTTTGTGTACTTAACACTACGGCAGCATGTGCAAGCACTAACACGGTAACATCAAACGCACTTACTATAAATCATGGTCCGGTAAATGCAATAGCAAGTGTAAGCAGCACAACCGTTACAACAGCAACAGTGGCAGGCGCAACTTATCAGTGGTTTAATTGTGGCTTGGGTAACGCGCAAATTACAGGTGCAACCAACCCAACATATGTGGCTACAGCTAATGGCTCGTATGCGGTAATAGTAACTGCAAATGGCTGTGCCGATACATCAACTTGCGTAAGCGTAACAACAGTTGGCATTGCACAATATGGTGCAACAAACAATTTACAGGTGTATCCAAATCCATTTAGCAATGAGTTAACTATTGTAAGCACAACAAAAGCAAATGCATTGTTGTTTGATATGTTGGGCAATAAAATAAACGAGTTTGTTTTGCAAAATACAACACAAACAATTTCGCTTAGTGATTTAGCACCTGGCATGTATTACTTACAAGTTGATGCTCAAAAAATAAAAGTCATTAAACAGTAAAAAACCTCATACATTTTTATAAAGCCTCGCATATTGCGGGGCTTTTTTTTTACTTTTGAAAAAATATTTTATGGGTAAACATTTATTTTCTTTTTTACTATTACTATTGAGCACTTGTGTTGTTGCGCAAGTAGGTTCAACTAATTGTAACAATATAGATTTTGGCGCAGGCAATTATAGTAATTGGCTTGGGCAATGGAATAATGCAAGCTCGGCTATGAATGAGACTGACATGGGCACCGGGCAAGTTTATGGTTATGGAGCATTAACTGTAAGCGGAATAGACTCAGGAAGATTTAATAAGATGCACCATGTGCATGAATTTTGTAACGGCGGTGTAGACCCTAATGTACCCATTAACAGAGTAGCACCGGGGCACACATTTTCGCTAAGGCTTGGTAGTGATAGTGCTTATGGAGCGGCTCTTGCAGTAAATAATGGACAGAGCTATACTTTTCCGGCACCGTATCCTTTTTATCATCAAACAATTTCGAATAGTTTTTCGGTTACAGCCGTAAACCAAACTATAACTTATTGGTACGCGGTAGTTTTAGACCAAACAGGAGTTAACGGACATCCGCCTGCATCGCAGCCTTATTTTAAAATTAGTTTGTACGACTCGAGCAAGCAAGAAATTACCTGTGCCGGTTTAGAAATGAATGTTACGAAAGCAGATACAACAGGAGGTTTTCAAATCAAAAATGATACTACTGGAGCTTATCAGTTTTTTTATAAAGACTGGACATCAGTTGTAATTTCTTTATCACCTTACGTTGGGCAAACACTTACTGTAACATTTGAAACAAGCGATTGCGACAGGGGCGGACATTTTTGTTATGCCTACATTGCAGCTGATTGCGGTATAGATACTACACATACGGCTACTTGCAATGCCGGTATTGAAAAACATACAGATAACGCTACAATTAATATTTACCCAAACCCGGCTAAAGAAAACTTTTTTGTTGAAACAACTGCCAGCGGCAAACAAGTTATACGCTTGTTTGATGTGAGTGGTAAACTTGTGTTGCAACAAAGCACCTCAACTAAAACTATGGTAGATGTAAGCCATTTACAAAAAGGAATTTATACGCTTAACATTAGCGGTAATGAAGGAACTTTAAATAAGAAATTAATTTTAACAGGCAATTAGTTTTTACCTAATGCTGCACCATAATTTTTTGTGTGGAGATGCCGGTGCTTGTTTGCACTTGTATAAAGTAAACGCCATTGGGTAAATTGCTTACATCAATTTGGTTTTGTTTTGTTGTGGTGATTTCGTTTCCTAAAACATCAAAAAATTTTACCTCAACAACATTAGTTTCATCAATAATAATTTTATTGTTGGCGGGGTTGGGGTAAATTTTTATTATTGAGTTTTGGGTGTTGAATGCTGGTATGCCTGCTTGTGCTACATTAGTTACCACACGTACAGTACCTGATTGATAATCGACAATGTATAAATTGTTGGCTGCAACAGTTAAGCCAACAGGTTCTTCTAACTCGGCAGCGGTAGCTGGACCGCCATCACCTGTATAACCATATATAGTATCGCCGGCTACTGTACTTATAATACCCGCAGTGTTAACCATGCGTACAACATACTTGCCACAGGCAATAAATAAATTACCAGCGCCATCAATTGTAATGCCTGAAGTACCAGTTAGTGGTGAGTTGATTGCCAGACTACCATTAGCAGAATAACCATAATTGCCATTGCCAACTATTGTATTAATTATACCCTGTGTATTTATTTTACGAATGCGTTCATTTTGAGAGTCGGAAATATAAACGTTGCCCGCAGCATCAACGGCAATACCTGCGGGGTCGTATAAAAGAGCCGCTGTAGCAGGGCCTCCATCGCCGGCATAACCATTGTTGTTATATGTACCGGCTAAAGTTGTAATTATACCCGATGTATTTATTTTGCGTGCGCGGTTACCATCGCAAATAAAAATATTACCTGTGGCATCTAATGTTATGGCAGCCGGATTAACTAACTGTGCAGAAGTTGCAGGTATGCCGTTTGACATAAAATTTGTACCACCACCACATATGGTGGTAATAATGCTTGTTGATGCAGTTACTTTACGTAATACTTTGTTTGACCAATCAAATATAAAAATATTACCTGCGGCATCTAAAGCTACACCAGCTTCAGCTTGTACATTTGCTGCAGTTGCTTGTCCGCCATCGCCGGAGTAACCTCCCATTCCGGCTCCGGCAACGGTAGTAATAATGCCTGTTGAAGCAGTTACCTTACGGATGGAGTTAGCCTCGGCAATAAATAAATTACCTGATGCATCAATGGCTACTGCGTTTGGAGAATAAAGTGTGGATGCTGTTGCGGGGCCGCCATCCATTGGATTACAACAACCACCGTTACCGGCTACAGTTGTAATAATTTGTGAATTGATGTTTAAATAAAATGTAAGAGATAAAAGAGTGAAAATTTTTTTCATATAGGTTTTTTTAATGCTGCACAATTACTTTTTGTGTTGTAATGCCTTGCTTTGTTTGCACTTGTATAAAGTAAACACCATTATTAAAACTACTTACATCAATTTGGTTTTGTTTTGTTGTGGTGATTTCGTTTCCTAACACATCAAACAGTTTTACATCAACAACATCAGTTGCATTTATAATGATTTTGTTGTTGGCTGGGTTAGGGTAGATGCGTAATGTTGAATTTTGCGTGTTGAATTTTGAAATGCCCGAAGGTGTAACAAAATTATTTAGCGATGTGTTTGTAACCACAGCAGCGTTGTAATCAAAATAAATGTAGCCGGTGTTTTTTATTTGTGTGCCTGCGGGTAAGTTTGCTTTTGGTTTTATACGATATTGTACAAAGCCGCTTGACGCTGCTAAATTGCTAGTGCTATCGGGCAGGTTAATGTTATGAAAATTAAAACTAAGTAAATTTTGGCTTAGGGTAGTTGTGTTTTTGTGCGAGTAATTAATTAGCTGAAAAGTTGAAAGGTCTAAATTAGCATCTAAGGTATCTTGTACACTAATATTGATGGCTTGCGCCGTACCTGTGTTTTGAAAATGAATGGTGTAAGTAAACCAATTATTATAAGCAGGTGCAACATCTACCGGGTAAGTTTCTTTAAAGTTTGGGTCGTGTGAATTTACAACCTGATAGCAAGTAGAATAGTTATTGTTGCTTGGATTATTATCACCTACGGTTGGTGTTACGTTTATATTTACACAAACGGTATCGCCTGCCTGTGCATTTGTGTTTGTAGAAAAAATTAAATTAAATGCTGTGGTAATATTTACGGTACTAAAATCGGCAATGGCATAAGTGTAAACATTGCCTGCTATGCTTGGTGTTAATGCGCCCGGTGCAGGTGATACATATGCAACCGGACCAGATACCGAAATTTGAACTTGCCCACTTGTGCCCGCAGCACAGTTAAGGTTATACCATTGGCTTACATCGCCTGCAATGGTATATAAGGTGTGTTGCTGACCCGGAAAAACTAAACCATTTGTTACAACAGCTTGTACGCCTACATCAAATCCTGATTTACAAGTTAGTGCAAAATTAATGTTGGTATCGAGCGAAGAAACAGTAACAACCGAATCTAAACCAGGATGTGCGCATTGCACCATAAAGGCTGATGAGGTTGTATCAACCACAACGCTATAAGTGCCTGCTGTTTGCTGAAAATTGTAAACTCCGTTTTGAGCCGAATAGGTTTGTCCTAACAGGTTATTGCTATTGTCGTAAATTTTAAGTGCTATATTTTTTAAACTGCTATCGCCCATGTTTTTACTGCAATCGGCATTTATATCTTTATAGGTAAAACCAATAATGCCTTGCGCATTAGGGCATCCGTTTGCGTTACCGGTTGTACATAAAGGATAGGTTAGGGTAGCGGCATCCATTGCCGATACATAATTAGGTAAACAAGTAAATGGGTTGTTGTTTATAACACAATTTCCGGCTCCGGGACCAACTAAAGAATTGGGAAAAGGCTGAAAGCATGAAATGTTGTTATAGCTGCAATCTAAAGTTTGAAGTGTGTTAGGTAAAACGGGTAAGCTACTTATTTGGTTATTGCTACAATTTAAATAAAATAGTGTGTTAGGTAAAGCAGGTAAACTGGTTAATTGATTGCCGTTGCAGGCAAGTTGTTGAAGTGAATCGGGTAAAGTTGGAATGCTGGTTACTTGGTTTGACCCAATAGATAAGGTTGTAAGCGAAGCAGGTAAAGCAGGCAGACTGGTTAATTGACCGGCATAGCAAACTAACACCATAAGTGATGTGGGTAAAGTTGGTAAACCGGTTAATGAACTCATGCCACAATCAAGTGTTTGAATTGAATTTGGTAAAGCAGGCAAACTGGTTAACGGATTGCTATAACAATATAAGGCACCCAATTTATTGGGTAGTGTTGGTAAAGTGGATAAAGAATTTCCATAGCAGCGTAAGTCGTCAAGCGAATCGGGTAGGGCAGGTAAACTGCTTAGCCCATTATCGTAACAATATAAATATACAATTGAATTTGGTAAAGCAGGTAAACTGCTTAAATTATGATTATTACCACATGTTAAATTAATAAGTGTGTTTGGCA
>Ga0134126_10010243_pt1 | contig 11822 bp, 9 predicted proteins | sample KB31752_FD_96881 | JGI IMG/M metagenome (GOLD analysis project Ga0134126, IMG submission 96881) | Terrestrial soil microbial communities with excess Nitrogen fertilizer from Kellogg Biological Station, Michigan, USA - KB3-175-2 | ecosystem: Environmental > Terrestrial > Soil > Unclassified ...
CCGCGCATCATCGCCGCCTCCATCATCGCCTTCTGGTGCGGCTCCTTCGTCAACAGCTATGTGATGGCGAAGATGAAGCTGTGGTCCGAAGGACGCTGGCTGTGGACGCGCACCGTGGGCTCCACCATCTGCGGCGAGGCGGTGGACTCAGCGCTGTTCTACTCGATCGCCTTTTTCGGCCTCTGGGACCAGCATCTGCTGCTGACGGTCATGATCACGCAGTACGTGCTCAAGAGCGCCTGGGAGATCGTCATGACGCCGGTGACCTATCGCGTCGTCGGCTTCCTCAAGCGCACCGAGCACCAGGACTACTACGACCGCGATACCAACTTCACGCCATTCTCGCTGCGCGCCTGATCTCTCCGGGCCTGATCCCTCCGAGGCACCGGTTGTCTCGCGCCTCTCGCACCCAGCCAGTCGCAACAGTTCAGGCCGAGCGCGCGGCGCTGGCGGGCGGAACCGCCGAGGCACGTAGCGCCGGCCACAGCACGGCGAGCTGCCCGAGCAGCAGCATCGCCGCGACGCCGATGAGCGGGTAGAGAAACGGCAGGCGTGCAAGTGCCACGCTGCGCACGACCCAGAGATTTGCGGCGATCGCCAGCAGGACACCGACTGCCACACCGGCACCCGAGATCAGCAGATTCTCGCTTTGGAAATGCCGCAGGATCGCGCCACGGGTCGCTCCCAGCGCGCGCCGGATGCCGATCTGTCGCCGACGCTGCGCCACCCAGTAGCTCGTCAGTCCGACGATGCCAAATGCCGTGACCACGAGCAGGATGGCGCATACGACCTCCATGAGGAAGGCCAGTCCCCTATCCCCGCGGTAGGCATCGAGGCGCGAGTCACTCAAGGTTTGCATGCCCGTGATGATGCGCTGGGTGCTGATGTCGTAAAGCTTGCTACGTGCTGCGACCATCGCTGCGCCCAGCTGACCCGGGCGGGCACGCACGACATAGAAGATCTGCGCATCTGCCCAGCGATAGGGCAGTATGATGGAATTCTGCGAGAACGGCGCGTTACCGGCGAACGGCGTCGACATCAACTGATCGACGATTCCAATGATGCGCGTGGAAATCCCGTCCGGCACGATCAATACGGTGTGTCCGAGTACCGAGCCGGTCGCCGACAGCCGCTTTGCCGCGGCCTGCGTGATGATGATTCCCGGCAGCGTGCCGCCCGCGTGGTCGGCAAGCCCGTGACGATTGACCACGTCGGCAGGGCTGAAATTGCGTCCCGCCACGAGGCGCAGTCCCAGAGTGTCCAGGCCATGGTCGTCCATCATATAGACCATTGACTGCACGCCTGAGCGCGGCATGTCGGGGTTCAGCAGCATCGCCTCGCTCCACACCGGGCCACCAAGCGGATGGTCGTTGGACACGGTCGCATCGGCCACCTCGGGCAGGGATCGCAGGGCCGCCAGGTCCGTCTGCTCACGCGCGGGAAGATCGTCGCTGTTGACGACCCAGCGATTGCTGATGATGAACACGCTGGCCTCATCGCCAACCCCGCTGGGTCGACGACTCTGCGCCGTGCGCTGCTGAATGATGAACAGCGCATTGCACAGCACCGCCAGCGTCAAGGCGATCTGCAGGGCAATCAGCGTCGCGCCAACCTTGTTATGACGCAGGGCGCAGAGGATGGGGACCCAATGCACGCTCGAGCCTCATTCCGCCTTGATCTGCAGGGCCGGCTCGACCTGCATCGCGCGCCATGCCGGATAGAGGCCCGCCAGCAGTGCCGTCACGATCGCCAACGAGAGCGCGATGAGAAAATCACTGGCCCGCATATGCGTCAGCACGCCCAGATCCTGCGGTAATTCCACGCGCGAGCCGATCAATCCGAGCTGGATCAGACCCACTCCGATGAGCCCTCCCACCAGGCCGAGCATGCCGGCCTCGACCAGTCCCTGTGCAAAGATCGCCGGCCGATCCGCTCCCAGCGCGCGGCGAACGCCCACGCTCGCGGAGCGGGACATGTATTTCGCCAGCATCAGCCCCGCGGCATTGAGCAGGCAGACTGCCAGCACTGCGAATGAGACCGCGGTCAGCGTCGTCACCGCCGGCGGCATCACATGGTTATATGCCAGCCACTCGGGAACGTCGCGCAGCGCGACGCGCGGTGCCCAATGAAAGCGCCCAAGCTGACGCTGTTCGGCGGCGTAGTTGTTGAGAAACGTGCGATAGCGGGCGACCGCCCGGGCATCGGGCAGCTCCGCCCAGAATTTTATCCAAATGCAGTTCGAGCGCAGTATGCCGTCCCAGCCGCTGCCCGCCCCGGGTCGGTCACAATTGAAGTTGGCAGAGGTCATCATCTGCGCATCGATCGCGCGGGTGAATGGCAGAAACAACTGGTCGGCGCCGCTGTAATCCTCTTGACCCAGATCATAGAAGCGCGGCCGAGGCTGCCAATCGTCCAGCACGCCGATGACGCGATAGGGTCGATTGTTGATCAGCAGCGAGCGCCCGACGCTGTCGACGCCTCCGAACAACTGCTGGTTGAAGGCACGCGTGAGCACCACGACCGCGGCGTGTCCGTCATCCTCGCTCTTGCCCCAGGGAGCACCGAACTGAAAGGGAACGTCGAACATGCTGAAAAAATCGCCGTAGGTCGCGCGGGCCGTGCCCTGCAGCGGGATCTGGCGCGCAGCCGGCGGTGTGATGGAGACGATCGTCGGATACATCGCAGCCTGACGGGTCGCCAGATGCGCCTGCATCAGGGCCTGCGCATCGGTATAGGTGAGGTCCGGTGGCAAGCGGTCACGGGCCTGCGGCGGCGCCCCCGGCCGCGGCCCGAAGTTGTCGATCTGCGGCACGAACAGCTGCGCGGACTTTTGCGGAATCGGATCGCCGCTGGCCGCGCGAAAGATGGTCAGCATCGTCATCGACGCGCCGATCCCCACGCCGATCGCCAGCACCATCAGCGACGTCAGCACCACATTGTGCCGCAGGCTGCGCAGCGCCAGGCTGAGGTAATAGCTGAACAATCGCCCCCCGGAGATGCACTTAGCTGGGCGCGCCGCCGGCTCGGCTCTCCCGGCCGCAGTATGATCCCGCTAGGGGGAAACCGAAAGTTCGCTACGCGCCAGCGCCACGCACCTCAGGGTGCGGTGAGTCGCATGCGCGGCAATGACATTGGCCACCGTGCCCTCAGTTCATCGACTCCGACGAGGGTGGCAAAGTGCCACTCGACAGCACTCGCTCCACGTCAATGGCATCGAACCGGTACGGCCGGCTGCAGAACTCACACGTCACGGTAACCGCGCCCTGCTCGGCGAGGATCGAGCGCAATTCTTCCGCGCCCAGCGAGCGCAGCAGCCCGGCCACACGCTCGCGGCTGCAGCGACACGCGAAGCGCACCGGCGTGGGCTTGAACAAGCGCACATCGTGCCGCCCGCACAGCTGCTGCAATAACGGCTCAACCGCCGCGGTCCGCAGCAGTGGCAATGGCAGCAAAGCCAGCTGACCCTGCAGCTCCTCCCAGATTTGCTGCGAGCGCGCGGCCAGGGCTTCCCCCTGAGCTGCGGCGCCCGGCATCTTCTGAATGAGCAGGCCCGCCGCATGGCTCGCCGAGGCGCTCAGCGCGATGCGCGTGGGCAGCTGTTCCGAGGTCGCAAAATAGTTTTCCAGGCAGGCGGCCAGACTGCCGCCCTCGAGCGCCACGATCCCCTGGTAGCGCGCGGCGCGCTCCTCGGCCTCGATCGTCACGGCCAGCCGTCCGCTGCCAACCAGCTCGGCGAACGCGGCCGAGCCGGCCACGGCATCCGCCACGGCCGCTACGGCCGGATCGGCGGCCACCGGCGCCGGCGGCAGCTCCGCGCCCGCCCGCAGTTCCGCGACTGCACGCACGCGAAAGTCATGCGTGCACTGCGCGAGCAACAGTCGCAGCAGTCCCTGTCCCTCGAGCTGTAGGCTGAGCGTGCCCTGAAATTTCAGCGTCGCAGCCAGCAGCACGCTGGCCGTCATTGCCTCGCCGAGTAGCGCCTGCAGCGGCGCCGGATAGCCGCGCAGACGCAACAGCTCGCGCCACGGGCCATCCAGCCGCGTACAGAAGCCGCGCACTGGATGATGCTCGAGCACGAAGCGGCGCAGACTGCCGTTGGCGCCGCCGCCGCCGTCCGGCTCAGCCACTCAGCTTCTTCTTCAGCAACTCATTGAGGCGGGCGGGATTCGCCTTGCCGCCCGTGGCCTTCTGAACCTGGCCGATGAAGAAGCCGAAGAGCTTCTCCTTGCCGGCGCGATAGTCGGCGAGCTGCGTGGGATTGGCGGCCATGACCTTGTCGATGGCCGCCTCGATCGCCGATGCATCGGTAATCTGGCGCAGACCGCGCGCCTCGATGATTGCGTCGGCCTCCCGTCCCTCGTCCCACATGGCCTCGAGTACGTCCTTGGCGATCTTGCCGGAGATCGTGTTGTCCACCACGCGCGAGAGCAGCTTCGCCAGACTCCCGGGACTGATGCGGCTCTGTGAGATGTCCACCCCGTCGCGATTCAGCAGACCCGACAGCTCACCGATGACGGCATTGGCGGCCAGCTTGGGCTGACCGCCCAGGTCGCGCACTACGACCTCGAAGTAGTCCGCAAGCTCCATGCTGGTCGTGAGCACGCCGGCATCGTAGGGCGAGAGGCTGTACTCGCTCATGAGCCGCTGCGCCTTCTGGTCCGGCAGCTCCGGCAGCGTCGCCGCCACCGCATCGATATACGGCTGATCGATCTCCAGCGGCAGCAGGTCAGGATCCGGAAAGTAGCGGTAATCGTTGGCCTCTTCCTTGCTGCGCATCGAGCGCGTCTCGCCGCGGTCCGGATCGTAGAGCCGCGTCTCCTGCAACACCTTGCCGCCGCCCTCGAGGAGCTCGATCTGGCGCGCGACCTCGTAGTTGATGGCGCGCTCGACGTAGCGGAAGGAATTGACGTTCTTGATCTCGGCGCGCGTGCCGAGCTTCTCCGAGCCGCGCGGCTTGACGGAAACGTTGGCGTCGCAGCGGAACGAGCCCTCCTGCATGTTGCCGTCGCAGATGCTCAAATAGCGCACCAGCGTGTGGATCTTCTTCAGATACGCCACCGCCTCCTTGGCCGAGTGCAGGTGCGGCTCGGAGACGATCTCGATCAGCGGGGTGCCGGCACGATTGAGGTCCACGGCCGTCAGTTTTGCCAGCCCCTCGTGCAGCGACTTGCCGGCGTCCTCCTCCAGGTGCGCGCGGGTGATGCCGATGCGCCGCATCTCTCCATCCTCCAGCACGATGTCCACCGCCCCGCCGCTGACGATCGGCAGCTCGTACTGACTGATCTGATAGCCCTTGGGCAGGTCCGGATAGAAGTAGTTCTTGCGCGCGAACACCGAGCGGCGTGCCACGCGGGCATTGATCGCCAGACCGAACTTGACGGCCATGCGCACGGCCTCGGCATTGAGCACCGGCAGCACGCCGGGATAGGCCAGATCGACGAGGTTTGCCTGCGCATTGGGAGCGGCGCCATAGGTCGTGGCCGAGCCCGAGAAGATCTTCGAGCGCGTCGAGAGCTGCGCATGGATCTCCAGGCCGATGACGGTATCCCAATCCATCAGCCGAACCCCCGCGGGACGCGCAGGTGCCAGTCACTGTCGCGCTGATATTGATGCGCGACATTGAGCAGCCGTCCCTCGGCGAAGTGCGGTCCGATGATCTGCAGTCCCACCGGCAGCTCCTCGGCGAAACCGCAGGGCACCGAGATCGCCGGCAACCCCGCCAGGTTCGCCCCGATGGTGTAGATGTCGCTCAGGTACATCGTCACCGGATCCTGCGTCCTGGCGCCGAGCGCAAAGGCCGTGTTCGGCGTGGTCGGGCCGATCACCACGTCCACCTCGTGAAAGGCGCGCTCGAAGTCCGCGGCGATGAGCGCGCGCACCTGCTGTGCCTTGAGATAATAGGCATCGTAGTAGCCGGTCGAGAGCACGTAGGTGCCGATCATGATGCGTCGTTTCACCTCGGCCCCGAACCCCTCCGAGCGCGAGCGCTGATACAGATCCAGCAGATCGCGCGGCTTCTCGCAGCGATGGCCGTAGCGCACGCCATCGAAGCGCGCCAGGTTCGAGGAGCACTCCGCCGGGGCGACCACGTAATAGGTCGGCACCGACAGCGGCAGATGCGGCAGGCTGACTTCCTTGAGCACCGCGCCCTGCGCGTGCAGCTCATCGAGCGCCGCGCGGATCAGCTGCTCGATCGACGCATCCAGTCCTGCGAAGAATTCGCGCAGCACACCGATCTTCAGTCCCTTGAGCGGCTGCGCAAGCTCGGCCGCATAGTCCGGCACCGGCAGCTCGACGCTGGTGGAATCGCGCTCATCGAAGCCGGCCATGGCCGAGAGCAGCAGCGCCGCATCCTCGGCGCTCAGCGCCAGCACGCCCGCCTGATCCAGGCTCGAGGCGAAGGCGATCATGCCGTAGCGCGATACGCGCCCGTAGGTAGGTTTCAAGCCCGTCAGACCGCAAAGCGCCGCGGGCTGGCGGATCGATCCGCCGGTATCGGTGCCCGTGGCCGCGGGCGTCAGGCGCGCGGCCACGGCAGCAGCCGAGCCTCCAGAGGAGCCGCCCGGCACGCGCGCGGGGTCCCAGGGGTTGCGAACCGGTCCGAACCAGCTCGTTTCGTTGGAGGAGCCCATGGCGAACTCGTCCATGTTGGTCTTGCCGAGACAGACCGCCCCTGCCTCGCGCAGGCGCCGTACGACGGTTGCGTCATAGGGAGACACGAAGTTCGCCAGCATGCGCGAGCCGCAGGTGGTCTTCTCATCGCGCGAGCAGAAGATGTCCTTGTGCGCGATCGGGATGCCCGTGAGCGGCCCACCACGCCCGGCGGCGAGCTGCTCATCGGCGCGGGCGGCATCGGCCAGTGCACGATCCGGCGACACGGTAATGAAGGCGTTGAGCTCGCGCTGATGCCGCTCGATGCGCTCGAGGAACGCGCGTGTGAGCTCCACGCTCGAGATGCCACCCGAGCGCAGCGACGCCGACAGCTCGGCGACGGTCATGAGATGCAGTTCTGTCACGGCAAACGCTCGCTCATTCGATGACCCGGGTCATTCGATGCCCCGGGTCATTCGATGACACGCGGGACCAGGTACAGGCCTGCCTCGACCTGTGGGGCGTTGCGCTGATAGAGCTCGTGCTGATCGGTCTCGCTGACCTCATCGGCGCGCAGCCGCGCGCGCTGACCGGGCAGCGGGTGCGCCATGGGCGTCACGCCCGTGGTGTCCACACCCTGAAGCTGTTCGACGAGCGAGAGCACGCGCGAGAGCCCCTCGGCATATTGCAGCGCTTCGTCGGAAGTCAGCGACAGGCGCGCCAGGCGCGCGATGTTCTCGACCTGCTCGCGTGTAATGCTCATGACAAGTGTCTCGAAATTCCTTGAAAAAGCGGCAAAAAATCATACACCTCGCCTTGTGGAATGTCCTGTCGATTGCTAGATTAGCGACCGCCTTTTCTGCTGACTAAACCAAGAAGGTTTCCCGGCCTCATGTTCAAACGCCTGCGCGGCTACTTCTCCAGCGACCTTTCGATCGATCTGGGCACGGCGAACACACTAATCTACGTCCGCGACAAGGGCATAGTTCTCAATGAGCCCTCGGTAGTCGCTGTCCAGGACGAGCCCTCCCACGGCGGCAAGGTCATCGTGGCGGTGGGTGCGGAAGCCAAGGGCATGCTGGGCCGCACCCCCGGTCACATCACCGCCGTGCGGCCCATGAAGGACGGTGTCATCGCCGACTTCACCTATACCGAGAAGATGCTGCAGTTCTTCATCAAGAAGGTGCATGGCAACCGCTTTCTGCAGCCCTCGCCACGCGTGCTGGTGTGCGTGCCCTTTGGCTCGACGCAGGTCGAACGACGCGCCATCCGCGAATCCGCCGAGGGCGCCGGTGCGCGCAACGTCGCGATCGTCAGCGAGCCCATGGCCGCGGCCGTCGGCGCAGGGCTGCCGGTGCAGGAGGCGCGCGGCTCGATGGTGCTGGACGTCGGTGGCGGTACCAGCGAAGTTGCGGTGCTGTCGCTCAACGGCATCGTCTACGCCAACTCCGCGCGCATCGGCGGCGATCGCTTCGATGAGGCGATCATGAACTACGTGCGGCGCAATTACGGCATTCTGATCGGCGAGGCCACCGCCGAGCGCATCAAGATCGAGATCGGCTCGGCCTATCCGGGTGCACAGGTGCGCGAGCTGTCCGTCAAGGGTCGCAATCTCTCCGAGGGCGTGCCGCGCAGCTTCACGCTCAATTCCAACGAGATCCTCGAGGCGCTGCAGGAGCCGCTGCAGGGAATCGTCAGCGCGGTGAAGCAGGCACTGGAGCAGACCCCGCCCGAGCTGGGTGCCGATGTGGCCGAGCGCGGCATCGTACTGACCGGCGGTGGCGCGTTGCTGCGAGATGTCGATAAGCTGCTCATGGAAGAGACGGGGCTGCCGGTCGTCATCGCCGATGATCCGCTGACCTGTGTGGCGCGCGGCGGCGGCCGAATTCTCGAGTTGATGGATCAGATGGGGCCCGGACATTTCGGATTGGAATGACACTCACCACCCGCGCGGCGCGCCGTCCGGCGGCGCGCGCGGGCCCGACGCCGCCCACAGCGGCACCGTTGCCTCCCACGAGGCAGGATCCTAGGCGATGGCTCTCTCCGGCAGCGATGTGGATCGGCCGCTTTACGGACGCGGCCCCTCCCCCGGCCTGCGTTTCACGCTCTACGCCATCGTCTCGATCGTACTCATGTACTACGACCGGCACGGGCAGTTGGTGCAGCGCTTCCGCTATGGCCTGCAGGCGATGGTCTATCCCGTGCAGGTCGCCGTCGGCTCTCCCGAGCAAGGCTGGCGCGCCATCTCCGACAGCTTCCAGACGCGCCGCGCACTGCGGGCCGAAAACGCGCAGCTGCGCGCCGAGCTGCGCGATGCGCAGCTCGCCACCATGCGCCAGGCCGCGCTCGAGCAGGAGAATGCGCAGCTTCGCAACCTGCGCGCCTCGCTGCCGCCGCTGATCAGCCACTGGCAGCTCGCGCAAATCATCGACGTGCAGACCGACCCGCTGCGCGAGCGGCTGGTCATCGACAAGGGAGCCCGCGAAGGCGTGCGGGCCGACCAGGCCGTGGTCGACAGCCACGGGATTCTCGGCCAGGTGGAGCGGGTCGGACCCTTCAGCGCGGAAGTGATTCTCGTCACGGATCCGGAGGGCGCGATCCCGGTGCAGGTGCTGCGCAACGGCCTGCGCACCATCGCGGTGGGCGGCGGCACCGATGGGGAAATCGTGCTGCCCTATCTGGCCAGCAACGCTGACATCAAGAGCGGCGACCTGCTCGTGACCTCGGGACTCGGCGGGGTGTTCCCCGCGGGCTTCCCGGTGGGGCGCGTCATGGGCGTGCGACGTGACAGCAGCCAGCTGCCCGCACAGGTTCGCGCGCAGCCGGTAGCCGACATCGAGCGGGACCGCGAAGTCGCGCTGCTGCAATTCTCGGCGGACAACCCGTCGGCCCCGGCGCCTAATCCGCCGATCGCGCCCGTTCCCGCCGCCAAGTCCAAGTCCAAGTCCAAGCCCCATCCACCGGCGGACCAACAGGACGAATGAAGCATGGCCACGAATGCACATCCGCGCCTGATGATCCTGATGACGGCAATCGCCGGCCTGGTGCTCAGCCTGCTGCCCCTGCCGCATTCGGTCGCGGTCTTCTGGCCGGCCTTCCTGGTGCTGGTAGTCATCTACTGGTCGACGATGCTGCCGCGCGCCGGCGGCATGACCCTGGGCTTCGCCGCGGGTCTGGCGCTCGATGCTTTCCAGGGCTCGGTGCTCGGCGAGCACGCCCTGGCACTGTGCCTGGTGACCTACCTGGCCATCCGCCTGAACCTGCTGGTGCGAGCCAAGCCACTATTTGAGCAATCGCTGTTTGTGTTTGCCGCGCTGATGGCTTATGAATTCCTGCTTTGGGTCATCGACGGCTGGAGCGGTCATGCCCTGTCCACCCCGCTGCGCTGGCTACCGACCGTGACCGGGGGCCTCCTGTGGCCGCTGGTGGCGGGCATCCTTGGCCGCTTCCACCTGGCCCGCTGAACAACCCCCGAGCCGCCAACCGTGTCCTCCCCCGTCCGCATCAAGGATCGCTGGAACGAGCAGCGCATCCTCACGCAGCGCACCCTGGGTGCCTCGATCATCATTGCGCTGTTGACGCTGACGCTGATCGGGCGGCTGGTATATCTGCAGGTCGACCGCCATGACTACTACGTCGAGCTCTCGCAGGGCAACCGCGTGCGGCTCGATCCGATTCCCGCCAGCCGCGGCCTGATCCTGGATCGCAATGGGCATGTGCTCGCCGACAACGAGCCCGCCTACCAGCTCGAGCTGATTCGCGAGCAGGTTCCCAACCTCGACGACACGCTGCATCGGCTGTCTGCCTTGGGGCTCATCGATCCGGAGGATCTGCAGGAAACCCGCCGCACGATCCTCGCGCGCCGCAGCTTCGACGTCGTGCCGGTGCGCCTGCGTCTGACCGATGAGGAGGTCGCGCGCTTTGCAGTGCATCGCTATGAGTTTCCAGGTGTGGATCTGGCCACGCGCCAGACGCGCCACTATCCCTACGGCGAGCTCGCCGTGCATGCGCTCGGCTATGTCAGCGCCATCAGCGAGCAGGATCTGGAGCACATCGATCGCGCCGCCTATGCGGGCACGACCCTGATCGGCAAGCTCGGGGTGGAGAGCGCCTACGAGAAGCTGCTGCATGGAAAGAACGGCGACCGGCAGATCCTCGTGAATGCCGAGGGACGCACGGTACAGCGCGTCGGCGCGTATACGCCCAATCTCCAGTTCGAGCCACCGGTGGCCGGTGATGACCTGGTGGTCTCGCTCGACCTGCTCACGCAGCAGGCCGCCGAGGACGGGCTGGGCGATCGAACCGGGGCCGTCGTCGCTCTGGACCCATCCAATGGTGACGTGCTCGCGCTGGCGAGCAAGCCGGAATTCGACCCGGCCGCCTTCGCGCGCGGTCTGTCAGTGCGCGAGTACGCAGCACTCGCCAACGACCCGAACAAGCCACTGCTCAACCGCGCGCTGCGCGGTACGTACCCATCCGGCTCGACGATCAAGCCGGTGCTCGCGCTGGCGGCACTCACCGACCATGCGATCGACCCGAATAAGCTCATCTATTCCAATCTCACCTTTCATCTGCCGGGCAACTCCTTCCTGTGGCGTGAGGACCATACCGGACCGCGCGGTCCGTTGAACATGATGCAGGCCATCGCCCGCTCGAGCGACGTGTACTTCTACAATCTCGCCTCCATCCTCGGCATCGACCGCATCGACGCCTTCCTCGCGCCCTTCGGCTACGGGCGGCTCACCGGCATCGACATCGCCGGGGAGAAGCCGGGGCTGCTGCCCTCGCCGGCCTGGAAGCGCACCGCGTTCAAGCGTCCGCAGGACCAGGTGTGGTTTCCGGGCGAGACCGTCAATCTGGGTATCGGTCAGGGCTACCTGCTGGTCACGCCGTTGCAGCTCGCGCATATCGCCGGCATTCTGGCCGAGCGCGGCAAGAACTTCCGGCCGCGGCTGATGATCGGCACGCGCGACGGCGCCGGTCACGTCACACGCGTACCGCCCATTGCCGATGCCCCCGTCACCGGGATCAGCGACGCCTCCTGGAATCTTGTGCTGAAGGCGATGCAGGAGGTGACGACCTGCCAGGACTCGCCGATTTTCGGCCATACCTGCGGCACCGGCGCGGGCGCCTTCAAGGGCGCGCAGTATCAGGCCGCCGGCAAGACCGGCACCGCGCAGGTCTACACCGTCTCGCGCAGCCAGAGGCTCACCGAGCACGTCGCCGAACAG
>Ga0134126_10010244_pt1 | contig 11820 bp, 10 predicted proteins | sample KB31752_FD_96881 | JGI IMG/M metagenome (GOLD analysis project Ga0134126, IMG submission 96881) | Terrestrial soil microbial communities with excess Nitrogen fertilizer from Kellogg Biological Station, Michigan, USA - KB3-175-2 | ecosystem: Environmental > Terrestrial > Soil > Unclassified ...
GATGCGGCCGCAGACCTCGGGCATCGAATTGGTGCTTGCCGCCAGCTCATAAGCCTCTTTGAGCCGCCCCTCGGCGGTCATCATCAGCCAGTCCGGGATGTTGTTGCCAAGCGGGCAGTGAACCTGGCAGTAGGGAACGCCGCATTGCGAGCACCGGCTTGCCTGGGCCTGAGCATCGGCAGCGGCGTACTCGCCATAGATCTCCCGGAAGTCGCCGCGCCGCTCGTCCGCCGGGCGCTTTGCCGGCATGGCCTTGCCGAGAGACGTGAATTGCAGCAGCGACCTCACCCCCTGCTCCTTCCGACTCACAGCCCCGCGCGAAGGCGCCGGGCGGAATTTTATTGCTGGACTAAGCGATAAAATAGGCGCCGATCATTATTAGGTCAATGTGTTTTACCAATTATCGCCGCTTCTTGGCAACGATAGCGGAATCTAGCGGCGCTAACCGGGACAAACAGAATATATAATACCATTATGGGACCAATTTTCCGGCACAGAAAGCGGACCACAGCGTGCCGGTGAGGCCGCCGGGCTGGAAGCGCGGGTCGGAGGGAGATTAGGAACCGGCGGCGGCGGTGCGGTCGGTGTCGCGCCAGCGGCCGCCGCGGCGGAAGCGGTCCAGATATGTCGGAAGGACCATCTCCAGGGTCGTCGGCGCAATGCCGAGTTGCACCAAACCCGCCGCATCGGCGGCGACGATATTATCGTGGCGCAGCATCCTGACCTGGTCCGGGGTCAGTGGCGGGCGCGGCAGCCATTCGAGGAAGGCGGCCTCGAGCATGGCGAGGCCGAACGGCACGCTCACGAGAGGGCGATGACGGCGGGTCTCGCGCAGCGTCAGCTCCATGAGCTCCCTGAAGGTCAGCACTTCGGGCCCGCCCAGCTCGTAAGTTGCGCCCATCGCCGCCGGCCGGTCGAGCGCCGCCACCACCGCATCGGCGACATCGCCGACATAGACGGGCTGAAAGCGGGTCTTTCCGCCGCCGATCAGCGGCAGGGCCGGCGCATAGCGCGCGAGCGCCGCGAAGCGGTTGAAGAACTCGTCCTCTGGCCCGAATACCACCGAAGGGCGCAGGATGGTTGCTTCGGGGAAGGCGGCGCGCACCGCCGCTTCGCCTGCCGCCTTCGAACGCGCATATGCCGAGGAAGAGGCGGCATCGGCGCCGATCGCCGAGATATGCACGAAGCGCTTGGCGCCCGCCGCCGCGGCCAAGCGGGCAAGCAAGGCCGGCCCACGGTGATGCACCATGTCGAAGCGCTGCCTGCCCCGCTCATAGAGAATGCCGGCGGCGCAGATCACGGCGTCCGCACCCGCCACCGCCGCCGCAAGCCGCGCTTCATCAGCGAAGCCGGCATCGAGCAATGCGACCTGGCCGACATCGCCCATTGGGCGCAAGAAGCCGGCGTCGGTTGCATGGCGGCTGACCGCCGCCACGACGGTACCGCGCGGCGTGAGCCGCTTGACGATATAGCGCCCGATGAAGCCGGAGGCGCCGAGAACGGTGACGCGCCCGAAGCGCATGGTGCATGCCCTCCCCGAAGAGGCCTGCTCTATACAACAGGGGCGCGCCGGATGTCAGCTCCAGGGCGCAGTCTCATCCCCCTTTCTCAGCTCGTCATTGACATCGGGACGCCCCTTGCCTAAGCCTGGGCCCGCCTTGCCCAGGTGGCGGAATTGGTAGACGCGCTAGATTCAGGTTCTAGTGGCCGAAAGGTCGTGGAAGTTCGAGTCTTCTCCTGGGCACCATCATCCGTTTCGGCGCCGCGCAGGTGACCGCTCGCGTGAGCATCCATCTTCACCACAACGACCTGCCGGAGGGGCTCGACCTCGGTGCCAGTGTCGCCATCGACACGGAAACGATGGGTCTGGACCCTCACCGCGACCGCCTCTGCCTGGCGCAGCTTTCGGCCGGCGACGGCGTGTGTCATCTCGTTCAGTTCAATAAGGGCGCTTATGCCGCCCCGCGGCTCAAGGCGCTCCTCGCCGATCCGGCGGTGCTCAAGATCTTCCATTTCGGCCGTTTCGATATCGCCATGCTCTACCGCTATCTCGGCGAGCTGCCACGACCGGTCTATTGCACCAAGATCGCCTCGCGACTCGCCCGCACTTTCACCGACCGGCATGGTCTCAAGGACCTGGTTCGCGAGATGCTCGGCATCGAGCTGTCGAAACAGCAGCAATCCTCGGATTGGGGCGCGAGCGAACTGACGGACGAGCAGCTGCGCTATGCGGCGTCTGACGTCCTCCATCTGCACGCGCTCAAGGCAAAGCTCGATGCCATGCTGGAGCGCGAGGGCCGGACGGCACTGGCCCAGGCATGCTTCGAATTCTTGCCGAGCCGGGCGTTGCTCGATCTCCAAGGCTGGGCCGCCGAGGACATCTTCGCGCATTGAGCACCCGCGGGCGTTGCGACCGCCACAGGGAATTACCGCCCCGGTGAGGCGGCTCAAAACGGGAACACGCCCCAATTCATTGACATTTGGGGATAGGCGCGCATATTGCCGCGTAACATGCCCGCGGACCGCACGGCCTGCACTTAATCCGGAAGGATGGGATCGCCTTGGCCCGCGTGTTGAGCAAGGTCACCGATATCGACGTCGCCCGCCGCGTCCTGCGGACGGAAATCGCCGGGCTTGAGGCCCTGCTGGCGAGCCTTGATGGCGCCTTCACCGGCGCGGTCGAGATCCTGGCCAAGGTAACCGGGCGCGTCACCGTGACCGGCATGGGCAAGAGCGGCCATGTCGCGCGCAAGATCGCCGCGACCTTGTCCTCGACAGGAACGCCGGCGCAGTTCGTCCATCCCGGCGAGGCGAGCCACGGCGATCTCGGCATGATCGCCGAAAGCGATGCGGTGCTGGCGCTCTCCAATTCCGGCGAGACGGCGGAACTCTCGGCCATCGTCGCCCACGCCAAGCGCTTCCGTAACCCGCTCATCGCCATGACGCGCCGCGCCCCGAGCGCACTCGCCGAGGCCGCCGACGTGACGCTGCTGCTGCCGGCAAGCGCCGAGGCTTGCCCGATGGGACTGGCGCCCACTACCTCGACAACGGCGATGATGGCGCTCGGCGACGCGCTGGCGGTCGCGCTGCTCGAGCGCAAGGGATTCTCGGCGAGCGATTTTCAGCTGCTGCATCCCGGCGGCCAGCTCGGGCGGCAGTTGCTCCGCGTCGCCGACATCATGCATGAGGGCGATGCCGTGCCGCTGATCGCGCGCGGCGCCGCCATGGCCGAAGTGCTCCTCGTGATGTCGGCAAAGAGCTTCGGCTGCGTCGGCGTGACCGACGACGCCGGCCGCCTGATCGGCATCGTCACCGACGGCGATCTGCGGCGTCACATGGGCGACGACTTGCTGCGCACCTCGGTCGACGCGGTGATGAGCCCGCGGCCAAAGACGATCCGGCCGCAGGCGCTTGCCGCCGAGGCGCTCGGCAAGATGAACGCGCTGTCGATCACCAGCCTGTTCGCCGTCGACGAACACAAGCGGCCCCTCGGCATCCTGCACATTCATGACTGCCTCCGGGCAGGCATCGCATGAGCGTGCCGCCGGACAGCATTGCCGATCTCGAGACGCTTGCCCCGCTGCGCCCGCTGATCTCGGTCGATCGCCGCTACAGCCGCTTCGTCAGCCTGGCCAAGCGCGTCCTGCCGGTGGTGGCGGGACTGCTGCTGCTGCTGGTCGGCGTCTGGCCGCTTCTGGAACCCACCTTCGAGCATGTGCAGTTCAATTTGCCGCGCCTCGACCCGCGCGAGGCCAAGGATTTGCGCATGGTGCATGCGCGCTACACCGGGATGGACCGCCAGGGCCGGCCTTTCGTCATCACCGCCGACGTGGCGCGCCAGACCCCCAATGTCGACGACCTGATCGCGCTCGAAGGACCGAAAGGCGATCTCACCTCGGCGAGCGGGAGCTGGTTCGAGCTCAGCGGCTATACCGGGGTCTACCAGCCGAATGCGCAGCTGCTCGACCTCTTCGGCAACGTCCAGCTCTTCCAGGACAAGGGCAACGAATTCCACACCGACAGCGCCCATATCAACATGGCGAAGGGCACGGCCGACGGCGATGATCCGATCCGGGGCCAGGGCCCCTTCGGGCATGTCACCGGCGAGGGCTTCCGCATCATCGATCGCGGCAACACCATCGTCTTCACCGGCCATGCTCATCTCGAGCTGGTGCCGGAGGAGAAAGTGGCGCAATGAGGCTCTGGGCGACGCTCGGGGCGCTGGCGCTGGCGGCCGGGCTCATGCCACCGGCTGCTCCGGCGGCGCACGCGCAGAGCCTCGCCCCGGGGCTCACCGCTGGCGACAACGGCAAGCCGATCGAAATCGAGGCCGATGACGGCATCGAGTGGCAGCAGAACAACCGCGTCTACATTGCGCGCGGCAACGCGCGGGCAACGCGGGGGCAGGCCACCGTCTTCGCCGACACCTTGATCGCCTACTATCGCCCGATCTGCAGTCCCGAGGCGCAGGCCGCGGCAAAGCAGCGCGCCGCGGCGCAAGCCGCGAGCGCAAGCGCCGCCGGCAAGCGGCCCGATGCCGGGCCGCAGACGCATGCCTGTCCCGCGGCTGGCGCTGCACAGCCGGCCGCCGCCACGGCAAAGCCCAAGCAGCCGGCAAGCGACACCGCCAACGGCGGCGCGACGGAAATCTATCGCCTCGAGGCCGACGGCCATGTTCGCATCGCCACCGAGACGCAGACCGTCTATGGCGATCATGCGGTCGAGGATCTCGACAAATCGCTTCTGGTTGTCACCGGCAAGCATCTGAAGCTCGAGACGCCGCGCGACACGGTCACGGCACGCGACAGCCTCGAATGGTACGACGATAAGCAGCTTGCGGTGGCGCGCGGCGATGCGGTCGAGGTGCGCGACGACAAGCGGCTTGCCGGCAACGTGCTGACCGCGGAAGTGGAGAAGGACGCCAAGGGCGCATCGCATATCAGTCGCATCGACGCTCAAGGCAACGTTCTGGTATCTTCGGCCGATCAGATCGCGCGCGGCGACGCCGGCGTTTACAACCTCGATACCGGTATCGCGACGCTCACCGGACGGGTGACGCTGACCCGCGGCGACAACGAGTTGAGGGGACAGTACGGCGTGGTCGACCTCAACAACAACGTGAGCCGGTTGCTGAGCGCGCCGCCTTCGGCGAAGCTCACCGAGGGTAGCTCGCATACACGCGTCGCCGGACTGCTGGTGCCGCGCGCGAAACCCACTCCGCCGGGCGCGTCGGCACCGGCACAGCCGAACAAGCCGCGATGACTCCCGACGAGGATCCGCGCACGCAAGCTTGGCTCGGCGAGGGACCGCGCCTGGTCGCGGACAATCGCGGATTGGTCGCCGCCAATCTCGGCAAGTCTTTCAAGCGGCGCCCGGTGCTGCGCAGCGTGAACGTATCGGTCCAGCGCGGCGAGGCGGTCGGACTCCTCGGGCCCAATGGCGCCGGCAAGACCACCTGCTTCTACATCATCACCGGCCTCATCGCGCCGGATTTCGGCACCATCACCCTCGACGGGCACGACATCACCGACCTGCCGATGTATCGCCGCGCGCGGCTCGGCATCGGCTACCTGCCGCAGGAGGCGTCGATCTTCCGCGGCCTGACCGTGGAGCAGAACATCCGAGCCGTGCTCGAGGTGAACGAGCCGGTGCGCGAAGTGCGCGAGGCGACGATCGACGCGCTGCTCGCCGAGTTCTCGATCACCCATCTGCGCCGCGTCCCGGCGATGGCGCTTTCGGGCGGCGAACGGCGACGCGTCGAGATCGCCCGCGCGCTGGCAACGCAGCCGCACTTCATGCTGCTCGACGAGCCGCTCGCCGGCATCGACCCGATCGCGGTCGGCGAGATCCGCAAGCTGGTCTCCCATCTTCGGGATCGCGGCATCGGCGTCCTCATCACCGACCACAATGTGCGCGAAGCCCTCGAGATCGTCGATCGGGCCTATGTGCTGCACGATGGCCAGGTGCTGATGGAAGGGCTGCCCAACGAGATCGTCGCCGACGAGGATGTGCGCCGCGTCTATCTCGGCGACCGTTTCAGCCTCTAGCCCTGAGATCAGGGCAAAGCGCCCCACTGCCGCTAATCATAGTTGCACTCGGCATGAGTTCTGAGCAACGCGGCCATGCCGCGCCGCGCGGAGCCGCCGGGACATGATCCTTGCTGGAGAGGGCGCGTTGGTGTTTCCTAGGAAATCGCGCGCGTACCGTTCCACGGCAGGCGCGACGCCAAGAACATGCACGATGCCTTCGGCACAGCAACGAAGGGAACGGCAATGGGAGGAGAGACGGGCGCGGCAGTCTCGGCCGCAGCCGGGGCCGCTTCGGCCACCGCCGCAGGCGAGGTCCTGCTCGCCGTGCATGGCGTTTCCAAGCAGTTCGGCGGCACCCAGGCGCTTGCCGATGTCAGCCTCACGGTCAAGGCCGGCGAGATCGTGGCGTTGCTTGGCGAGAACGGCGCCGGCAAGTCGACGCTGATCAAGATCCTGGCCGGTGTTCATGCGCTCGACGCGGGGAGCGTAAGCTTCCATGGGCGCGACGTCACTGGCGCGCTGCGGCGCCAGAAGATTGCCTTCATCCACCAGGACCTCGGGCTCATCGATTGGATGACCGTGGCCGAGAACACCTGCCTCACGCTGGGATATCCGCGGCGCCTCGGCCTCGTCGACTGGGAAGGCGCGCGCCGGCGCGCGGCGCGCGCGCTCGAGACGCTGGGGCTCGACATCGATCCCGACATGCGCGTCCAGGATCTGAGCCGTACTGAGAAGTCGATCGTTGCCATCGCCCGCGCGCTCGCCGCCGAAGCGGAGGTGCTGGTGCTGGACGAGCCGACGGCGAGCCTCCCGGCCGATGAAGTGGCGCGGCTCTTCTCCGCCTTGCGGCGGCTGCGCGCCCGCAGCGTCGGCATCATCTACGTCTCGCATCGGCTCGACGAGGTTTTCGAAATCGCCGACCGCATCGTCGTGCTGCGCGACGGGCGCGTGGTGGGCGAGCGCGACACCGCGGCAACCAATCCCGAAGAGGCGATCCTGCTCATCGTCGGGCGGGAGCCCTCGCAGGTGTTCCGCCGCCCGGCGGAACGCGCCGGCGCAGCGCGCCTCGAGCTTCAGGAGCTTGCCGTCGCCGACGCCGGACCGATCGATTGCGCGATCCATGCCGGCGAGATGGTGGGGCTGGTCGGGTTGCGCGGCGCCGGGCAGGAGAGCATCGGACGCGCGCTGTTCGGGCTGCTGGCGCGCAGCTCCGGCCGAATTCTGCTCGACGGCCTGCTGGTGGCACTCGCCTCGCCGCGCCAAGCGATGGCCGCCGGCATCTGTCGCATCGGCGCGGACCGGGTGGCGGAGTCGATCGTGCCCGGCCTCAGCATCCGCGAGAACCTCTTCCTCAATCCGCTTGCCGCCGGGCGGCGCCTCTGGTCGTTGCTGCGGCCGAGCCGCGAATCCGGCGATGCCGCCGAGCTCGGCCGCAAGGTGGGGCTGCGGCCCAACGATCCCGCGCTGCCGATCGAATGGCTTTCCGGCGGCAATCAGCAGAAGGTCGTTGTCGGGCGCTGGCTGCATCTCGGCGGCAAGCTCTACGTCTTCGAAGACCCGACGGCCGGCGTCGATGTCGGCGCCAAGGCCGAGATCTACCGACTGTTCGACGTCGCCCTCAAATCGGGCGCGGCCATCCTCATCGTCTCCACCGATTTCGAGGAAGTCGCCAAGGTTTGCCACCGCGCGCTGGTGTTCGATCGAGGCCGGGTGGTCGCCGAACTCGCGGGCGCCGATCTTTCGGTCGAGAACCTGATCGCCGCCGCGGCGGCGAGGGTGCACGCGACGACGGCCGCCTGAGCCATGCAGTCCCTCAAATCGAACGCCCTCGAACCCACACGCAGCGAGCTCGCCCGGCTGTCGCGGCGCGAGGCGGCGATCCGGATGCTGCCGGTCTATGGCCTGCCGATCCTGACCGTGCTGCTGATCCTGGGTTTCTCGCTGGCGCTGCCGGACACCTATCCGACGGCGCTCAATCTGCGCTCGATCCTCAGTGACAAGTCGATCGTCGCCCTGCTGTCGCTCGCGGCGATGGTGCCGATGATGGCCGGCCGCATCGATCTCACCGTCGGCTTCGGCATCATCATGTGGCATATCCTGGCGATCAGCCTGCAGATCAACTACCACTTCCCCTGGCCACTCGCCGCCTTGATCGTCCTTGCCTGCGGCGCTCTCATGGGCCTCATCAACGGCCTCCTCGTCCAGGTGGCGCAGATCGACAGCTTCATCGCGACGCTGGGCACCGGCACCATCCTTTACGCGCTGGCGCTCTGGCACACGGACGGCCGCCAGGTGATGGGCGTGCTGCCGCAGGGTTTTCTCGACATCAACGGGCTCAGCTTCGTCGACATCCCGATGCCGGCCGTCTATGTCATTCTCGTATCCGTGGCGCTATGGATCGTCGCCGAGCGGCTGCCGCTCGGCCGCCATCTCTACGCCATCGGCGCCAATGAGCGAGCCGCCGCTCTCAACGGCATTCCCGTCCGCGCCTATGTCATCGGCGTTTTCGTCGCCTCCGGCGTGCTTGTCGCCTTCACAGGCGTGGTGCTCGCCTCGAAGCTGCGCATCGGCCAAGCCAATGTCGGGCTCGACTATCTGCTGCCGGCTCTGGTTGGCGCCTTCCTCGGCTCCACCACCATCCGGCCGGGCCGGGTGAATGTCTGGGGCACGCTGGTCGGCGTGATTATCCTCGCCGCCGGTATTTCCGGCATTCAGCAGCTCGGCGGCGCCTTCTTCGTCGAGCCGCTGTTCAACGGCGCTACCCTGGTTATCTCGATCGCGCTCGCCGGCTTCGCCCAGCGGCGGCGCGCCGTGGCGCAGGCAAAAGTCGCGCCGGACGGGTGAATCGGGCGGCGGCCGCAGGCGCGGTTCGTGAGCAATGCTTGCTGGCAAAGGGAGGAGAGGAGCATGTCACGCTATCGGGCCTATCGGCTGAGCTTGCTGGTCGCGACCGCGGCGCTGGTGCTTTCCAGTGCCTCAGGCCGGGCCGAGGACGACGCTTATATGAAGGCGGCCAAAGCCTATATCGCCAAGGTGACCACGCCGGGCGCGCCCTGGACCGGCCCTACCACCGGACCCAAGGCGCAAGGCAAGAAACTCATCGTCTACGTCTCGGCCGACCAGCGTAATGGCGGCGCGCAAGGCGTCGGCGACGGCGCGCAGGAAGCGGCCAAGGTGATGGGCTGGGATTTCCGCATCCTCGATGGCCAGGGCTCGGTGCAGCTGCGCACGTCGGCGCTCAATCAGGCGATCGCGCTGAAGCCGGACGGCATCATTCTCGGCACGGTCGATGCGAAGGAGCAGGCGCCGGTGGTCGAGCAGGCGGTGAAGCAGGGCATCAAGGTGGTCGGCTGGCATGCCGGCGCCGCGCCGGGGCCGATGAAGGATCCGCCGGTTTTCACCAACATCACCACCGATCCCAATGAGGTCGCGAAGGCAGCCGGTCTCTATGCCGTCGTCGATTCCAACGGCAAGGCCGGCGTCATCCTGTTCACCGACAGCATCTACGCCATCGCGACCGCCAAGACCAACCGCGCGGCGGCCGCGGTCAAGGGCTGCAAGGGATGCACAGTGCTGGCGATAGAAGACACGCCGATCGGTGATCTCTCCAACCGCATGCCGCAGCTCACCACGGCGTTGCTGGCCAAGTACGGCAAGAAGTGGACGTACAGCATCGCGGTCAACGATCTCTATTTCGACTTCTCGGCGCCTTCGCTGCAATCGGCCGGAGTCGACCCGGCGGTCGGATATCCGCGCCAGATCTCGGCCGGCGACGGCTCGGTGCCCGCCTTCCAGCGGATCCGCCAGAAGCAGTATCAGATCGCCACCGTGGCCGAGCCGCTGCACCTGCATGGCTGGCAGTGCATCGACGAGTTGAACCGCGCCTTTGCCGGGCAGAAGCCGAGCGGCTATGTCGCGCCGCCGCATCTCTTCATCGCCGCCAACCTGAACCGGGACGGCGGGCCGAACAACATCTACGACCCCGAGAACGGCTACAAAGAGCATTACCGGAAGATCTGGGGCAAATAGCCTCGGGGCCCGGCACCCGCTGAGGCGCGGGTGCCGGGCGCGATCTGCGCTAGGCGCCGGCGCGCGACGGCCAGCGTCCGAACGGCACCACTTTGTTATCGATGTCGTGGCCGATATCGGCGCGGCCGAGATAGGCGATGCCGGAGCGCGCACACCAATACCGCGCGACCTCCTCCTCGCTTTGGCCGAAATCGGGCTCATTGGGTGGAATGGCGCTGCAGCGGCCGAGCCTGATGCCGGCGACCCGGCGCAGCGCCGGCGCGCTGGTGATCTGACACAGCGCCCGGTCGATCCTGTACATCTGCTCCGAGACCTCCTCGAGCATCAGCAGGTGGCCTGCAAGAACAGGGAGCAGAGCCGTCCCGATCAGATGGCTCAGCACGGTGATATTGAAGGCCGCACTCGGCAGTGCCGGCGTCACCGACGGCTCCAGCGCGCCCGGCGCGCCATGGAGGAGAAAGGCGAGCGAGCGCGCCACGGCCGCTTCGCCGCCGGGGCGCTTGATGTCGGCAGGCATGGGGCCATGCGCGACGTGGGCGAAGCCGGCGCCGTAGAGCGCGGCCAGCAGCGCGCCGGCATCGCTGTAGCCTAGATAAATCTTGCGGCGGGCAACCTCGCTCAGCCCGGCGAGGACCGGTTCGGCGATGCGGCATGAGCCGTACCCGCCGCGCGCGAACCACACCGCGTCGACATCGGGATCGTTCGCCACCTCCAGGAATGCCGCTGCCCGCGCAGCATCCTCGCCGGCAAAATGCCCGGCCGAGAGAAAGCATTGCGGGTGGAAGCGGAGCACCGGCCGTCCCGTCGCGTAGCGCGCCGCGGCGAGCGCCGTCACCTGCTCGGCAACGGCGTGATCGAGGCGCGAGGCAGGCGCGACGATGCCGATGGTGAACTCGTCCTTGCCGTTACTCATCGGCGCCGAAGATCCCCGCTTGCTTGTCACGCCCCCGGCCGGATTGTAGCTTTCGCCCATGACTCTCGACAGGCCCTATTTCTTCTGCGGCATTGGCGGCAGCGGCATGCTGCCGCTTGCGCTCATCCTCCACGCTGCAGGCCGCAGCGTTGCCGGCTCGGACCGTTCGCTCGACCAGGGGCGCACGGCGCAGAAATTCGGGTTCCTGCGCGCGCGCGGCATTCGGCTCTTCCCGCAGGATGGCAGCGGGCTCACCGGACCCGAACAGGTCCTCGTCACCTCGGCGGCGGTCGAGGAAACGGTGCCGGACGTGCAGGCCGCGCGCCGCGTCGGTGCGCGTCTCATGACGCGCGCCGAGCTGCTCGCCGAGCTTTTCAACGCCGCGCCGGACAGCGTCGGCATTGCCGGCACCAGCGGCAAATCGACCACCACCGGCATGATCGGCTGGGTGCTGCAGCGTTGCGGCCGCGAGCCCACGGTGATGAACGGCGCGGTGATGAAGAACTTCGTCACTCCCGATACGCCCTTCGCGAGCGCACTCGTCGGCGCAGGCAAGGTCTTCGTCAGCGAGGTCGATGAAAGTGACGGCTCGATCGCTTTTTTCAAGCCGCGGCTCGCCGTGGTCAACAACATCGCGCTCGACCATAAGTCGATCGACGAGCTGCGCGGCCTCTTTGGCGATTTCGTCCGCAAGGCCGCGAGCGCCGTGCTCAATCTCGACAATGCCGAGACGGCGGCGCTGGCTTCCGGCCCGGCGCGGAGCAAGGCGATTACCTACAGCCTTGCCGATATCGGGGCGCATCTTTTCGCGCGAGCGCTGGCGCCCGGTCCCGAGGGGATCGACTTTGC
>Ga0134126_10010247_pt1 | contig 11819 bp, 10 predicted proteins | sample KB31752_FD_96881 | JGI IMG/M metagenome (GOLD analysis project Ga0134126, IMG submission 96881) | Terrestrial soil microbial communities with excess Nitrogen fertilizer from Kellogg Biological Station, Michigan, USA - KB3-175-2 | ecosystem: Environmental > Terrestrial > Soil > Unclassified ...
CCCCAGCCCGGCAGCTTCGCGTCCGGTTCGACATCGTGCCAGGGCACCAGCACGAACGCGCGCTGATGGGCACGCGGATGCGGGACAGTCAACCTGTTGTTGTGGGTGACCAGCGAGTCGTACGCGATGATGTCGACGTCGATGGTGCGCGCCGACCAGCGTTCCTCCCGCTGCCTATGCAGCGCCTGCTCGATGGCGAGCGCTCGGTCCAGCAGGGTCAGCGGGGTCAGGTCGGTGGTGACCAGCGCGACGGCGTTGTAGAAATTCTGCTGGCCGCTCAGGTCCATTGAATCGGCCGCGTCGTCCGGGCCGCCGAACGGCTCGGTCTCGTAGACCGGGGAGACCGAGACGACCTCCAGCGCGGGGGTGTCCACCAGCGCGTCCAGAGCGGACTGAAGGTTCTCCAGCCGGTGCCCCAGATTCCCGCCGAGCGCCAGCACCGCCCGGTGGTCGTAGCCCCGCTTGCGCTCGTGATTCATCGAGCCTCCTGCCGCGCTTCGCTCCGCCGCCGGATGGTGACGGTGACGTCATCGAACGGTACTGAGATAGGAGCGTCCGGTTTGTGCACGGTGATCTGCGCCTCACGCACCACCGGATCGGCCAGGCACGCGGTGGCGATCCGCTCGGCCAGCGTCTCGATCAGGTTGACCGGCTCGCCTTCGATCAGCGCCACGATCTTCTCGGCTATCGCGCCGTAGTCGGCGGTCGCGGCCAAGTCGTCGCCCGCGGCCGCGGCGCGGGTGTCGAGGCCAAGCGCGGCGTCCACGATGAAGGTCTGGCCCTCGGCCCGCTCTCTCGGGAAGACCCCGTGCCGGCCGCGCCCCCGCAGCCCGTGCAGCACGATCCGGTCCAGATCCGCCGCCCGGTCCACGCCGTCACCCGCACCCATCCGCCGCTCCGTCCAGCTCGGTCGTTCCCTTCGGTGGCTGAGTCCGCAGCCCACGCCGCCGAGGCGCCGCCGAGACCGTGCCGCACCGCCCGCACCACGCGCCAGACCGCTGCTGATGCAATTGCCGCCTACGGCATGCTGCCTGCCCAAACCGCGGCGGCGTCTAACCACCGCGCGGCGTTTCCGAGCTATTCGTGCTCGTCGGGCGACTCGGCGCCGCCGGAGGGGAAGACCGGGGAGGAATGATGCGCGAACAGCAACCATCGGCCGTCCGAGGCACGCCGGAAAACGTTGGTCGCCTCGGCCCGGCCGCCGGCGAATCCGGTCGGGTCCTCGCCCTCGCCGTGCGGCAGATCGGTGAGCACGTTCTCCGCGCAGGTCACTACGGCCAGGTCGCCGGAGACCACGACCCGGACGTCCGTAATGAAGAACTGAAGGTACGACAGTCGCGACATGACGACCGCCCAGGACATCAGCACTTGCGAACGACCGTGTACCGCAGGCTGACCGGGATGTACGCAGTGCGCCGTGCCCGAGTGCTCACCATCGATCCACAGCGCGCGGACGGTGTCGAGATCGCCGTCCTCGACCGCTTGATAGAAGGACTCGTTGACCGCCGCGACCGCGGCCTGCTCGGCGGTGAACGGCTCCTCGTCCACCGGCGGCTGCGTCGCCATTAATGGCCCCCCGCTCTATTCGCATAGTGTGGATCACCGACTGCGGCTGCCACGCGCACCGCGTCGATCGCTTCGGCCGCCGCGTGCACTCGCACGGCCCACGCGCCGTGTGCGGCCACGAGTGTGGCGAGGGCGATCGTAGCGACGTCTCGGTCGGGTGCGGGCCGCGGCTCGCCGTCCGGGCCCGCCAGCAGGCGGCCGAGGAAGCGTTTGCGCGAGGGGCCGATCAGCAGCGGGCGGCCGAGTGAGTGCAACGCGTCGAGATGACCGACCAACGCCCAGTCGTGCACCGCCGTCTTTGCGAAACCGAGGCCGGGATCGAGGACGATGCGGTCCGGCGCGATGCCGCCGCCGACCGCGCGTTCGACGTGTTCCGCCAGCTCGCGGCGCACCTCGGCGACCACGTCCCCGTACACGGCTCGGCTGTTCATATCGGCACTGTGCCCGCGCCAGTGCATGAGGATGTATGGAACCCGGGCCGAAGCCACGAACGGGATCATCTCCGGGTCGGCCTGCCCGCCGCTCACGTCGTTGACGATCCGCGCGCCCGCCTCCACCGCCTCGCGAGCCACCTGCGCGCGCATGGTGTCGACGGAGATGATCGCGCCCTCCTGAGCGAGCGCCTTGATCACCGGGATGATCCGGCGCAGTTCCTCGTCGACCGGAACGCGCAGTGCGCCTGGCCGCGTCGACTCCCCGCCGACGTCGAGGTAGTCAGCACCGGCCGCCAGCAGTTCGATCCCGTGCTCGATCGCGGCCTGCGGCTCGAAGTAGCGGCCGCCGTCGGAGAAGGAGTCCGGGGTGACATTGACCACGCCCATGACCGCGCACCGGTCGAGTTCGGGAAGTCCCGTCACCCGCCGGTTGGGTCGCGTCGCCAGCACAGCCATGACCTCAGCCTACCGACTATGGGCATGTCGGCTTATCGTCCAAGGGCTCGCACTGCTCATGCTGCGGGCTTGGGCCAGTTGGCCCGCGGATCGCTAGTAGTTGATCATCAATTGGTCAGTAGGTGCGCAGCGACGCCGCGTCCGCCTCTTCCTTCGGGCCGCGCCGCAACAGCGAGGGCAGCACGAGGAAAGCCTCGGCCTCCAGGGCGGCCAGCGCGATCCGGGGCAGATCCCGAGTCTGCCGGAATGCGACGAAGCGCGGCTCCCAGACCGGCCGGAACTTGGCGTTGAAGCGGTACAGCGACTCGATCTGGAACCAGCGGGAGAGGAATACCAGCAGCCCGCGCCAGCGCCGCAGGACGGGACCGGCACCGATCCGCTCGCCGCGCTCGAGGGCGGAACGGAACACCGCGAAGTTCAGCGACATTCGCTTGACGCCGAGCGTCTTGGCCTCGCGCAGTGCCGCTACGATCATCAGCTCATTGAGGCCCGGATCGGCGGAACGGTCGCGCCGCATCAGGTCGAGGGAGAGGCCGTCCTTGCCCCACGGCACGAAGTTGAGCACCGCGCGGATCTCGCCGTCCTTGGTGGCGGTGACCACGACGCAGTCGCCGTCGGACGGGTCGCCGAAGCGGCCAAGCGCCATGGAGAAGCCACGCTCGGTCTCGGTGGATCGCCCGTCGCAGGCGAGCCGCCGGATGAGCACGACCTCCTCACTTGGGATGTCGCGCAGCCGCCGGACCTGGCAGGCGTACCCCTGCCGTTCGATCCGGTTGACCATCTGCCGGACGTTGCGCATCGGCCGGCCGTCGAGCGAGAAGTCGGCGACCTCGACCACGGCCTCGTCGCCGAGTTCCAGCGCGTCCATCCCGGCCTCGCGGTGCCAGATCTCCCCGGCCTGCTCGGAGCAGCCCATGACGGCCGGGATCCAGGCATACCGCTCGGCGCGCTCGACGAAGGCCCGGATGGCGCCGGGCCAGGCCTCCGGGTCGCCGATCGGGTCGCCGCTGGCGAGCATGACGCCGGAGACGACGCGGTAGGCGATGCAGGACTTGCCGGTGGGCGAGAACAGCACGGACTTGTCGCGGCGCAGAGCGAAGTAGCCGAGTGAGTCGCGCTGCCCGTGCCGCTGGAGCAGGGACCTGATCTCGACCTCTTGGTCCGCGGTCAGTCGAGCGGCCGGCTCGGCGGGGCGCAAAAAGAGGTAGAGGGTGACCAGGACGGTCAACAGGCCGAGGCCGAAGAGGGAGAAGTAGATGTAGTCGCCGTAATTGTCGCCGCGAAAGTGCATGGGCCCGCTGATGCCGGCCAAGCCGAGCGCGACGTGGTTGAGCCGGTCGAGCAAGTTGGCGTGCCCGATGATGCGGTCCCCGCGGGCCGAGACCAGCGCGAGCCCGATGGCGACGGCGCCGACCAGCATGGCCCAGAACGTCCAGATGGCGCGCCAGCGGGACTTGGGGTCGCTGAGCGCGTAGAACTCCTTGCGATACACGATCAGCAGGACCAGGACGAGGAAGTACAGGGCGATCCCGCCGAAGGGCTCGCGCCGGATCAGATGCACTGCGATGGATGTAGTAAGCAGCGCGACGACGCCCATCCAGGCGCGGTGCTTGCGGCGCCGCAGCGCGTGCGCAAGGGAGACCAGCAGCACGCCGACGATCAGGCTCGCGGCGACGGCGTACGGATTGACCTGGAGCCCGGGAACGAGGTGCCCGAACTTGTGCACGGACTGGATGTGCCGGACCCGAGGGAAGATCGCGGACAGGATGTCGAACAGGCCGAGCAGGTAGCAGAGCAGTCCCGCCACGCGCGGGACCCAGGGCTTCGGGTGGCGAGCCGGGATCGGCGGCGTCGGCGCGTCAGCCGGCTTGTCGGCAGCCGGCGACGAAGGCTTGACTGCGTCCACGGCCGGATCCTCATCCTTGGGCTGCGGCCCCGCTGACGCAGTGTCAGACTTGACCTTTTTCGATGATCCAGACGTCGCCGATGATCCTGGGCTCGCGCTGTTAGAAGACTTCGTGTCCCTCAGCGACCCAGACTGTGCCGATTGCCCTCGGCCCGCCTCGTTCCTCAGCGACCGAGGATCAGACTCATCGCCTCCGCACGGGTCGCGGAGGATCGCAGCATCCCCCGCACCGCTGACGTGACCGTCTTCGCGCCGGGCTTCCGTATCCCTCGCATCGACATGCACAGGTGCTCGCACTCCACTACCACGATGACCCCGCGGGGCTGCAAGATCCGCACCAGGGCGTCGGCGACCTGGGTGGTCAGCCGTTCCTGGACCTGCGGGCGCTTGGCGTACACATCAACCAATCTGGCGAGTTTCGACAGACCGGTGATACGCCCGTCCACCGAAGGAATGTAGCCGACATGGGCCACTCCGTGGAATGGAACGAGGTGATGCTCGCAGCAGCTGTACAGCTCGATATCTCTGACCAGGACCATCTCGTCGTGGCCAAGGTCGAAGGTGGTGGCCAGGACGTCCTCCGGAGCCTGCCACAGCCCGGCGAACATCTCCCGGTATGCCCGGGCGACGCGTCCGGGCGTGTCCCGCAGCCCGTCGCGGTCGGGATCCTCCCCGATCGCGATCAGCAGCTCGCGGATCGCGGCCTCGGCCCGCTTCTCGTCGAACGGGGCCACCGCCCGCCCGGCGTCCGGCGATTCGATCTCCGGTTCGCCAGGCAACGACAACGCGTCCACCGCCGAACGCACGGCGGTGGACGCGACTGCTGCCGACGCAGGCTCCGATATTGCTGACGCCGGATTCGACGACTGCGACAACGACGGCTCCGGTATCGACGGTTCGATCTGGCTCATACCAGCAGCTTAGCTGCCCGCCAGGCCGCTCTGCCCCGGAAGGTCGCTGATGCCGGAGCCGCCGTTGACGCTGTAGCTGCCGTTGGCGAGCTCCAGCTCCTTCGGCGTCTTGACTGGCGGCCGGTCAGAGGGCACCCGCCTGGTCGAGCCGGTCCACGCTGGCCGCGCGGGACGCATCCGCACGTCCCGGAAGATGTCCGCGATCTGCGCCTTGTCCAGGGTTTCCTTCTCCAGCAGCTCGAGCACCAGCCGGTCCAGGATCTCCCGGTTCTCCACCAGGACTTCCCAAGCCTCGTCGTGGGCGGTCTCGATGAGCTTCTTGACCTCCTCGTCGACGATCGCCGCGACCTCCTCGGAGTAGTCACGCTGGTGGCCCATGTCGCGGCCGAGGAAGACCTCGCCACTGTCCTGGCCCAGCTTGATCGTGCCGAGACGCTCGGTCATGCCGTACTGGGTGACCATCGCGCGGGCGAGCTTGGTCGCCTTTTCGATGTCGTTGCCGGCGCCGGTCGTCGGGTCGTGGAAGACCAGCTCCTCGGCCGCCCGGCCGCCGAGCGCGTAGGCGAGCTGGTCGAGCAGCTCGTTACGCGTCGTCGAGTACTTGTCCTCGTCCGGCAGCACCATCGTGTAACCGAGGGCGCGGCCGCGCGGCAGGATGGTGACCTTGTGCACCGGGTCGGTATTCGGCAGCGCGTGCGCCACTAGGGCGTGCCCGCCCTCGTGGTACGCGGTGATCTTCTTCTCGTGCTCGCTCATCAACCGGGTCTTCTTCTGCGGCCCGGCCACGACGCGGTCGATCGCCTCGTCCAGTGCGAAGTTGTCGATCAGCTTCTTGTCGGTGCGAGCGGTCAGCAGCGCCGCCTCGTTGAGCACGTTGGCCAGGTCCGCGCCGGTGAAGCCGGGGGTGCGGCGGGCGACAGCCATCAGGTCGACGCCCTGCGCGAGCGGCTTGCCCTTGGCGTGCACCTGGAGGATCTGCTGACGGCCGTTCAGGTCTGGCGCGTCGACGGCGATCTGCCGGTCGAAGCGGCCGGGACGCAGCAGCGCCGGGTCCAGGATGTCGGGGCGGTTCGTCGCCGCGATCAGGATGACTCCGCCCTTGACGTCGAAGCCGTCCATCTCGACCAGCAGCTGGTTCAGGGTCTGCTCGCGCTCGTCGTGCCCACCGCCGAGACCCGCGCCGCGGTGCCGGCCGACCGCGTCGATCTCGTCCACGAACACGATCGCCGGGGCGTTCGCCTTGGCCTGCTCGAACAGGTCTCGCACTCGGGAGGCACCGACACCGACGAACATCTCGACGAAGTCGGATCCGGAGATCGAGAAGAACGGCACTCCGGCCTCGCCGGCGACCGCCCGGGCCAGCAGGGTCTTTCCGGTACCGGGCTGGCCGTAGAGCAGCACGCCCTTGGGGATCTTCGCGCCGATCGCCTGGAACTTGGCCGGGGACTCAAGGAATTCCTTGATCTCCTGCAGCTCCTCGATCGCCTCGTCCACGCCGGCTACGTCCGCGAAGGTGGTCTTCGGCGTGTCCTTGGTGATCATCTTCGCCCTGGACTTGCCGAAGTTCATCACCCGCGAGCCGGCACCCTGCATCTGATTCATCAGGAACAGGAAGACGATCACGAGGAGCACGAACGGCAGCAGGGTCACCAGCACGGAGATGATCCACGGCTGCTTGGACTGCACGACGTTGTAGCCGTCGGTCAGCTTGGCGTTGTCGAGCATCGTGGTGATGTTCGCGCCCTGCTGGTCGTTCAGATAGGTGGCGACCTGCTTGGTGCCGTCGTTCAGGGTGACCTGCACGCTTTGGCTCGACCCGGTGGTCACCTGGGCTGACTTGACCTGGTTCGCCTTGATCTCGTTGATGATCTTCGACGTGTCGACCGAAGTGGCGCCGCCCCCGGAGGACACGATGTTCATCACGGCCAGCACTGCGAGCACGGCCAGCACGACCCAGATCGCTGGGCCACGGAAAATTCGTTTCACGTCCATCGTCCGGGGCTTCCAGCCCCGTCCCTTCTCGCCGGCTCGTCCCTGGTGGGTACTGCTGAACTGGTGCTTGCTACAGCTGCTCTCACCGCTACCGAGCAGTATTACTACCCGACGGTGATCGGTTGCCCCTACCCCACTGTGCGAACTGTCCTCGAAAGGAGCAGGCAGCAGTCGCGGGCGTCCAACACCGAGGCGTCCAACACTGTGCCAACGATCCTACGCGGTGCGTACGTTCCCGATTTCAGGGTGAAGTCGGCAACCAGCATGATCAGGAGTAAACGTGCGGCGCCAAAGTCCCGATACTGCGCCCATTGTTCATCGGGACGCTCGCCAAACGCCGCACGTCACGAGTAGACGTGCGGGGCGAGCGTCCCGATGAAGGGCAGGTTCCGGAACCGCTCGGCGAAGTCGAGACCGTAGCCGACCACGAACTCGTTGGGGATGTCGAAGCCGACGTACTTCACGTCGATCTGCACCTTGGCCGCGTCCGGCTTGCGCAGCAGGGCGCACACTTCCAGCGACTCGGGGTTGCGCGAGCGCAGGTTCGACAGCAGCCAAGACAGGGTCAGGCCGGAGTCGATGATGTCCTCGACCACCAGCACATGCCGACCGGCGATGTCCGTGTCGAGGTCCTTGAGGATCCGCACCACACCCGAGGACTTGGTGCCGGCGCCATAAGACGAGATCGCCATCCAGTCCATGGTCGCCGGGCGATGCAGCGCGCGGGACAGGTCGGCCATCACCATCACCGCGCCCTTGAGCACGCCGACCAGCAGCAGTTCGCGGTCGCCGTAATCCGCGTCGATCTCGGCGGCGAGCCGGGCGATCCCCTCCGCAAGCTCGGCCTGGCCAAGCAGCACCCGCTCCAGGTCCGGGCCCATGTCCTTCTCGTCCACCGGGACAGTCTCCTCGTGTAATCCGCGCGGCCGGTTCGGCGGCGCGGCGCCCGGGACACACCCCGGCACGCCGCCGGACGTGCGAGGAGTCAGACCGGCGTCGCCGCGCACTGCTGCTTACCTCCGCGCGCCGCCGCCTGCTCCGAGCCGTCCAGGGTCCGCTCGCCGAAGGCCAGTCTGCCATCCGCCCGGTGAACGACCACCGGCCCCGGCAGGTGTAGTGGACCTTGACCGCGCCAGTTCGTGATCAAGGCGTCCACCGCCTCGATGTGTACCGCGGCCAGAGTTCCGGCCGGAGCGCCGCATCCGAGCGCGGCCAGCCGTATGACTCTGCGACGCACTGCTGTCGGGAGCGCCCCGAGCCGCACGGTGTCGAGGCCGCCTTGCGCGTGACGGCACTCCTCCAGTGCCCTTACCGCCCAGTGGTCCAGCGCTTCGGTGTCTTCGCGCAGCATGCGCGCGGTGCGCGCGAGGGCTTCAGGCATGCCGGGGCCGAGCGTGTCATGGATAGCGGGGAGAAGCCGGTGACGAATGCGCGAGCGTGTGTACGTCGGGTCTGCGTTATGCGGATCGCGCCACGGTACGACGCCTTCTGCGAGGCAAGCGTCATCGGTAACCGAACGAGCGGTGTCGAGTAGCGGGCGACGATAGCGGTCGCCCGGTCCGAAGCGGGCCGGCATTCCCGCGAGTGACCTGGCACCTGAGCCGCGAGCCAGCCCCAGCAAGACCGTCTCGGCCTGGTCGTCTCGGGTATGGCCGAGGAGCACAGAACGCGCCCCGAGCCGCTCGGCGAAGTGATCCAGTGCTTCATAGCGCGCGGAGCGAGCCGCGGCCTCAGGTCCCCCTTCACGGCCGACCACCACAGCCACCGACTCGACCGGGTCAAGTCCGCGCTGACGCAACAGCCTGACGACCTCGTCCGCTCGCCGGCCCGACCCCTCCTGAAGCCCGTGGTCCACGGTCACCGCCCCGCAGCGCAACCCCAGCCGCGGCGCGACGAACGCTGCCGCACAGGCCAACGCGAGCGAGTCCGCGCCACCCGAGCAGGCGACCAACACCAGATCGCCGGGCTGATGATCCTTCAGTGCGTGGCGTACTGCCAGGCGTATCGCCGCAACCGCGGGCACCGGTCCCATAGCTGACCACTCCTCAACCAAGTCGCCGTGGCGGCCCGCCCAGGCGCGGCCTCAACCGCGGCGCAGCGGAACCCGCCGGATCCACGCGGCCGGGTCGCCGATCTCCGCCTGGGTCGGGAGCGTATTCGGCGAGGTCCACACGCGGTTGAAGCCGTCGATCCCGGCTTCGTCCACCACGCTGCGCACAAAGCGCTCGCCGTCGCGGTACTGCCTCATCTTCGCGTCGAGTCCGAGCAGCTTGCGCAGCAGCGCCTCCGGCCGCAGCCGGTTCTTCGACCGGCGACGGCCGAACTCCCGGCTGATCTCCGCGACCGACGGCACGACCAGCGGGCCGACCCCGTCCATCACGTAGGTGGCGTGCCCCTCCAGCAGCGTCATGACCGCAGTGAGCCGATCGATGACGGCACGCTGTGCAGGGGTCCGCACCATATCCAACAACGAGAGCTCGTTGGCGGGGGTGACGGGCTCGACGGCCTCACCCACTCGATCGGCCGGTACGTCGGCGTGTCGTGTAGACGCATCGTCGGCTGTACCCATCATGGTGCGTATGAGCGCCTTCACGCGCTCGATGAACACCGCGGGTTCGACTTCAAGCTCGGCGATCAAGGTGCCGATCTCGCCGAGGATGTGGTCACGCAGCCACGGAACCGCGCCGAACTGAACCCGGTGAGTCTCCTCGTGCAGGCAGACCCAAAGCCGGAAGTCGGTCGGGTCGACGCCCAGTTCGCGTTCTATCTGCACGATGTTCGGCGCGACGAGCAGCAGCCGCCCGCCGTCGGGAGCCCCGAAAGGGTCGTACTGGCCCAGAACCCGGTGCGAAAGATAGGCGAGCAGGGAGCCGAGTTCCACGCCGGTCAGCTTCGCCCCGGCGAGGCTCGCCGCGGATCGCAGTCCGCTCGGGATCACGCCCTCGCGCCACTGCCGGACCTTCTCGGCGAGCGGCGCGGACAGCGTCTGCACCGCTTCCAGATTCGCGTTGACCCAGCCGTCACGGCCCACGACCAGGACCGGCGAGCCGTCGTCCGGCGCGTCCAGCTTCGCGAAGTTCCGCACGTGCCCTTGCGCGGCCTGCGCGCTGCGCCGCAATTCGGCCACTGCCGCCTCGGCCTGGCGCGGACTGACCGCCGGCCCGGGACGCACCAGGCGCCGCGCAGTCGCCTCGGCCACCGACCAGTCGATCAGTTCGTCACTCGCCACACCTTCAAAGTATCCCGGCGCGTTGCTTCTAAAAGCGTTGCGCGACGGGCAATCTGGCCTATCGGGCCGGTTGTCCCTGATTGACCGCTTTCGCCGCCTGCTGATCGCTGTCCCCGCCTGCCACTGCGCCGGGCCGTCGGCGCGGGCGCGGCGCGGTCAGCGCAGCAGGACGCATTGCTGAAGTGTTGCGTTGATCACTCGGTGCTGCGCTCTGTCTCGCACACCCTCCGCGGTGCGGGACACTAGTGCGGTAAGCCTGGTCATCGCGAGGCATACCCACCGACAGCCGTCCGCCTCAACCGCGGGCACGCCCGGTCGCTCCTCCGGTAGAGCCTCGTGCCGCCGAACGAGTGATCACGGCCCGACGGCACCCCCATATGGAGGAACGATGGAGTTCGACGTCCTGATCGAGATCCCGAAGGGTCAGCGGAACAAGTACGAGGTGGACCACAAGTCCGGCCGCATAAGGCTGGATCGCATGCTGTTCACCTCGACGCGTTACCCGGCGGACTACGGCTACATCGAGGACACACTCGGCGAGGACGGCGACCCGCTGGACGCCCTGGTGCTGCTTGAGGAGCCGACCTTCCCCGGCTGTCTCATCCTGTGCCGGACGATCGGCATGTTCCGGATGACCGACGAGAAGGGCGGCGACGACAAGGTCCTGTGCGTCCCGGCCAACGACCCGCGTGTCGAGCACATCCGCGACATCCACCACGTGCCCGAGTTCGACCGGCTGGAGATCCAGCACTTCTTCGAGGTGTACAAGGACCTGGAGCCTGGCAAGTCGGTCGAGGGCGCGACCTGGGTCGGACGCACTGAGGCTGAAGAGGAGATCCGCCGGTCACGGCTGCGTTTCGCCGAGAGCCCTGACAGCCAGCACCACTGACCCGCAGCGCCGCCGGTCTGCTTGCGCTGATCGGTGGCGCTGCTGATCGGTGGCGCTGCTGATCCACGGCGTCGCAGATCGGTCAGTCGGGCCGGGCGAAGAACTGGATCGGTCCCCACATCCACATCGGCGAGATCTCCACGTTCTCGCCGGAGCGCGGCGCCTGGATCATCTGCTGGTTCCCGATGTAGATGGCCTCGTGGTAGATCGTGTCCGAGTCGCCGCTGTCGGTGGCCCAGAACAGCAGGTCGCCGGGCCGCAGGTCGCCGTAGCCGATCGGATGGCTGGCCTGGTACTGGAACGCGGCGAAGTGGGGCAGGTAGACGCCGGCCGTCTCCCACGCGCGCATCGCCAGGCCTGAGCAGTCGAACGAGTACGGTCCGACCGCGCCCCAGACGTATGGCTTGCCGAGCTGTGCGTACGCGTAGGCGAGCGC
>Ga0134126_10010250_pt1 | contig 11816 bp, 14 predicted proteins | sample KB31752_FD_96881 | JGI IMG/M metagenome (GOLD analysis project Ga0134126, IMG submission 96881) | Terrestrial soil microbial communities with excess Nitrogen fertilizer from Kellogg Biological Station, Michigan, USA - KB3-175-2 | ecosystem: Environmental > Terrestrial > Soil > Unclassified ...
AGCCGCAAGCCGCTCTTCGGCTACAAGACGCTGATCGCGGCCACGATCGCGATCGCGGGCCTGTCGATGACGGTGTGGGCGCACCACATGTTTACTACCGGCGCAGTGCTGCTTCCGTTCTTCTCCTTCATGAGCTTGCTCATCGCCGTGCCGACCGGGATCAAGTTCTTCAACTGGGCGGGCACCATGTGGAAGGGCCAGCTCACGTTCGAGCCGCCCATGCTGTACTGCATCGGCTTCCTGGTGACGTTCCTGTTCGGCGGCATCACCGGCGTCATCCTGGCGTCTCCGCCGATGAATTTCGCGGTCTCCGACTCCTACTTCGTGGTGGCGCATTTCCACTACGTGCTGGCGGGCACGGTCATGTTCGCGACGTTCGCCGGCCTGTACTTCTGGTGGCCGAAGATGACCGGCAAGATGCTCAACGCCAGGCTTGGCAAGGTCCAGTTCTGGCTGCTGTTCATCGGCTTCCACATGACGTTCCTCGTCCAGCACTGGACCGGCGTCCAAGGGCAGGTCCGGCGCACCGCCAACTACCCGGACCTGCCGGGCGACGTCACCACGCTGAACGTCGTCTCCACCGTCGGGTCCTGGATCTTGGCCCTAGCCATCCTGCTCTTCCTGTGGAACGTCTACGCCACCTGGCGCTCCGGCGAACGGGTGACCGACGACGATCCCTGGGGCTTCTGCTCGTCGCTTGAGTGGGTTACCTCGTGTCCACCGCCGCGGCACAACTTCTACCGGATCCCGCGCATCCGCTCCGAGCGCCCGGCCTTCGACCTCCACTACCCGCACGTGCGGACCGGCGTTGCGTCCCGTGGGATCGACCAGGCCCTCCCGGAACCAGTTAGCAACTCCTCGGCCGTCGACAGGCGACGGCCACTGCAAGAAGGGAAACGCCAGTGACCTACGTCATCGGCGAGCCGTGCGTCGACATCATGGACCGCGCATGCGTAGACGAATGCCCGGTCGACTGCATTTACGAAGGCGAGCGCTCGCTCTACATCAACCCAGACGAGTGCGTGGACTGCGGTGCCTGCGAGCCAGTCTGCCCAGTCGAGGCGATCTACTACGAGGACGACCTGCCGGACAGCCTGCAGCCTTACAAAGACGACAACGCGCGCTTCTTCAGCGAGCCTCTGCCCGGCCGTACGCAGGCGCTCGGATCACCCGGCGGCGCGGCCAAGCTCGGCGTTGTCGGGGCCGACACCGAGTTGGTTGCCGCACGCCCCAAGCGGCAGACGGCACCGTAGGAACTTGGTGCGCCGTGCACATCGCAGGAGGCTTGTGGATCGCCCGCGAACGGCACGCCCGCAACCGTCACGCCCGCAACCGCCACGTCCGCAACCGCCGCATCCGCCTGCGCGACGCGGTCCCCGTTTGGCGTGACCGCCGGGAGCTCCGCCGCCGGTTCCGCCACGTGACCCGCGCGGTAAAGCGCGAACGCAGAGTCGAGACAACCGCGGCGCTGCAGCGGCTGTCGGCGGACCGCGTGCTGCTGTCTGGCCTCGTCCCCGGCACACCGGACATGGATGCCATCGTCGAGTTCGTTGACGGCACCCGGCTGCTTGTCGGGCTATTCACCGCTAAGGCCGAGGTGGAGCGGCTTGGGCTGCGTGCTTCCCGGTGCCCGGTCTGGCTCGCCCACGTGCAGCCGTGCTTCGGGCACCGCCGGTTCTGGCTGTGGCTCGCCTCGGCCGACCAGCTGGCGCCGCTTGAGGTACTGGCGAGCGTACAGCCGTTCGTTTCGGCACACCCCCCGGCGCCACCCCCGGCACAACCAGAAGAGAGAGGCGGGAGAAGATGACTGTCACGCTTGACCACCCTGCCGGAGCGACATGGGCGAGGGAGGCGTTTGCCGCTCGTCACGCGGAACTTCAGGAAGTGCTTGATCACTGGACGCGCGTGCTTACCACCGCGGCGCACGGCGGCGGGCCGGTCCAGCCGGTGCGCAACCTGCTGCGCTTCTTCCTCATGGACGAGGTGCTGCCGCACGCCCGCGCCGAGGAACGCACGCTCTACCGCGCGGCCAGGCGCGACCCGGGCAACGCCCCGCTGCTCCAGGCCCTGCTAAGCGACCACGAGAGCCTGAAATCCATGACCGCCAGGTTGAACGAACCCGCGAGGCCCACAGAAGTCGCTGCCCAGGCCGCAGCGATCGCCGCCCTGTTCGCCAGCCACGCGGCCACGGAAGACGACCTGCTCCTGCCGGCGCTGGAAAGCTCCGGCACCGACCTAGCCGCCCTCCTCGCGAGAGAACCCCTCCTGGCCGGCACCAGCTGAAGCCAGGACAAACTGAAGCCGGGACAGACAAGGCCCGTCAGCGACATCGTCGCTGACGGGCCTTTGCGTATACGGCGGCGACCGATGAGGGTCAGTGCCTGAGGACGGGCTGCTGTGCCGCTACCGTGCGGCGGGCGGGACGGCGGGACCTGATGACCAGGACTGCCGCCATGGCCAGGAACAGCAGGACGGCGATCTCGTTCAGCGAGCCGCCCCACTGCCACGCGATGGTATTGCCCGCCCAGTCCCCGCCCACGAGCCGCAAGATCAGCGAAACGTGCAGCAGGACGAGCGGAATGTAGAGGTAGTTGCGGAACGGCAGCGGGCGGCCGAGCACTGAGGGAACGATCACCGGAGCATGCGCGAAGATCATCGACATGACGAAGCCGAGGAAGATCGCGTGCAACTCGGCGTCGTAAGCACCGAGCTCGTAGGTACCGCCGTCGGCCATCTGGCCGATGCCTGTCCACAGGCCGCCCGCGACCACCAGCCACGCGTAGCCGGTCAGCAGCGCGGCGGCCATGAAGCGGGTGAGACCGCGCCCGCGGATGGTACGGCGCGCGATGTCGTACCGGGAGAGCCAGGCGGCGAGGGCGATCAAGCCCACCCCGGTGATGCGGATCCCGGGCGCGGCCGGGTCTCCCGGCGCTGCCGCCGCTGGCCCAGCGGCCAGCGAAACCAGCAGACCGACACCGAACACGCCAGCCGCGGCAGCGAAGAGCACCCGGCCAAGGCGCGAGGTGCCGGTCATGCGCGACAGTTCCAGCCGCTCTCCAGTGATCGTCAGCACGAGGAATCCGACCAGCCATGGGATGAACTTCGAGATGTCCCACCCCGCTATCCACAGCCCGGCGGCCACCACCCAGCAGACAGCGGCGGATGCCAGCACCGCGTTGTGCAGCGCGGGCTGGATGCGGTAGATCACGCCGAATATCGCGACCAGCATGACCCCGCCGCAGCCGATGAGTACCTCGCCGACTCCGCCAGGTGCCCCGGCGACGATGGCCAGCCCGCCCGCGGCGGCGGCCACAGGCGCCAGGTATCCCCAGGACTTGCCGAGCGCCACCGCGCGTTCGAGGGAGATCAGCGTGCCAAGGAACCCAAGGACCATGAGCTCGCCGTGGTCCTGGCTCAGGGTGCCGTTGCCCGCCGGGAACGGCAGGCCGAGGTAGAACAGTCCTTCCCACAGGCCGCCGAACAGCATGACGACGGCAGTGGCAATGAGCGGCGGGACCCAGGCCGACCTGCGCCTCATCGCTTCCACCCCAGCTGGTCCTTGGCCCAGTCGCTCATCATCGCGTCGGGATCCCACGGCGGGTCCCAGATGATGCTTACGTCGACGTCGGTGACGCCAGGCACGCCCGCCAGCGTGTCGTTGATCGAGTCAGTGATGTAGCCGCCCAGCGGGCAGCCCGGAGTGGTCAGCGTCATCCTGATCACTGCCACGCCGTCGCCAGACAGGCTGACGTCGTAGACCAGGCCGAGGTCGACGATGTTGATGCCGATCTCTGGGTCGATGACGTCGCGGAGGAGGTCTCGCAGCACCTCAGGGCCTGGTTCCCCCTTCATCAGGGAGATCAGGTCGAGCGGCCCGTGGTCCACATCGCCGGTGTTGTCCATAGTACAATTTTAACTAGTGGATTCGTTAAAACAATGTGGGGTGTCTCTCCCGTGCGGGAGCGCGGCCACGAGCCGGCGTGATAAGCCGATAGGGAGCGTGCATGTACTTCACCGACCGGGGCATCGAGGAGCTAGACGAGCGGCGAGGGCAAGACCTGGTCACGCTGAGCTGGCTAGCGGTCAGGCTCCAGTCGTTCGTCGACCTCAACCCGCAGTTCGAAGCGTCCATCGACAGTCTGGCGACGTGGCTGGCCCGCACGGCGGACGAAGAGCTCTGAGGAGGGCCATGGCAGGTACTGATATCCGGGTCCGCCGGGTCTACGAGGACCCCTCACCGGCGGACGGGGTCCGGGTGCTCGTGGACCGGGTATGGCCCCGCGGGCTGAGCAAAGACGCGGCCCGGCTAGACGAGTGGGCGAAGGACGTCGCGCCGTCGACTGACCTGCGCACCTGGTACCGCCACGATCCGGCGAAGTTCGATGAATTCTCCCGCCGTTACGCCGCCGAACTTGGCGAGCCCAAGGCGCATGAGGCCCTCGCCCGGCTGCGCTCGCTCGCGGCGGACCGGCCGGTGACCCTGCTGACCGCAACCAAGGAAGTCGACCTCAGCCAGGCGACTGTCCTGGCTGGTCTGCTGCGGAAGATGCCGGATCCTGGCGGGCAGTGAGCCGGGCGACGCACAAGCTAGGTTCGACGAACGGATCCAGCCGGTCAGCGGTAACCGCGGCGCGCATCGTGGTCAGTGCCCCGCGCATGAGCCCCAGGTGCAGCGCACAGATGACCTCCCTGTGCTGCTGTGCTACCTCGCGGAATGGGCACTGCAGCAGCCGGAGCTGGTATCGCCCGCCCGCATCGGCCTCGGCCTGCGGCGCGAACCCGATCTCCGCCATGATCGCGGACAGCTTTGCCATGGACTCCTCGGCGGACAGCCGCTGGTACGGCGGCGGCTGCTCGGTGAGGTAGGAACCCCACTCCCGCCCGGCCTCCTCAGCCGCCTTGCTCGGCGACGGCATGGTTCCCGCGATCATGGTCGTCAGCATCTCGGCGAGCAGCCGGTACCGCCGCCGACCGTTCGGGGCGTCAGCGGTTGCCCGGTAGCCGATCCTCGGCCGGCCAGGCGTCTCCCGGTCCTCGGCCTCGCGGACGGCCAGGCCCGCCTCGACCAGTGCTTCCAGGTGGAACCGCACGGTGTTCTGGTGCAGCCCCATCCGCGCCGCGACTTCCCGGACCCCCAGGGGGCCTTCCGCGGCCCGCAGCATGTCCAGCACGTCGGAACGGCTGCGGCCCAGCGGGGACGCGTCCTCAGCCGCCAGGAGCTGCTCAGTATCCATCCTGCCATTTTACACTGCCGATTTTAGTAAAAAATAGGCGGCGATCGATGCGTGCGGGAACTGCCGCGGTATCCACAAATCAGAGTCCTGACAGAGACTTCCGAAACCGCACGCATCACGCCAAGCGTCCCATGTAACGTATCGACGACGCGGTTATAAATCCGTGACCAAGGGCGGCTGACTACGAAGGTGAGAGCGTGCGACATCTCTACGGGACTGCCCTAGCCGTCGTGATGACCCTCGTCATGTACTTCGGTGCAGCGTGGGGCTACCTTCAGCTACTCAAGCTCCCTGTGCCGCCCGGCCAGGCCAGTGCCCTCCCGGCTGGCGGCGGTTCGCTCCTGTCGAACAGCACCGCGCTGCTCGCGCTCTCGATCTTGGTAGTGACAGCAATCATGGCTGGCGTGCTCGCCATCGTCCGGTGGGTTTCGCCGCTCGCGACCGGGCTTCCCGGCCTGCTGCTCCTCGGCTGGACGGCGCTTTACCTGGTGAACGTGCGGCACGCGGTCCAGCTCATTCCGCTGCGCTCCCACGCGTTCGGCGCGGGCTGGGAGGCGCTCCTGTTCAACGGGATCCTCGGCGCCGTCGGCGTGGTCATGGTCTTTCCGTTGTTCATCCCGTCGCGCTGGCGCCTGGCGCGTCCGCTGGAGACCGACGAGCTCACCCGTGACGTGGACGACTACCTGACGGACGTGAAGGCGGACGGCAGGTCGGGCGGCAGGTTCCAGCGAGACAGGAACGACCCGCTCGAGGATGACGACGAACTGGTCGGCACCGTGCTCTCCCGGCCAGCGGCCGCCAGGCCGGTTGACACCACGCGGGTCACCGGCGCCTCGCGGGCGCTGCGCAATACGGGTTCCTTCAACCTCTCTGGCGGCAGCATGCCTGGCGGCGGGCAGCCGCAGGCTTCCGGGACATACCGCAGGCCCGGGGACAGCAGCCTGCTCGGCCGGCCGTACGCCCAGTAACGCGCGCGATTGAGCTGGGTAGTTCTGCGCACAGAACTACCCAGACGCCAGGTTCCTGCTAGGCCAGCTCTGTGCGGAGCTGTGCAGCGGCCGCCGCCATCGCGGCCATCTTCCCGTCCGCGGTCTCGCGCGGGATGTACTTCATGCCGCAGTCCGGGGCGAGCACGATCCGCGATGCAGGCACGTAGGGCAGCGCCCGCCGCACTCGCTCCACCACGACCTCCGGCGATTCCACGGCAGGGTCGGACAGGTCGATCACCCCGAGGATGATCGTCTTGCCCTCCAGCGTCGACAGCACAGCGGTGTCCAGCCCCGACTGCGCGGTCTCGATGGAGATCTGGTCGACGTCACACGCCGCAAGCTCAGGCAGGAACGAATAGCCCGCCGGACGCTCGTGGATGATCGCCGCATACCCGAAGCAGATGTGCAACGCGGTGGTGCCAAGCCCAGCGACGCCGTCGAGTGCGCGGTTGATGACCTTTACCCCGTACTGCGCGGCCTCGGCGGCGCGGGCCTGCAGGTACGGCTCATCGAGCTGCACGATGTCGGCCCCCGCGGCGAACAGGTCCTTGATCTCTTCATTCACCGCTTCGGCATAGCCAAAGGCGAGCGCCTCGCGGGACCCGTAGTAGTCGTCTTGCGCCTGCTGGGACATCGTGAACGGTCCCGGCACCGTGATCTTGACCGTGCGCGACGTGCGGGCCCGCAGGAACGACAGGTCGCCAACCTCAACGGGGTGCTTGCGCCTGATCGGCCCGAAGACCCGCGGTACCGGGTTCGGGTGCCCGCTGCGGTCGAGCGCCGTGCCCGGGTTGTCGATGTCGACGCCGTCAAGCGCGGTCGCGAACCGGTTGGAGTAGCTTTCCCGGCGGATCTCACCATCGGTGATGATGTCGAGGCCAGCGTCTTCCTGCGCGCGGATCGCGAGCAGCGTCGCATCGGCCTGGGCTTGGTCAAGGAACTCGGGAGCGACGCGCCATAGTTCGCGGGCGCGAACCCGGGGCGGGAACCGCCCAGCCAGCTTGGCCCGGTCGATGAGCCAGTCTGGCTGTGGGTAGCTTCCTACAAGTGACGTGGGGAGCAGCATGAAGAGCACGTTACGCCGGATGATCGGCAAGTGAAAGCCGCGTCAAGACGGCAGGATGTTGACCGCGCGGGACACTACGAGGGCGACGGTCACGATGGAGATGAGGGACTGCACAGTCATCGCGATCTTCGCCCACCGGGACATTGGCATCACGTCCGTCGGGCTGAACGCGGTGGCGTTCGTGAACGCTAGGTAGAGATAGTCGAAGAAGGCCGGTTCCCAGTCCGGCGGCACCATCTCGGGCGGGTTGATCATCTGCGGGAACTGGAAGTCGGGATACCGGTTCTTGAGGTTGAGCGCCCGGGCGACCGGCCCGCCGCGGTCGAACTCCCAGTACCACAGGCCAAAGACGACGATGTTGGTCAGCCAGATGAACGCGCCAGTGGTCAGCAGCTGGCTAGGGCTCTTGCCCATGGTGCCCTGGGTGATGCCGATGCAGAGCCTGGCCACCGAATAGCCGTTGGCCAGGCTGATCATCGCGGCGAGAACGAGGCTCAGCGACCGCAGGACTTTGGACTCGCGGTTGATTCGGTGCGGGTTCGCCGCGACGATGATGACCAGCAGCACGCCTTGTGCCGCCGGGAAGATCCAGGCCGGGCTCACAATCAGCAGGTGCTCGGGCACCCCCATCTGCAGCGCGATGCCCACCGCGGTAATCACTGCGACGGGCCAGCGGATCTCTCCCTGGGTCTTGCGCCGCCAGGCAGGCCGGTACACCGTCTGCGCACGGGTATGCAGCCACGACCCCGCCTCCGTGCCTTCCGCCTCAAGGCGCTGTGCGATAAGGCGGTGGAGTTCGTCGATCCGCTCATGCAGCGACCGGATCCCGTCCATGACCTCAGGCGTCGCACTGCTCGCGTGCGGTGCCGAGCGCGCGTCGTTGTCGCTCATGTCAGCAGGGTACGGGGGACCTCACTAAGGGGAGGTTCAGTGCGGAATACCCGAGATCACGTCGCCGACGCGGGCGAGCGCCTCGCCAAAGCGCACCCGCGAGTCGGCCGCCGGGTCGGCCTCAAGCCGGTCGGCGAGCCGGTACAGCGCGTAGAGCCCGTGCACGCCCGCCCAGCGGGCCGGCTCCGGCTCCCAGGTCCTGCCCCGGTGCCCGACCCACGGCAGCGCGGTCAGCGGCGAGGCCTCCCCGGCGACTAGGTCGGCGAGCGTCCGTCCGGCGAGGTTGGCCGCGGCGACCCCGTGCCCGGTATAGCCGCCCGCCCAGCCTATGCCCGACGCCGCGTGGTACGTCACCGACGCGCACCAGTCGCGGGGCACGCCGAGCACGCCGCACCAGGCATGCGCGATGCCAGCGGAAGAAGCAGCGGGGAACAGCCGTTGCAGCACCCCGGTGAGCGCGGCCACCGTTGCCGCGTCGGTCTGGCCTAGGTGATCCACCGCCGACGCGAACCGGTACGGCACCCCGCGCCCGCCAAGCGCGATCCTGCCGTCGGCGGTCCGCTGCGCGTACATGTACGCGTGCGCCTCATCGGAAAGCGTCTCGCAGCCGTCCCAGCCGATCTCCGCCCACGCCGCTTCGGAAAGCGGCTCAGTCACCACCATGTGGCTGTTCATCGGCAGCAGCGACCGCCGCAGGCCGGGCAGCCTGGCCGTGTAGCCCTCGGTGCAGCGCAGCACGGACCGGGCGCGCACGTCGCCGAACTTCGTGCAGGCGACCGCTTCCGTCTCGACGACCGTGGCGGGCCGGATCTCCGATACCGGCGTCGCCTCGTAGATCTCCACCCCGCGCCGTTCCGCCGCTGCGGCGAGCCCGGCGGCGAGGGCCGCCGGCTGCACGCGGGCGCTGGCGGGCGCGTACAGCCCGCCGAGTGCACCCGCCACGTTGACCCGTGAGCGCGTCTCTTCTGCGGTCAGGAACTGGTAGACGTCCTCGCCGTCGCCCCAGGAACGAAGCGCGGCAAGCCCTTCGCGCAGCCGTGCGAGCTGCGACGGCGTCGTCGCGACCGACAGCCGGCCGCCTTTCACGAAGTCGCAGGAGATCGACTCGGCCGCACACACCCGGCCTACCTCATCCACGGTCGACCGCAACGCGTCCTCGAGCGCGTGTACCCCGGCTGGACCGCCCGCGGCTTGCGCGTAACGCGCCCGCGACCCTGGTAGCTCAGCGGTCACCCAGCCCCCGTTGCGCCCAGAGGCCCCGTAGCCCGCAAAGGCTGCCTCAAGCACAACGATCCGCAGGCCCGGCCGTAGCCCGGCGAGATAGTAAGCAGTCCACAGCCCGGTGTAACCGCCCCCGACGATGCAGACGTCCGCTTCGGTCGGCCCGGGCAGCGAGCTCCGTCGAGCCGGGAAACCGCCCTGCGCCTGCCACCAGTAGGAGACTTCGCCGTTGCGCATGGGGTGACCGTACCTGATGGGTAATGAGCAGGCAGAATCAGGTGGGCATGGCGAGCCCATGCCTGGTATGTAAGGGATAGACGGTGATGTCCTTTGCGCGTCACTGCATGGTCTGCGATGGAAGGTACGGTCAAGTCATGCGACTGGGGGTACTTGACGTCGGCTCGAACACCGTGCACATGCTGGTCGTCGACGCGTACCCGGGCGCGCGCCCGCTCCCGGCGTTCTCCCACAAGGTAGAGCTTTCGCTCGCTGCTCACTTGGAGCCGGGCAACACACTGTCCAAGGTCGGCGAGAAGCGGCTGACTGAAGTAGTTGAGGAATCGCTGCGGATCGCGGAGGACAAGGGTGTCGAGGACTTTCTCGCCTTCGCCACCTCCGCTGTCCGCGACGCGGTCAACGGCGATGACGTGCTTGCCCGCATTCAGGACCGGACGGGCGCCCGCATCCGCGTGCTCTCCGGCGAGAACGAGGCACGGCTGACCTTTCTCGCCGCCCGCCGCTGGTTCGGCTGGTCCTCTGGCCGGCTGCTCGTGGTCGACATCGGCGGCGGCTCGCTTGAGATCGGCGCTGGGCAGGACGAGGAGCCCGAGGCCGTGGTGACGCTGCCGCTCGGTGCCCAGCGGCTGACCAGGGACTGGTTCAGCGCGGACCCGCCGCCGCCCGACGAAGTCCGCGCGGTGCGCAAGCACGTGCGCGCGGAGATCGCTCGGATGGCGGGCGGCCTGCGCCGCGGCGGTGCCGTCGATCACGCGGTCGGCACGTCGAAGACCTTCCGGCAGCTCGCCAGGGTCGCGGGCGCCGCCCCGTCAGGCGAGGGCTTCTACGTGAAGCGGTTCCTCAAGCACACCGACGTAGGCCTGTGGGCGGAGCGACTCGGCGCGATGACCGCCGCCGAACGCGCCAGGATCCCCGGGGTCTCCGAAGGGCGGGCGGAGCAGATGCTGGCCGGCGCGATCGTGGCAGACGCGGTGATGGACTTGATGGGCTGCTCCCAACTGGAGATCTGCCCGTGGGCGCTGCGCGAGGGCGTCATCCTCAAGCGCCTCGACGTCCTCGCGGACCCCGCGACGCGCGCTTAGCCGCACGAGTCACACCGCGATCCCGGCGAGCCCCGCACGCGGGAATCAGTTGAGGGCAAACGTGAAAGACGCCGCCGTTCTGGAGAATTAAAAACATCATCCAGAACGGCGGCGTGCTTCACCTGGTGGCCGAAAAGTGGGACCTACTGGAGGAGGCGGATGCCCTCCGTTGGCTCGTCTGGGTCGATGAGGCCGCTGCCCTGGCGTGGTTCGCGTTCTGCCAGGGGGTCTTCGCCGAAGCCCGGGATGAGCGGTGCGTTCGTGCTTGGCAGCACCATCGGCGGGTGCGGCAGGGCCTCCTGCGGGCCGCCAAAGCGGCCAGATCCCATGGGAGGCGGCGGGGTCGGGCCGGGACGGCCGAACGGGTTGCGCGGTGCGTCCGGCGGGGGCAGCAGGCTGCCGCTTGCCGGGGGCGGCCCGTCGAGCGAGTCGTAGTCCTCCTCCACCGCAGGCGGGTTCAGCCGGCCTGTCAGTCCCGGGCGTCCGGGCATGATCGGGCGCATGTCCTCGCTGCGCGGCGGGGCGACAGCCCCGGTGGTAACCGTCTCTGGCGCCGGCGGAGCGAGCATCGCGAGGTCGTCCCGGTCGCGGTCGCTGCCGTTCTCGACGTCGGGGCCCTCGTCCTCAGGCTCAGCCGCAGCGGCCGCGGCGGCATCGGCGGCCTCCGCGAGGCTGACTGCCCGGCTGACCGACTGGTTGACCTCTTCTTCAAGCGACATCCGGGCGTTTTCCGCTGCGACGAGGCCTTGCACGCCGCCCAGGAGCAGGCCGAGCGGACCATTTCCGCTGCCCGCAACGAGGCTGACAAGACCCGCACCGCCGCGCGCACCGAGGCGGACCGGCTGACCAGCGACACGCGGAAGAAGGCGGACCAGGCCCTCGCCCAGGCCAAGTCCCAGGCCAAGAGGGTGCTCGACGAGGCCACGGCCCGCGCGACGGCCATCCACGACGGCGCCGAGCGCAGGCTCAACCTGCTCAGCACCAGGCACTCGGAGACGGTCAGGCGGCTGACGGACATCCTGGACGGCGTGCAAGGCCTCGTCGCAGCGGAAAACGCCCGGATGTCGCTTGAAGAAGAGGTCAACCAGTCGGTCAG
>Ga0134126_10010252_pt1 | contig 11814 bp, 9 predicted proteins | sample KB31752_FD_96881 | JGI IMG/M metagenome (GOLD analysis project Ga0134126, IMG submission 96881) | Terrestrial soil microbial communities with excess Nitrogen fertilizer from Kellogg Biological Station, Michigan, USA - KB3-175-2 | ecosystem: Environmental > Terrestrial > Soil > Unclassified ...
GCGGCACACCGGAAGAATTTGCGCAGACGATCGCCAGGGACTCGGCGAAGTGGCGCGAAGTCGTCCAACGGATCGGCCTGAAGCTCGGCCAGTAAAGCCGCGCGGATTCAATTCGGCAATGCCACGTCGACAAGTCGCATCTGCACGCGCTCGGCGCCCTGCCATCGATCGATGGCGAGGAAACCAGCCGCGTGCATCTGGCGGCCGCGATTTTCCATCAGTGCCTTGCCGAGTGGCTGCCCCGCGGCCCGGAACGCAATCGCGTTCGCGAATTTTCCATCGCCGGACCGAAAGCGCGCGCGGATGTGATTGTCGCCGACCGGGTCGACATAAGCGAGCGTATGCGACGGCAGCGCGAGCATCGGCTCGGGATTTCCGGCACCGAACGGTCCCGCGCGCGCGATCGTCTCCACCAGATCGACCGTCGCGCCGCCTGCGCTCACCGCACCGTCAACCAGCAACGACGTCTCGCGCCGCGCGACCTCAACCGCCGAGGCGAGCGCGTCTTCGAGGAAAGCGCGGAACGCACCAAGCGCGTCCTTGCGCAGCGTGATTCCTGCCGCCATCGCGTGACCGCCGCCTTTGAGCAGCAATCCTTCGCTGACGCCGCGCCGCACGACCTTGCCGAGATCGACGCCCGCAATCGAACGTCCCGACCCTGTGCCGGTGCCACCCGGCTCGAGCGCGATGGCAAAGGCCGGCCGGCCGTAACGCTCTTTCAGCCGTGCCGCGATCAGGCCGACCACGCCCGGATGCCAGCCGTCCTGCGCGGTGACGACGACCGCACCTTTCTCTTCCAGCCCGAGTGCCGCGAGCGCTTCCGCCTCAGCCTGTTGCAGCATCGTCAATTCAAGCGCCTGCCGTTCGCGGTTTAGCCGATCGAGTTCTCCAGCGATCCGCGCCGCTTCGCTGACGTCCTCTTCCAGTAACAGGCGTGCGCCGAGATCGGCGCGGCCAATGCGGCCGCCTGCATTGATCCGGGGGCCGAGCAGAAAGCCAAGATGCCAAGGCTCCGGCGGCCCCGACAGCCGCGCAGCATCCATCAGTGCGGTCGTGCCGATATGCTCGCGCCGCCGCAGGGCGATCATGCCTTTGGCGACGAAGGCGCGATTGAGTCCGATAAGCGGGACGACATCGGCCACCGTGCCAAGCGCAACCAGGTGCAGGAGCGACAGCAGGTCGGGCTCCGTGCGCGTCTCGTTCCAAAAGTTATGACGGCGCAATTCACGCGCGACCGCGACCAGCGTCACGAACACAAGGCCGACCGCGGCGAGATGGCCGAGGCCGGACAGATCGTCGGCACGGTTCGGATTGACGATCGCCAGCGCCGGCGGAAGCTGCTCGTCGGCTTGATGGTGGTCGATCACGACGGCGTCGAGGCCGAGCTTCTTTGCTTCCGTCAACGGCTCGATGCTGGTGGTACCGCAATCAACCGTAACCAGAAGCTTCACATTCCGTTCGGCAAACGAGCGGATCGCATCGACATTCGGCCCATAGCCCTCGAAGATGCGGTCGGGAATATGAATGATCGGGTCGAGGCCGCAGTAACGCAGATAGCGCGCGAGCAGCGCGGAGGCGGTTGCGCCATCGACATCGTAATCGCCGAAGATCGCAACGCTTTCGCCATTCATGGCGGCGCTTGCGATCCGCGCCGCCGCGGCCGGCATTGCGGTCAGCCCATACGGATCTGGCAGCAGGCGCTTGATGGTCGGATCGAGATAGGCCTCGACCGCATCCGGTTCGACGCCACGGCCGGCGAGTACACGCGCCAGCAGTTCGGAAATACCGTGGCGTTGCGTAATCGCCATCGCGCGCGCCGCGCCGCGCTCGTCGAGCCGATCACGCCACGCCCGCCCGGTCGCCGACTGTGCAACGCCGAGGAAGAAACGTTCTGGAGCATCTGCCGGAGCCGGAACGGCCATCGTTATCTCCGTCCGCGATTCGCCCGCGGAATCGGACGCGATAAGATCCGGTAATTTTGAGGGAAACGCGGCGCCCACACCAGCCGCGCGGCTGGAGATATCCCCGCTCAATCCAGGTGGAATTTCTCGAACTGCCGGTGCTCGGCCTGCACGCGGCGCACTGTCCCGGTGACCGAACGCATGACCACGGTCTCGGTCTCGATCACGCCCTTGCCGAACTTGACGCCGCTCAGCATGGGACCATCGGTGACGCCCGTTGCCGCGAACAGGCAATCGCCGCGCACCATGTCCTCGATCTCGTATTTCTTCTTCGGGTCCTTGATACCCATCTTCAAGGAGCGCTCACGCCGCTCTTCGGTATCGAGGATAAGCCGGCACTGCATCTGCCCGCCGATGCAGCGTAGCGCGGCAGCCGCCAGCACGCCTTCCGGGGCGCCGCCAATGCCCAGATAAATATCGATACCGGTCTTCGGCTCGGCGCAATGAATGACACCGGCAACATCGCCGTCAGTGATCAGCGTCACCGACGCGCCGGTCTTGCGGATCGCTGCGATCATGTCGGCGTGGCGCGGCCGGTCGAGCAGAATCGCGGTGATGCCATCGGGCTTCACGCCTTTTGCTTTGGCAAGGCGCATGATGTTTTCTTCGGCCGGCGCGTCGAGATCGACAACGCCTTTCGGATAACCGGGACCGACAGCAATCTTGTCCATGTAAACGTCTGGCGCATGCAGCAACGTGCCCTCATCCGCCATCGCCAGTGTCGCGATCGAGCCCGGCATGTTCTTGGCGCAAAGCGTCGTGCCCTCAAGTGGATCGACGGCGATATCGACCTTCGGCCCGTTCTTGCTGCCGACTTGCTCGCCGATGAACAACATCGGGGCTTCATCGAGTTCGCCCTCGCCGATCACCACCGTTCCGTGAATCGGCAGCTTGTTGAGTTCGCGCCGCATGGCATCGACCGCGGCCTGGTCGGCGGCCTTTTCCCTGCCGTGGCCGCGCAAACGCGCCGCCGAAACCGCAGCGCGTTCAGTGACGCGCACGATTTCGATGGTCAAAATGCGTTCCAGCAGCAGGTTGGGCTGTACGGTAATCGGCGACGGCATACGTTCTGTTCCCCTGCTACTAACCTTATACCGGCCGATCAGTTCTTTTCGATCCGGATTACTTGCGGACGTCCAGAGATCACCCTATCGCGCCCCACCGCCGCAAGGGCTTTGCGTACCGCGTCCTCACTGGTCGCATAGGTGATGAGGATAACGGGGACGGAACCGCTCGAGGTTTCGGCCGCTCCGGCATCCTTGCCGTGGCGCTGGACGATCGATTCCAGTGAAATCTCCTGTTGGGCAAGGCGCTTGGCAATCGTGGCCGCTGTTCCGGGTTTGTCGCGCGCGACCAGCCTGATGTAATAGCCGCCCTCGTGGCGCTGCATCGGCGCCTTGCGCACCGTGGTGAGCCCTCCGGTCGGCCGACCGAAAGGCGCCGTTTGGGCGCCGCCGTGGCGCGCTATATCGCCGATATCGGACATAACCGCCGAGGCGGTAGCCGCGCCGCCGGCGCCGGGACCAACCAGCGTGATCGGGTCGATACCGGCCACATCCACCGTGACGGCGTTGGTGACGCCCATTACCTGGGCAATGGCCGCATCCTTGCGCACCATCGTCGGGTGCACGCGCTGCTCAATGCCCTTTTGCGTCCGCACGGCAACGCCGAGCAACTTGACGCGATAACCGAGTTCGTCGGCCGCCGTGAGATCGGCCGCCGCGATTGACGAAATGCCTTCGACGTAAACCGCGCTCTGATCGACGCGGGTGCCGAAAGCAAGGCTCGCGAGCAGCGCAAGCTTCTGCGCAGTGTCGTGGCCTTCGATATCGAAGCCTGGATCAGCTTCGGCATAACCGAGCCGCTGAGCTTCCTTCAGGCCGTCGGCGAAACTCATCTTGTCCTGCTCCATCCGTGTCAGGATGTAATTGCAGGTGCCGTTGAGGATGCCGTAGATGCGCTGGATCGAATTTCCGGCGAGGCCCTCGCGCAGCGTCTTCACGATCGGGATCGCGCCGCCGACCGCAGCCTCGAAATTAAGCGCGACCTTGTTTTTTTCCGCGAGCGCCGCGAGCGCAAGGCCGTGTCTGGCGAGCAGCGCCTTGTTGGCGGTCACAACCGACTTACCGGATGAAAGCGCCGCCTCGATGGCAACCTTCGCGGGATTGCCGGCGCCGCCGATCAATTCCACGAACATGTCGATGTCCGGCGAGCGCGCGAGCGCGACCGGGTCGGAGAACCATTTCAGTTTTTTCAGATCGAGCCCGCGGTCCTTGCCGCGCGAACGCGCGCAAACCGCAACGACGTCGATGTGCCGCCCGCAACGCGCAGCGAGCGCGTCGCGCTGATCGGCGATTTGACTGACCAATGCCGCGCCAACTGTGCCCAGTCCGGCGACACCCACTTTTAGAGGTTGAGTGCGCATGATCTTATCCGAAAGCCGGTTCCGATTTTTCGGGATCATGCGCGCGGGCTGCGGCCGTGAGCATTAGCGCCGCGTGGCCAGAGGAACGACGTTGTGCAATTTTTCCGGGCCGGTCTCAAGGAAACGGCGGACGTTGCGCGCGGCCTGACGGATGCGTTGCTCGTTCTCGACAAGCGCGATGCGCACGAAACCTTCGCCGTATTCGCCGAAGCCGATACCGGGTGAAACCGCAAGCTCCGCCTTCTCCACCAGCAATGTCGCAAACTCGACGCTGCCGAGACTCTTGAACGGTTCGGGGATCGGAGCCCAGGCGAACATCGAGGCCGGCGGCGGCGGCACCGGGAAGCCGGCGCGGCCGAAGCTTTCCACCAGCACATCGCGGCGGCGCTTGTAGGTCTCGCGCATTTCCTTGATGCAATCGTCCGGCCCATTGAGCGCGGCGGTGGCAGCGACCTGCACCGGCGTAAAGGCACCATAGTCGAGATAGGATTTCACGCGCGCAAGCGCGGCGATGATGCGGTCGTTACCGACCGCAAAGCCCATGCGCCAGCCCGGCATCGAGAACGTCTTCGACAGCGAGGTGAATTCAACCGCGATGTCGATTGCACCGGACACCTGCAGCAGCGACGGCGGCGGGTTGTCGTCGAAATAGACTTCGGCGTAAGCGAGATCGGAAAGCACCAGAATGTTGTGCTTCTTCGCGAATGCGACGAGGTCCTTGTAGAAGTCGAGGCTTGCGACATAAGCGGTCGGATTGGCCGGATAGCACACGACCACCGCGATCGGCTTCGGGATCGAGTGTTCGATCGCACGCTCAAGCGTGTGGAAGAAATTCGGCGTCGGCTCGGACGGCACCGAGCGGATCGCGCCGCCCGCCATCAGGAAGCCAAAAGCGTGAATCGGATAACTCGGATTCGGCACAAGCACGACGTCGCCGGGCGCGGTGATCGCCTGCGCGACGTTGGCGAAGCCTTCCTTGGAACCGAGCGTGGCGACGATCTGCGTTTCGGGATTGAGCTTCACGCCGAAACGGCGCGCATAGTAGGCGGCCTGCGCACGGCGCAAACCCGCAATGCCACGCGAAGCCGAATAGCGATCGGTACGCGGCTTGCCCAGCGTCTCTCGCATCTTCTCGATGACGTGCGGCGGCGTCGGCAGGTCCGGGTTGCCCATGCCGAGGTCGATGATGTCCGCGCCCGCGTTGCGCGCGCGGGCCTTGGCCCGGTTCACCTCTTCGAACACGTAGGGCGGCAAACGGCGGATGCGGTGAAAGTCTTCCATCGGCTCAACCTTAGTCAGAATTATCCTGCTTGCGCATGATCTTGCGCCGGCTGCCCGTTCCAGCCGCAGGTGTTACCCCAAGGCTGGCTTTTATCACGGGTTCGTCTTGGCGCCAGCGGCCCGCCCGGCGTTTGGGTCGGATGGTTTCTTTTTTTCCGCTGTTTTGGGCTTGCCGGATGGCTTGGTGCCCGGTTTGGCGGCTTGCTTGGAAGCCTGATCGTTGAGGCCTTCCGTTCTGTCGCGGATGGCCGCGAGATCCTTTTGCATCCTGAGCAGTTGGTCCTCCGACATGGGCGTGTCTGAGCGCGGCGGCGGCATGTCGTGAACGGCCGGATATTCATAGGGAGCGGCCGGACGCGCCGGGGCATCTGTCGGAAGCCCGCCCAGCGCCGGCGACAGCTGATCGCCCATTCCGGCGGGCGCGCAGCTTGCCAGAACGCAGGCGCCGAAAAGCGCCAAAATCACCGCTGCCAGATAATCGCGTGCACGCATCAGCATCCGGAAGATCCCGCCCAGCGGCGAAACCGCTGTAGACTCAACGAATTATACCACAGACCGGCTACCTCCATAATATGTCGGCAGCAAGGAGGGCAAAAACGCCGCCGCCTCCCGTTTTGGAGACGAAAACCATCCGGCCAAACGCGCCTTGCAGGCTGCGACGGTCCGGGCCATTTCTGGTGAAGGGGACCGTCAGCGCATGGACAAGCCGACCAGCCAGCCGACCAAAATTGGCGACGTCGATATCGAGACGTTCGCGCGCAACGTTGCGCGCTTGGTCGAGGAAAGCGGCAAGGCACTCGCCGCCTATCTAAAGCCGCGCGAGGAAGGCAAGATCAAAGGCGATCTGGCCGAAGACCTCACCGACATCGTCAAGACCGTCGGCCAGGTGGCGGAATACTGGCTCTCCGACCCCGCGCGCGCACTCGAGCTCCAGACCAGCCTCGGTCGCGCCTACCTCGATTTGTGGGCAGGCACGGTCAAGCGGATGGCGGGTGAAGAGGCCCCACCCTCCACGGTGGCAGAAAACAAGGACAAGCGCTTCGCCGACCCCGAATGGTCGTCGAACCAGTTCTTCGATTTTCTCAAGCAGACTTACCTGCTCACCTCGCAATGGGCCGACCGGCTGGTGCAGGACGCCGCCGATCTCGATCCGCACGTGAAGAAGAAGGCCGAGTTCTACGTCAAGCAGATCGCCAACGCGATTTCGCCGTCGAATTTCGTTTTGACTAATCCGGAATTGCTGCGCGAGACGCTGCATTCGAACGCCGACAATCTCGTGCGCGGCATGAACATGCTCACCGAGGATATCAAGGCGGGCAAAGGCACGCTCAAAATCAGTCAGTCGGATGCTTCCGTGTTCGAGGTCGGCCGCAACCTCGCGCTCTCGCCCGGCAAGGTGATCTACCAGAATGAGTTGATGCAACTCATCCAATACGAGCCGGCAACCAAGCAAGTTCACAAATATCCGTTGCTGATCGTGCCGCCGTGGATCAACAAATTCTACATTCTCGATCTGGCGCCGGAAAAGTCCTACATCAAATGGTGCGTCGATAACGGCATCACCGTGTTCGTGATCTCGTGGGTCAATCCCGACGCGCATCTCGCGGAAAAAAGTTTCGAAGAATACATGCGCGAGGGCCCACTCGCCGCGCTCGATGCCATCGAAAAAATAACCGGCGAGAAAAAGGTGCATGCGGCCGGCTATTGCGTCGGCGGTACGCTACTCGCCATCACGCTAGCCTGGCTCGCGGCCAAGAAACAGAATCGTGCGGTGTCGGCAACCTTGTTCGCCGCGCAAGTCGACTTCACGCACGCCGGCGACCTGCTGGTATTCGTAGACGAAGAGCGCATCAAGGCGCTCGAAACGCACATGAACGAACAGGGCTACCTCGAAGCGTCGCGCATGGCGACCGCCTTCAACATGCTGCGGTCGAACGACCTGATCTGGCCTTACGTCGTGAACAATTACCTGCGCGGCAAGAAGCCCTATCCCTTCGACATCCTTTACTGGAATTCGGACGCTACCCGCATGCCGGCGGCAAACCATTCGTTCTATTTGCGCAATTGCTATCTCCACAACAGATTGAGCAAGGGCGAAATGGAAATCGCCGGCGTCACGCTCGACCTGAAAAAGGTCAAGGTGCCGATCTACAATCTGGCGACACGCGAGGATCACATCGCGCCGGCAAAGTCCGTGCTGGAAGGCTCGAAATGTTTCGGCGGGCCGGTGAAATACGTGCTCGCCGCTTCCGGACATATAGCCGGCGTGGTCAATCATCCCGACAAGAAGAAATATCAGTACTGGACCGGCCCTGCCCCGTCCGGCGCCGACATCGACAAATGGCTGGTGCGCGCCACGGCGCATAGGGGTTCGTGGTGGCCGGACTGGCTCGATTGGCTCAAGGCGCTCGACTCCACGATGGTACCTGCGCGCAAAGTCGGTGGCGGAAAACTCAAGGCAATCGAGGACGCCCCCGGCAGCTATGTTAAGGTGCAAGGCTAGCGCTTCGCGCCGCATTTAATTGGCGCCGCATTCAAGGGGAACGCGATGTCCAGAGAGCTTCTGTGGCTGACGCTGACGGTCATCCTCACCGGCATTATGTGGGTGCCCTACATCCTCGATCGCATCATGGTGCGCGGCATGATGGGCGCGATGGGCAATCCGTCGCGCAACGACAAGCCGCAATCGGCGTGGGCGCAACGGCTTTATTTCGCGCACACCAACGCGGTCGAAAATCTGGTGATCTTTGCAGCGCTCGTGCTGATCCTCGATTCCATCGGCCGCTCGACAACGACGACGGCGCTCGCTTGCGCGGTCTATTTCTGGGCGCGGCTCGCCCATGTCATCGTCTATACGCTCGGCGTTCCCGTGTTCCGCACGCTCGCCTTCGCCGTCGGCTTTGCCGCACAGGTCGTACTGGTGCTGGCCATCTTTGGATTGAGCTAGGCAACTTGCGGCGCAGCGCGCGCGACAATCGCCTGCATATCGACGCTGCGCGGCAGTGTGCCGAAAGCGCCGCCATTGTCGTCGCCCAGCCGTGAGGCACAGAACGCGTCGGCAACCGCCGCCGGCGCGTGCTCGACCAGCAAAGCCGCCTGCAAACCCAGCACGAGATCGCGCGCGAAGCTGCGCGCCAGCGATTCATCGGCCCGTTCGCGCGTCATCAGACGCCTTTGCAGCTTGCCGATGAACGCCCTGAGCGTCGGATCGCTGCCGGCCGCCGCGCCCAGCGCCGTCACCAGCACGTCGCCGGCCGCCGGCATGCGCTCGATCGCGCGCAGCACATCAAGGCACATGATGTTAGCGGACCCTTCCCAGATCGAATTGACCGGCGCCTCGCGATAGATGCGCGGCATCACGCATTCCTCGATGTAGCCGGAGCCGCCAAGCACCTCCATCGCCTCCTGCGACAGCGCCGCGGCGCGCTTGCAGATCCAGAACTTCGCCGCCGGCGTGACTACACGGCGGAAAACGGCCGACGCTTCGTCGTTCTCGTCATAGGCGCGCGCCAGCCGCATGGTCAGGACCAGCGCCGCTTCCGATTCCAATGCAAGATCGGCGAGAACATTTGTCATCAATGGCTGATCGACGAGGCGCTTCTGGAACGCGGTCCTGTGCCTGGCGTGATGGATCGCCTGGGTCACCGCCGCCCGCATCAAGCTCGATGAACCGATGGCGCAATCGAGCCGGGTGTAGTTGCCCATCTCGATGATGGTCGGGATGCCGCGCCCCTCCTCGCCGATGAGTTGGGCGTAAGCGCCGAAGAACTCGACTTCGCTTGATGCATTCGAACGGTTGCCGAGTTTATCCTTCAGCCGGATGATCTGAATCGCGTTGCGCTCGCCGTCCGGCGTCCAGCGCGGCAGCAGGAAACAGCTCAGGCCTTTCGGCGCCTGCGCCAGTACCAGGAATGCGTCGCACATCGGCGCCGACATGAACCATTTGTGCCCGGTGAGGCGGAAGCTGCCGTCCGAAGTCGGCTCTGCGCGCGTCGTGTTGGCGCGCAAATCCGAACCGCCCTGGTTCTCGGTCATGCCCATGCCGAACAGCGCCGAGGTCTTTTCCTTGGCCGGCCGGGAACGGCTGTCATACTTGCGCGAGAAAATGCGCGGCAGCCATATCGCGGCGATGGCCGGCTCGTGGCGCAAGGTCGGGACCGCGCCGTAGGTCATGGCGATCGGGCAATAGACGCCGCTCTCGATCTGGTTGAGCATGTAGGTGCCGGCCGCGCGTCCAACGTGGGCGCCCGCCTTCGGCATCGCCCAAGGGCTCGAATGCAGGCCGGCGTCGAGCGCAATGGTCATCAATTCGTGCCAAGCGGGATGGAATTCCACCTCGTCAAGACGGTGACCGTAGCGGTCGAGCGTTTTGAGGACCGGCGGAAATTTGTTGGCGTCGAAGCCGGCCTTTATCGTTTCCGGCCTGCCCAGCGTCGCACCGAGCGCAGTCAGTTCCGGCTCGGCCCAGATCGCACGCTCGCGCTTTACCGCCTCGCGCAGCGCGGTATCGCTCGCAAAAACATTATACGGCTCAAGCGGTGGCGGCTGGTTGTTGACGTCGAACATGGCTTCCCTCGTCATTCCGGGGCGCAAGCAAAGCGGGTGAACCCGGAATCCAGAAGCGGACTCGAATGAATGTAACTGGATTCCGGGATCAGCCCTAACGGGCCGTTCCGGAATGACGAAAATTTACGGGAACAGGGCCACCTGCTCGATGCCCGTGGTCTCCGGATAGCCGAGCATCAGATTCATATTCTGGATGGCTTGCCCGGATGCGCCCTTGACCAGGTTGTCGAGTGCCGAGACCACGATGGCGCGTCCTTCGATGCGGTCCTTCGCGACCCCGATGAAGGTCATGTTGGAGCCCCGCACATGCCGGGTTTGCGGTGTCTCCCCAAACGGCAGGACATGCACGAAAGGTTCCTTCACGTAGGACTTTAAAAGTATTGCATGAAGATCCTGCGCGCTCCGGCCGCGCTTTCCCCGCACATAGATCGTCGAAAGAATGCCCCGGTTCATCGGCACCAGATGCGGCGTAAAGCTCACGACCACCTCACGGTCGGCGGCGCGTGAAAATTCCTGGTCAAGCTCGGCCATGTGCCTGTGTCCGCCCACCCCGTAGGCGTGGAAGCCCTCCGAGACCTCGGAGAAGATCATCGACTCCCGCGCGGACCGCCCGGCGCCGGTCATGCCGGACTTGGCGTCGACCACGATCTCGTCGAGGTCGATCGCCTTTGCCTTGATCAGCGGGAGCAACGGCAACTGCGCGCAGGTCGTGTAACAGCCGGGATTGGCGACGAGATGCGCCGTCTTGATCTCGCGCCGGTACACTTCGACCAATCCATAGACTGCCTGCTTCTGCAGGTCGGGCGCGTGGTGCTCGTGTCCGTACCATTTGGCGTAAGACGCGGTGTCGGCAAGCCGGAAGTCAGCCGACAGATCGACGATCCTGGCTGCGGGCGTCGCGCCGAAAATCGCGGATACGACTTTTTGCGTGGTCGCATGCGGCAGCGCACAGAAGATCAAGTCAAGATTGGCGCCGACCCAATCGACGCTGTCGATCGAAACGAGCTTTGGCAATGCGTATGGCGAGAACTGCGGAAATACGTCCCGCATCTCCATGCCGGCACGCCGGTCTGCCGTCAGTAGCGCGATCTCGGCGCGCGGATGGCGCAATAACAACCGCACAAGCTCGGCCCCGGTATAGCCCGAGGCGCCCAACACGCCGACTCTTGCTCTGGTGGCCATCGCAGCCCCCTTTTTCGTTCACGCCGGCGGATGTGCCGGAAATTCATCTGCCTCCGCCGGAGGCGGCTTACGTGATACCGGATTTGGGAAACCGCAGGGAGGAAGAAGTGCCGCGGATACTCAAGTCCGGCGGCACGGGAAAGGCGATTATGCGCGCGAGCGCTCCCGTGCCGTGACGATACGGCGGCGGCACGAAACGGTGGCGGCAAACGTCTTCATGGCGCGTGAAATAGGCCCCCAATACCCTAGCGTCAAGCCGCCGGCCGGCCTTGGCGGCCCCGCCCGAGGGGCAAAGGTTGATCGGCGAGCATGGCTTTGACGACCATTTCGCGGGCCTGAACCGGATCGACGCCATTGGCGGCTATCAGGTCCTTGCAGTCGGCCACGATGGCATCGGCA
>Ga0134126_10010253_pt1 | contig 11813 bp, 10 predicted proteins | sample KB31752_FD_96881 | JGI IMG/M metagenome (GOLD analysis project Ga0134126, IMG submission 96881) | Terrestrial soil microbial communities with excess Nitrogen fertilizer from Kellogg Biological Station, Michigan, USA - KB3-175-2 | ecosystem: Environmental > Terrestrial > Soil > Unclassified ...
CGCGAAAACGCCCGCCCGGCATGCTCGCCCACCACGGCCTGCGCCAGCGCGCTCAGATCGACGCTGGCGAGCGCGATCGGATAACGCCCGGCTTCGACATTGGCGAACTCCAGGATGTCGCCGATCTTGCCGTGCAGCGCACGGCCGGCCTCGTTGATGTCGTGGGCGTATTCGACGTATTTCGCGTGGCCCACCGTGCCGTAGAAGCCGCGCTCGATCACTTCCGAGAAGCCGATGATCGCGTTCAGCGGCGTGCGCAGCTCGTGGCTCATATGCGCGATGAATTCCGACTTGGCGCGCGCATCCTCCGCCGCTTCGCGCTCGGCCTGGGCGAGGCGCACCAGCAGCTTCGCCTCCACCGGCCGTGTCGAGCGCAAGGCGCGGATCGCCTGCGAGGCGCGCGCCCTGCGCTCGAACTCGCGCACGAACACGGCGGCCAGCGCGCCGCCTGCCAGCGCCGGACCCAGGATCACGAAGATGTAAAGCGGCAGCGAACCTTCCCAGGCCGCCAGCGCCGCGTCGGCATCGACCGAGGTCCGGACCACCACCGGCCAGCCGGGCACCGCTGCTTCCGGGCCGCTGCCCGACCATGCCGCATCGCGCAGCAGCGCCTTGCCGTCCGCGAGCAGCAGGCCGCTGCGCGCCAGGAGCCTTGCCGGCACGAGGCTCCTCGGATCGAAATCGAGCGCGACGACCTTCTCGCCATAGGGAAACACCAGCGTGCCCGGCGACAGCACGCGGGGCCTGCCCGCGGTCAGCGCATCGGGCGGCAGCGCGCGGCCGGCGAGACTGTTCTGCGTGGCGATCGCCAGCCCGCTCGTGTCGTAGACGGTGATGTTGGTGACGCCGTCGGTGGCGCCTTCGACCGTCCGGCCGTCAGCGAAGGCGCGGCCCAGCGCCGCCATCCGGTCGAAGGATGCACCGACCGCGGCCGCGGCGCCGGCGGCGCGATCGGACTCGAACACCCGCGCCTGCGCCAGCGCATGGACGTGGTCGTTGCGCATCTGAAGCAGTGCTGCCGCCGCGAAAGAGCCGCAGATCAGCACGACGCACACAAGCACGGTGACGCGGATCGTGCGCGGCCGCGTCCGTCCGGCGAAGAACGGCACGATGCCTGCTACGCGTGCATGCGCCATGGAACGGCCCCACGGTGCGACGACCGGACGCGAGCGCGAAGCGTCAGGCGTGCAACCCAAACCACAAGGCGAATCAGTCGCCTTCGGGCCATTATGCGAATCGCGGACTCGCTGTCACGAAAGTTAACGAGTCCTTACTCGAGCATCTTGGTGACGACCTCGAACAGGTTCGCCGAAAGCCCGTCGAGCTTGGTGAGCGCCTGCAACTCGCCGCGCATCGACGCCTGCCGCGCCGGGTCGTAGCGGCGCCAGGCTTCGAAGGCGCCCGCAATGCGGGCGGCGACCTGCGGGTTGATCTTGTCCAGCGTCGCGATGACCCGCCCGACCAGCGCATAGCCCGATCCATCGGCGGCGTGGAAGCGCAGGTGATTGCCCGCGAAGGCGCCGACCAGCGAGCGAACGCGGTTGGGATTCTTGATGTCGAATTCCGGCACGTGCATCAGCTCGCGCACCGCCGACGCCGTGCCCGGCAGGCAGGAGCCGGCCTGCAGGCTCATCCATTTGTCGAGCACCAGCGCATCGTTCGCGAACCGGTCGTGGAAATGCCCGAAGGTGGCCACGCGCCTGGACGACTCCATGCGGGTGAGCGCGGCGAGGCCGGCGATCATGTCCGTCATGTTCGTCGCGGCGCGATAATGCGCGTCGGCAAGCGCCGCGGCCGCTTCGTCGTCGGCCGCCGTGAGATAGCGAAGGCAGGCATTGCGCAGCGCCCGCCGCCCCGCCGGTCCGGCGCCCGGATCGAAAGCGCCGGGCGTCGTCATCTTGTCGTACAGCGCCCGGATGCGCGGGCCATGGGCTGCGGCGACGGCGCGGATCAGCGCCACGCGCGCCGCGAAGATCCCGTCCGGATCGGGCGTCTTCATCGCCTGCGCCAGCTCGGTATCGAGCGGCGGCAGCATCATCAGCGCGGCATAGGCGGGATCGTCCTCCGCGTCGCCCAGCACCGCGCCGATGGCGTCGACATAGGGCTTGGCGCCGCTGAGCGCGCCGCCCTGCGCCGCCGCCGCGAGCAGGATCTGCGTCGCCAGCTTCTGCGCCGCTTCCCAGCGGTTGAAGTCGTCGCTGTCGGCCTTCATCTGGAAGGCGAGTTCGTCCGCGCCATAGCCGGTGACGAAATTCGCCGGCGCCGAGAAATGACGCCCCACCGACACGAGCGGCTTCTGCGCCACGTCGACGAAATGGAAGGTCTGTTCGCCCGCCGTCAGCTCGACGACGCGCTCCTCGGGTCCGGGCGCCGTCTCGCCCGCGAGCGTCAGCGGCATCGGATTGCCGTTCTGCCCGATGAAGCCCAGCCGCACCGGAATGTGCATCGGCTCCTTGGCGGCCTGGCCCGGCGTCGGTCCCAGCGACTGTTTCAGGGTGAGCGCGAACGTCTTGCCCGCCGCGTCGTATGCGCCCCGCAGTTCGATCGTCGGCGTTCCCGCCTGGCGGTACCAGCGGCGGAACTGGCTGAGGTCGCGCCCGTTGGCGTCCTCGAAGCATTTGACCCAGTCCTCGACCGTCGCCGCCTGCCCGTCATGCCGCTGGAAGTAGAGATCGGTCGCCTTGCGGTAGCCCTGCGGACCAACCAGCGTCTGCAGCATCCGGATGACCTCGGAACCCTTCTCGTAGACCGTCGCGGTGTAGAAATTGTCGATCGTGATGTAGCTCTGCGGCTGCACCGGATGGGCGAGCGGCCCGGAATCCTCGACGAACTGGCGCTGGCGCAGCATCTTGACGTCGATGATGCGACACACGCCCTCGCTGCGCATGTCGGCGGAGAAGCTCTGGTCGCGGAAGACGGTCAGCCCTTCCTTCAGCGACAGCTGGAACCAGTCGCGGCAGGTGATGCGGTCGCCGGTCCAGTTGTGGAAATACTCGTGCGCCACCACGCTCTCGATGCGCGCATAGTCGTCGTCGGTGGCGGTCTCAGGGCTCGCGAGCAGCAGCTTGTCGTTGAAGATGTTGAGACCCTTGTTCTCCATCGCGCCGAAATTGAAGGCGCTGACGGCGACGATCATGAAGATGTCGAGATCGTATTCGCAGCCATATTTCTCCTCGTCCCAGCGCATGGCGCGCTTGAGCGAATCCATGGCATAGGCGACCTTCGCCTCGTTGCCGTGCTCGACATAGATGCGCAGGTCCACCTTCCGTCCGGAGGCGCGCACGAAGCTGTCCTTGAGGACGCCCAGATCGCCCGCCACCAGCGCGAACAGATAGCAGGGCTTGGGGAACGGATCGTTCCACACCGCGAAGTGCCGCCCGCCGGGCAGGGCGCCGCTTTCCACGGGATTGCCGTTGGACAGCAGGATCGGATACGCCGCCTTGTCGGCCGCGATGCGCGTCGTATAGACCGCCAGGTTGTCCGGACGATCCAGGAAATAGGTGATGCGGCGGAAACCCTCGGCTTCGCATTGCGTGCAGAACATGCCCTTGGAGGTGTAGAGCCCGTTCAGCGTCGTGTTGTTCTGCGGCGCGATCGCCGTGACGATTCTGAGCGTGAATGCCGCGGGAAGGCCCGACAGCGTCAGCGAAGTGTCGCCCAGCACATACTCGTTCTCGCCGAGCGTGCGTCCGTCGATCGCCACCGAAACGAGCTTCAGCTCCTCGCCGTCCAGCGTCAGCGGCGCGCCGGCCGCGCCTTTGCGCGTCACCTTCGAGGTCGCCGTCACCACCGTGTTCAGCGGATCGAGGTCGAAATCGAGCGCGATCTCGGCGATGTGATAGTCCGGCGCGCGATAGTCCTTGAGATGAATGGCGCGCGGTTCCTCGGTGCGCATGAGCGTTCCTTGCTTGAAAGGCGGCGCACCATAGCGGCGGCCGGGAAGCGCCGTCCATCAAAACACCGTCAGGACGGTCGGAACGCTAATTCCACGACAGGCAGCGCAAGGAAAAGCCGGTCTGCCAGGGTCTGAGGCAATCTTGCGTCACCACGATCGGCCCCTTGTCCTCGGCCCGCAGCCGCGCCGCACGCGCCATGGTGTCGGGATGATCGCCGATCCAGCTCGGCGGGCAGCCGGCCTTGCCGCAGAGCTGCTTGTCGAGCCGTTCCAGAAGGTCGGCCATGTGCGACGGCTTTTCGCCCAGACGCCTCAGCACCGCGGCGCCGTCGTCGTCCGCCTGGCTCTCGAAGCGGCGCGAATAGGCCGATTGCACGATGACGCCTGGCAGGATCGAGGAGATCTGGCTCATCTGCGTCATGTCGCCGGTGAAAATCCCGATCAGCGCCGGCACCAGCGACGCCTCGTACACCCGCTGCAATTGGTGGGCGTGATCGACATGGCTCATCTCATGCGCGAAGACGCCTTCGATCTCGGCGTCGTTCTTGACCGCGACCCACAGCGGATCGGTCATCACGATCGTGCCGTCGGGCAGGGCGAAGGCGTTGGGGCCGATCCGCCCGCCGCCGCGGAACACCAGGCGATAGCCGCTGACGCCGCCCCTGGATTTGGCCGCGACGCGGCGGAACAGCATGGTGGCCCTGGCTTGGTCCGCCGGCTTGAGCTGGGTGGAAGCGAGCGCGAAGCGGTCCAGCGCCGCCAGCGTCTGCTCCGACATGGCGTGGCCGACCGTCGGCAGCGTCCGCAGCGCCAGCCATTCCGCGAGCAGCGGCACGGCCTGCACGATGAGGTAATAGGCGAAGAACAGCGACACCAGCAGCGAGGCGCCGACCACCGGCCAGGCGCGCTCCAGCCGGTCGGTGAAGCGGCCGCGGCGCCGCTTGCGCAAGGTGAGAAGCAGCGCTTCGGCGCCGTCATTGTCGCCGGTCTCGAAACGCGCGCCGTCGGGCAGGTCGAAGCGGCGCACCAGCCGGGCCAGCCGCGACGTCACCTTCACTTGGCCGGCCGGCACGTCGGCCAGCACGTCGCCGTTCTCGGCCGCGATCCGCAAGACGCGCTGGGGCTCGGCGCTGGCGCGCGCCGGCACTTCGCGCGCCGAGCCGGCATGGAAATAGCGGCCTTCGATCGTCCAGCTCATAGCCCGAACCCGAAATCGAAGAAGCCGGCGATTTCCTCGCCGATCGCGTTCTGCGTCTCCAGCGCTTCGGCGGTGAAACTGTCGAGGTCGCCGCTCGCGATCACGGCGTATTTGCGCATGCGGTAGCGCGCCAGCCGGACCCGCCCGAACGGATAATAGATGCCCAGCGTCAGCACGGTGAGGAGAGCGTTGGTGACGACGATCCAGCCCACACGCAGGCCCCAGGCGGTCGAGGAGAGTTTGAAGCCGCCCTCCAGCGTGGTGCTGCCGATCGAGAGGTTGGTCACCAGCGTCGTGACGAAGCTCGCCACGAAGGCGGAGCCCAGTCCGAACAGGACGAAGAAGATGAGCGTGAAATCCTCCGGCCCGAGCGGGAGGCTGAACTTTCCGAACAGCTTGTGCCAGTGGGTCGCGATCTCGACCGCGGCGCCCGCCACCGCGATCACCGCGACCAGAAGGCCGACGATCAGGATGAATCCGAACAGGTAGAGGACATAGATGCGCCGCGCCTTGAAATTGGTCTCGAAGGCGCGGCCGCCGAAACGGTGACGGTTGATGTAGAAATAGTCGTGGACGCGCCGCGTATAGGGAATCAGGGGGAAGAAGGCGAGCGCGGCCGCGCTCCACACGACATAGGCGATGAACGCCTCGAAATAGGTGCCGTTGAAGTTGAACCGCACATTGCGCCACGACGTGTTGCGCGCGTTGAAGCGGATCGAGGAATTGGCCAGCCAGGGCAATGCCGCGCCCAGGATCAGGAACCAGATGCCGAACGTGACCGGCAGGACGATCACGCTCAGCGAATAGCCGAGGAACAGCGTCAGCGCGATGGCGCGGCCGATCAGGATGCGCCAGGGGCTGGCGTGATATTCGAAGGAGTGTCCGGCGAGATAGGTGTTGCCGTAGAAATAGCGCTGCGTGCGCACCTTCGCCCAGGCGGTGTAGATGCCGAGCGTCAGCACCGACAGCGCAACATTCACGATCCAGATGCGGAAATACTCCGCACCACGACCGTGAAACTCTAGCGTATGGATCGTCGGCGCCCCTTGGCCGCCCGCGTCCGACATGGCCCATTCCCCACTACCAGGGCACTATGCGGGGGATAGGTGGCGATTGCCACCGCTGCTCGACGAGGGTTGGAGGAGAGGGTTAATTGTCGCCTTCGATCGCGGTCAGAACGTCCTGCGCCTCATGCGCCAGCTCCACCAGCGCGTTCGGCATGTCCTCGCCCGATTTGCGCGCCCAATCGATCAGGCCGTCGGCGAATGCCACCAGTCTCGGCAATTTCGCGATCATGCGCGCCTGGCGCTCGATGCGCGGCGGGTCCAGGTCGTATTCGGCGCCCGGCACGCGCCAGCCGCCCCATTCCGCTTCGCCTGTCACCACCACCGGATAGGTTCCCGGCACCGGATGGCGCGCGCAGTCTTCCGACGGCTGCCACTTGTTGCGCGCCCGTACGACCCGCCAGAAATCGCCGTCCTTCTGCCGCTCGCCGGTCATCGGCTCTTCGGCCTGCAATTCGTCGGCGGTGAATTCGCGGCCGAGCCCGACGTCGTAGTGCACGCGGATCGGCTCATCGAGGCCCTTGGCCCAGTGCGGCACGACATGCTCGATCAGCGCCCAGGTGCCGACCGGTTTCACGTAGACGCGCTGACCCTTATGGAATTGTGCTTTTGCCATGATGAACCCGCGTTTACCCAGGGTAAGGCTGCCACACCGCTGTTTAAGTCCGCGTTAAGACGGCGGACTCGCTTTGGACGCTGGCCGTGTTCTATCGTCGGTTAACGCGAACGATAACAAGCAGGCGGGCCGATGAATTTCGATTTCTCCGACGACCAGAAGATGCTGAAGGACCAGGCGCGGAAGTTCCTGTCCGAGAAATGCACCACCAAGACGGTGCGCAGCGTGTTCGAAGGCTCGCAGCACCACGATGCCAGGCTCTGGAAGGAAGTTGCCGAGATGGGCTGGACCGGCACCGCCATTCCGGAGGAATTCGGCGGGCTCGGCCTCGGTTATCTCGAACTCTGCGTGATCGCCGAGGAGATGGGCCGCGCGCTGGCCCCGGTGCCGTTCTCCTCCACCGTCTATCTCTTCGCCGAAGCCCTGCTGATCGCCGGTTCGACCGAACAGAAGAAGAAGTACCTGCCGAAAGTCGCGGCAGGCGAGATCATCGGCACCTTCGCGCGCGCCGAAGGCCCGGGTGCCGTGCTGCCCAAGAACATCCGCACCACGCTGAAAGGCGGCAAGCTCAGCGGCAGGAAGATCGCCGTGATCGACGGGCCGATCGCCGACTACGCCGTCGTGCTGGCGCAGACCTCCGAAGGTTCGGGCGAGCGCGGGCTGCAGCTTGCCCTCGTCGATCTGAAAGGCGCCGGCGTCAAGCGCACCACCTGCGAGACGCTCGACGCATCGCGGGGCCACTCCGACATCGCGTTCGAGAACGCCACTGCCGAGCCGCTCGGCAAGCCCGGCGAAGGCTGGTCCGACATGCAGCGCGTCCTCGACCGCGCCGCGATCCTGCTCGCCTTCGAACAGGTCGGCGGCGCCGATGTCTGCCTCGCCATGGCGAAGGATTACGCGCTGAACCGTTATGCCTTCGGACGCCCCATCGCCTCGTTCCAGGCGATCAAGCACAAGCTCGCCGACATGTATGTCTTCAACGAGCTGGCGCGCTCCAACGCCTATTACGGCGCCTGGGCGCTCTCCACCGGCGCGCGCGAACTGCCGCTGGCGGCCGCTTCGGCGCGCGTCTCCGCGACGCAGGCCTTCGACTACGCGTCGAAGGAGAACATCCAGACCCATGGCGGCATCGGCTTCACCTGGGCGATGGACTGCCACTTCTACTACAAGCGCGCCAAGGAGACGGGCCTCGTGCTCGGGCCGCAGCGCGCCTGGAAGGACAAGCTCGTCACCGAACTCGAGACCAGCAACGCCTGAATGAAATTCCTGTTCGAAAAACTGAAGACCGGCAAATACGACCGGTTGCGCGTGATCCGCGACGGCAAGGCGGAGGAGATCCTCTGCCCCAAGATCGGCGGCATTCCGCACGACATGGTCCATTTCGCGATCGAGAACGTCATGGGCCGCGCCGGCTTCATGCGCCGCGTCGCGGCGGGCGCCACGCTCGACCAGCGCATGGTCTCGACCATCGAATCCGACCAGATGGAGCGCCTGGTGGAAGTGCTCCAGGCCGATCGTCTAAGCGGCTATCCGTCGGCCGCCGACATGATCGACATGTACCGCGTGACGTTCGAGGCGCGCGGCGTGACACCCTATCCGCTGGCCGCATCCGACATCGCCGCGCTTCGCGCCGAGATCGCGCGGCTTGAAACCTTGTGGCGCCAAACCGCCGTCGGCGGCGTTCTCGCGCTCCGCTTCGACACCGAACACACGCATTAAGGAGAGAGAAAAATGGACTTCGAAGACAGCCCCGAAGAAGCCGCGTTCCGCAAGGAAGTCCGCGCCTGGCTCGACGCCAATGCGAAGAAGCGCGAAGGCAAGCGCGAGATCAACGCAGACGACATGGAGAACGGCGCCGCGGGTGCTATGGCCGCGTCCAAGGCCTGGCAGAAGGTCAAGGCCAAGGCCGGCTATGCGCGCATTACCTGGCCCAAGGGCATGGGCGGCATCGGCGGCACGCCGATGCAGTCGATCATCTTCGGCCAGGAGGAATCCAAATACGACGTCGCCAATGGCGGCCCCTTCGCCATCGGTCTCGGCATGTGCATTCCGACCCTCATGGCTTATGGCGATGAAGACGCCAAGAAACGCTACGTCTGGCCGGCGGTGCAGGGCGACGAGATCTGGTGCCAGCTGTTCAGCGAGCCGGCCGGCGGCTCCGATGTCGCCAATCTGCGCACCAAGGCGGAAAAGAACGCCGACGGCACCTGGACCATCAACGGTTCCAAGATCTGGACCACCGGCGCGCAATTCTCCAACTACGGCATCATCCTCACCCGTACCGATCCGAACGTCCCCAAACACAAGGGCCTGACGATGTTCTACATCGACATGAAGGACCCGGGCGTCGACATCCGTCCGATCAAGCAGGCCTCCGGCGGCTCGGGCTTCAACGAGATATTCTTCACCGACGTGAAGGTGAAGGACAGCCAGCGCCTCGGCGCGGTCGGGCAGGGCTGGACGGTGGCGCTCACCACGCTGATGCATGAGCGTCGCGCCGTCGGCGGCGGCCAGGGCGGCGGCCTCGACGTGCCGCAGCTGATGGCGCTCGCCCGCTCGCTGGAGCTGGAGGACGGCCCGGCGATCAAGAACGCCGCGGTGCGCGAGAAGATCGCCGACTGGTATGTCCGCTCGGCCGGCCTGCGCTACACCACGATGCGCACGATGACGGCGCTCAGCCAGGGCAAGCAGCCGGGACCGGAAGCCTCGATTGCCAAGATCGTGGTCGCCTCCAAGCTGCAGGACCTCTCGGCCTTCGCGATGGACCTGGAAGGCGAGGCCGGCATCCTTGCCGGCAGCGAGGCGCCGATGGGCGGGGCGTTCCAGGGCGGCTGGCTGTCTTCGCCGGGCCTTCGCATCGCCGGCGGCACCGACGAGATCCTGCGCAACATCATCGCCGAGCGCGTGCTCGGCCTGCCGCAGGACATCCGCGTCGACAAAGACGTCCCTTTCAACAAGATTCCGACAGGGAGATAGAATCGTGATCGGCTACGTCACCATCGGCAGCAACGACTTCGAGAAGTCCAAGGCGTTCTACGAGAAGGCGCTTGCGGCCCTGAACATCCGCAAGACCTTCGCCAACGATCACATGCAGGGCTATGGCGTGAAGGGCCAGTCCGGATCGCTCGCCGTCTGCAAGCCGCATGACGGCAAGAGGGCGACCGGCGGCAACGGCACGATGGTGGCGCTGGTGGCGCCGTCGCAGGAGGTCGTCGCCAGGGTTCATGCCGACGCGCTCGCCGCCGGCGCCACGGATGAGGGCGCGCCCGGCGATCGCGGCAACGGCTTCTACGGCGCCTATTTCCGCGATGCCGACGGCAACAAGATCTGCATCTTCAAGATGGGCTGATGGCCGGGACCGTCTCCTCGCCCTGCATCAAGGTCTTCATCGTCGACGGCATCGCCGATATCTGCCTCGGCTGCGGCCGCACCCTGCCCGAGATCGCCAGCTGGGGCCGGTTGAGCGAAGACCAGCGCCTCGCCATCATGGCGACGCTGCCGGAGCGGATGAAGGCAAAGGGCATCGCGCCGCCGGCGTCCTAGCCCCGCTTCTCCCCGGGCCTGCGAGGCGGGCGCTCGCGGACCGTATTCTTAACCGGCGTCGCTCAACGGCTCGCGGCCGAGCGGCCAGGGATTCAACGACTTGCCGGCCAGCGCCCCGATCCAGTCCAGTCCGTCGCGCAGCCGCACATTCTCGCCGATCGCGATGATCGCCGGCGCCGTGCTGGCCGCCGCCGCCGCGCCGAGTCCGGCCAGAGTCGTGACCGTCACGGCCTGATCGACCTGCGAGGCATCGCTCACCACCGCGGCCGGTTCGTTGGCGTCGCGGCCGGCCGCGATCAGCCTGGCCGCGATCTCGCCGGCGTGGCGGCGCGCCATGAACAGCACCAGCGTCGGCGATCCCTTGGCGAGCGCGGCCCAGTCGTGCTTCGGGAGCTTTCCGTCGGCGCCGTGGCCGGTGATGAACGTCACCGCATGATTGGTGTCGCGATGGGTGAGGGGGATGCCGGCATAGGCGAGGCCGCCGATCCCCGCGGTGACGCCGGGCACGATGCGGAACGGGACGCCGGCGCGCGCCAGCGTCAGCGCTTCCTCGGCCCCGCGTCCGAACACGAAGGGATCGCCGCCCTTGAGCCGCAGCACGCGCATGCCCTTTTTCGCCAGGCTCACCAGCGTGCGCGAGATGTCGGATTGGCGGCACGATTTCACGCCCGCGCGCTTGCCGGCATAGATCAGCTCCGCACTCGGGCGCGCCAGCTTCAGCAGCGCCCCATTTATAAGGGCGTCGTAGAGAATGACATCGGCGTTCTGGATCGCATGCGCCCCCAGCACGGTGATCAGCCCCGGATCGCCTGGCCCCGCGCCGGCCAGCCACACCCAGCCTGGAGCGAATTGCGGGAGGTCCAGGGCCGAGGCGAGGTCGGGCCGGTGCTTGTCGGGGATCGGTGTGACGTTCATTCTACATCCAATGATCGTAGAAAATTATATCAGACAGAACACGCATGTGAAATGGGCAGTCATATGGCGCAGCGACAGCTTGCCGCTAGAGTGCGAGTTACGGATATCGAGGGGGATTCCATGCGTCGCTTGCTTGCCGCACTCTTGTTCGTCCTTGGAACGGCGTTCCCCGCATGGGCGGACGACTGGACGACCTTTACCGATGCCAGCGGCACATTTTCGCTCTCCGTGCCGCAAGCGCCGGCATACTCCAGCGTGTCCATCACCCGCCCCGACGGCAGGACCGTCGCCAGCGCCCGCTACATGATCGAGAAGCCGAGCGTCGCGATGTTGGCGATGGTCGGAGACTTCACCGGAATGGGAGTCGATCCGGAAAAAGCCGTCGACCAGGCGGTCGCAGGAACCCAGTCCGAAGGCCGCACATTGTTGAGCAACACCGCTGTAACGATCGACGGTCACGAGGGGCGCGACATCAAGCTCACCGACCCGGACGGCAACGCACTCGCCGATCGCCTGTTCTTCTTCAATGACCACCTTTACCAGATCATCACCGTCGCGAAGCCGGCCGCCAGCCAGGACGAG